>Ga0197142_1002159_pt1 | contig 17430 bp, 11 predicted proteins | sample GBS60_MetaG_FD_148614 | JGI IMG/M metagenome (GOLD analysis project Ga0197142, IMG submission 148614) | Sediment microbial communities from Great Boiling Springs, Gerlach, Nevada, United States - GBS 60_MetaG | ecosystem: Environmental > Aquatic > Thermal springs > Hot (42-90C) > Sediment...
CTTGAAATCAACGGAATTGTTGGGGGATACACGGGCGAAGGAGCCAAAACAATTATTCCTTCGGAAGCTTCTGCTAAAATTTCTATGCGTCTTGTTCCAAACCAAACTGCAAGCGAAATCTCTGAGAAATTTATCAAACACGTTCAAAGTCTTGCTCCCCCAACTATTAAAGTAGAGATAGTAAAACTTCACGGGGGAAATCCTGTAATGACCCCTATAGATAGTATTTGGATCAAGAAAGCTCAAATTGCATTGAAACAAGCTTTCGGAGTTGAACCTGTTTTTATGCGCGAAGGAGGCTCAATTCCTATTTGCGAAACCTTTCAGCGAGTGCTCGGGGCATCTCCTGTACTATTGGGATTTGGTTTGCCTGGGGACAATGTTCACTCGCCCAACGAAAGTTATTCAATAAATAATTTCTTTGGTGGTATCAAAGCAATTGCTTTGTACTATCAAATTTTGGGGGCAGATAACCAAACGAGTTTTTAGTTAATAAAAGAGGGAGTATATGAGCGAAAACAAACCCTATGTACCTTTTGTTCCAGCGAATATGACAATGAGCGAATTCACACTTCGCGCATTGATACTTGGATTGATTATGGCAGTTGTTCTCGGCGCAGCAAATGCATATCTTGGTCTTAAAGCAGGAATGACAATAGCGGCAACCTATCCCGCTGCTGTGATTGGAATGGCGTTTTTGCGTATGTTTAAAAATGGAACAATCCTCGAAGAAAACTTTGCTCGTACTGTTGGTTCCATCGGCGAAAGTGTTGCTGCTGGGGCGATCTTCACCATACCTGCTTTTTTGATAGCGGGTATTTGGAGCGACTTTTCTTCAATAACACATTATCTCGAAGCCAGCTTCATAATGCTTATTGGAGGTATAATTGGAATTCTTTTCGTTGCGATTTTACGTCGGGTAATGGTTGAAGACCGTGAACTTCCTTTTCCCGAGTCAGTCGCCGCTTCGGAAATACACAAAGCAGGACAGCGGGGCGGTAGCGGTGCTAAATTCCTGTTTTGGGCAATGGGGCTTGGTGGGTTAATCCAATTCTTCAAGCAGATTCAAATCTTTGCCTCCTCGTGGGAAAAGTTTATTCCTTTTGCAAAGCAAAAGCTGGCTTTTTGGAAAACTGATGGTGTTCAAGCTGGCGGTGGAGCACTTTTGACTACACCTGGGGTTAGCCCAGCTTATATGGGTGTTGGTTTCATTATTGGACCAAGTCTAGCTGCATTAAACTTTACTGGAGGGCTATTAGCCTGGGGGCTTTTCGTACCGCTGTTGTTGTATTTTCTTGGTCCTGAAATCGTTCGTTCAATGGAAGCAATGGGAACCCCAATTACAAGCGATGACCAGTGGATTGCAATTTCGTTTGAGGTTTGGAAAAAATTTGTTCGACCTGTTGCAATTGGCGGTATGTTGATGAGCGCTGGTTACACTTTGTATCGAATGCGGAAAAGCCTTGCTGCTGGGCTTATCCGTGCCATCGGAGATGTTCGGAAAGCAGCTTCGGGAACATCGGCTGCCGAATTAAGAACCGAACGCGACTTACCTTTCAAGTGGGTCTTTATCGGCTTGTTTATTGCTGCGGTTGCTACATTCTTTTTATATTATTATTTTTCTAACGATTTTGTTGCTGCTTTGGTAGCCACAGTTGTTATGATTATTGCTGGCTTTTTCTTTGCTGCTGTTTCTGGATACTTGGTTGGTTTAATTGGCTCGAGCAACAATCCAATTAGTGGGTTGACTATTTCAACATTGATTGTAGCAGCTCTTTTGATGGTTATCCTTGGTGTCAAAGGGCAATCGGGAGTTGCCGCGGTTCTGGGAGTTGCCGCTGTGATATGCGTTGCTGCAGCAGTCGCTGGCGAAATGTTACAAGACTTAAAGGTTGGACACATCCTTGGTGGAACTCCCTGGAAAATGCAATTAGGCGATATTTTTGGAGTCTTGCTTTCAGCTTTTGTTATGTTCCTTCCACTGTATTATCTTCATCAAAGCGATATAATTTCCGGGGGAACAGGACTTGGCGGAAAGAACTATCCTGCTCCGCAAGCATCTTTGATGGCAATACTTGCCAAAGGGATTGTCGGTGGCGATATGGCTTGGCCCTTGATTATTGTTGGAATGTTAATGGCAATCGGTTTTATACTTCTTAAAGTCCGAAGTCCGATGTTGGTTTGTGTTGGAATGTATCTACCACTCGAAACTTCCTTTGCAATCTTCATTGGTGGACTGATTCGCGGAATTCTCGACAAAGTTATCGCTCGAAAGAACTTCAATGACGCTCAAAAAGCAAGAATAGACAATACAGGCGTGCTGCTTGCCTCGGGCTTGATTGCTGGCGAGGCTCTAACTGGATTGCTTTTTGCAATTATAGCTGTAATAAATTACGAGTTTCTTAAATCATTAATTGTGTTCAGTCATCCAACGTTCCTTTTGAGCCTTTTGGTGTTCGTGGTCGTAGCGTGGGTACTGATTCGTGTGCCGGTCAAAAACGCGGGTTCACCTGACGAGCCAGCTCCTCCTTCGGCGATTATGTAGGAATTGACTTTTGTTTATGGAGAATAATTTCGGACAAAAAAGAGCATCGGAGTTAGCCCTAATTTGACATTGGAGCAACTTTCCGATGCTCTTTGTTCAAATACTCAGCAATTTTTCAATTGCTAAACCGAAAAAGACTTAAGAATTGGTGTTGAAAACTTAATTGAACCGGTTAAATATGTTCAAAACATTATATCCAAACTGAAATATGAACAACCAGTACACCAGCAGGATATTCTTGCTTCGATGCTTTTCAGGTTCAATTTACGATTTTGAACATTAAAGAAAATTTGAGAAATTAATAAAAAAATTACCTACTTCCTTTTTCGTTTATATTTTTTATTTTAGTTTAAACTAAATTTTTTGGATGAAGGTTTCTTTTTACAACATTGGTTGTAAAGTCAATTTTGCAGAGCTATCGCAAATACAAAAGCAATTTGAACAACTTGGTGCTGAAATTGTTGAATTCGGTGAACCCTGTGATACAGTTATTATAAATACTTGCACTGTTACCAGTCGTGCCGATTCTGACTGCCGTAAAATAATCCGCAGAGCGCTTAGAATAAATCCCAAAGCTTTTATTGCTGTAACAGGCTGTTATGCCCAGGTTCGACCCGACGAAATTGCCAGAATCTCTGGGGTCGACGCAATCTTTGGAACAAAATACAAATTCGATATTCCAATTTTGATCGATAAATTCGAAAAACTTCCCCAACCCAAGATATTTGTTTCGGAAACCGATGGAAACCTGCCGTATCATTCTGCGGTTAGTGTCGACAATGAAAGTCGAACCCGCGTCGTGCTCAAAATTCAGGATGGATGCGATTACTCTTGTTCTTATTGTATTATTCCTCTTGCCCGAGGTAAGAGCAGAAGTTTGCCCTTCGATGCTTTGCAACAGAAAGTTAAAGAATTGAACGAAACTGAATACGAAGAAGTTGTACTTTCGGGGATAAACATTGGTGAATATTACGACAATTCAGGGAAAAAATTTGTTGACGTAGTTCGATTCATAGAAGAATTCCAACCACGACAAAGGTATAGAATTTCTTCGATTGAGCCCAATAAACTTAGTTCAGAAATTATCGACATAATTAGTAAATCGGCAGTGTTTTGCCCTCATTTTCATATACCATTGCAAAGTGGTTCCAAAGAAATATTGAAGTTGATGAGAAGAAGATACAATAAAGAACTTTATAAGGAACGGATACTCGAAATCAAGGAAAAAATTCCTCACGCTGGAATTGGCGTCGATGTAATTACTGGCTTTCCTGGCGAGACCGAAGAACATTTTGAAGAGACATACGATTTTATCGAAAGCCTACCCATTTCTTATTTACACGTGTTCACCTACTCGGAACGAAGCAACACAATAGCAAGCAGTATGCCCGGCAAAGTACCCTTCGAGGTCAAAAAAATGAGAACAAATATTTTGATAAAGCTATCCGATTTAAAAAAACGACAGTTTTACGAATCCCAAATTGGTCAAATTCGTCAAGTTATACCCGAGGAATATATACCCGAAACCAGGAGATGGAAAGGTTGGACAGAAAATTATGTTAGTTGTCAATTTGAATCGAATATTGAATCACCAGCGAAGCGTTTAAATGTCCAAATTTTAAGTGTTTTGGCTGGATATTGTTATGGAAAATTAGCTTAGAACCATCTTCAACTTTCTCGATGGATTTTATTTGTTTTTAGTGGATATTTTTATTTAGAATATCAGTCTAAGGCAATTAAATCAATCCGAAAGCCGAATGAGATTACAATCAATCAATATGCAATATTTAGAATTTCGTATAGGTCGTTGAAATCAAGGTTTTTAATATTGCCTATATTCCTAATGGTATTTGCTTGGAGAATTAACTCTATTATTTTCGGGATTTCATCTTTCGAAATGCTCAATTCTCTCAACGAAACCGGGGCCCCCCACGAACGATACTTATCTTTCAGTGCCTGAACAGCAGATTCGACATTGCTTTTCCCAAAGATGTTATTTGCCCAGCGAAGGAACTGCGATTCGTTGAGGGGATGAATGTACTTTATCCAGGCAGGAAAGACCACGGCAAGACCCGCTCCGTGAGCAACTTCGGGGTGTAGTGCGCTTATTCCGTGTTCAATCGTATGGCAAGCCCAGTCGCCACCATAAAGCCCTGCCCCCGAGAATCCGTTCAAAGCCAGTACAGCCGACCAGGCAAGAGTAGCCCGTGAAGGATAATCCAATGGATTCTCTTTCAGTTTATCCACACTACGAAAAATACTTAGCATTAACGATTCGTCTAGCGAAAGTGTTGGTTCTTCCCCCTTTCCCTGAAAATAATATTCCATAATGTGGGACAGAGCATCCACAGCACCGTAAACGGTTTGCTCCCAGGGCAGAGTAAATTGTACAGAAGGATCGATGATTGAAACTTTCGGAAACAGCGCCGTACCCTCGATATTCCATTTCTTCTTTTCCTGCTCGTTGGTTAAAACTGCGTAGGGATCCATTTCAGAACAGGTAGCAGAAATGGTCAACACCGTAAAAACTGGAAGTGCTTTTTCGATTTTTACCCTTCTCTCGAAAGCGTCCCAAAGATTATCGAGATAAACGCCAGCAGCAATCGATTTTGCTTCGTCGATTACAGAACCACCACCAACTGCAAGAATTCCTTCGAGATTGTTCTGCCGAACAATTTCTATTCCTTCGTTGGCGTGTGTCAAAATTGGATTTGGTCGGACGCCCCAATGCTCAACCCATTGGATTTTATTTTCTTTTAAAGATTCTATCACCTGTTGATATACTCCGTTTTGTTTGATTGACCCACCACCGGCAAGAAGTAGAACCTTCTTGACACCAAATCGTGCAATTTCTGGTCCAATTCGCCTGATTGTACCCTTTCCAAATATTAACTTTGTTGGATTGTAAAACACAAAGTTTTGCATATCAGCCTCCGGAAATTTTCAATAACCTTTTTGTGGCTTTTTCTATTGCTTCTTTGTATTCTTCGATTAAATCGTCTTGAACAATTTCGGATGTTTGGTCGAATATTTCCAGGCCTTCCTCTGTGATTTTACACAAATACAGCCGAAGGACCACATTTCTGGTTTCAAAGAACAATTCACCAGTGATATAATATTCTACTTCGAAATCTAAAAGTGCTTTGATTTCCTCTGGCGTTGGTTTATTAAAATTTTCAGGTTCGTAAAGATTGAAATAAGCAAAAATAGAATCTCGTGTGGCATTATCCAAGACAACATAATCAGGCGATTGTCGTGCAATTTCGAATATTGTTTCTATTGCAAAAAAAGAGCTCGTTTGTTTTTCGTGGAAAATTGTCCATTTCTTGGTCGAGTCATCTTCGATGTAAAATATACTCCCTATGGCAAGCGTTGGTGCAGGTTTCACTTTAAAAGAACCATCAAGAGTTTGGTAAACATTGGGATTATCAATGAGCTCGGCAAATGCTCTTTGGCAAGCAGTAAGCAATGCCGGGTCGAGCAATGGCCTGTCCTTTTCTTTTTGGTAATATCTGATTGCACTGTATCCTTTACTTGTTCGTACAGAACTATCGGAAAAATTGTAGCTTGCAAAATCGACACGCAAAAGATTGGCAAATCGATTGAGTTTTATTATCAATGCTTGCGAGGCAGAAAGCTCTTTCCCAATAGAATAGGCAGTGGGTACAATTTGACGTTCCTGCAAAGCCTTTGCCACGGAATCTCTTAAGTCCGATGGGATGATTTGATATTTTCCCGTTAGTCGAGCCGCAAGATTCATCGCAGCTTCAACTTTTAGGTAATTTATGCCTTCGAGATTCTTCCCGAAATGTATTTCCGTGATAAGAATTCTTTGGAAGTTTGTATCGTTCTGACCATAAAACAAATTAAAGTTCAAAAGAAATATTAAACAAAGATAAAATCTTTTCACCATAATTTAAGAATTTCCAATAGAATTTATATAACTTATAAAATCATCAATAGAAAGACAATTGACAACATCTTCGGGCTCGAGCCAGCCTTTGCGGGCAAATTTTACACCATAGAAAATATCAACCAAACTATTTATATCGTGGGAATCTGGATTGATTGAAATTTTGACTCCCTTATCTTTCGCATACATTAAATATTCCCAAGGCAAATCCAATCTGTAAGGATTCGCATTCAATTCGATGATTTTACCATAATCCGCTGCTGCATCGATAATTTCTTTGACATCGACTTCATAACTATCACGAGCTAAAAGAAGTCGTCCGGTCGGATGACCTAAAATGTGAGTGTATGGACTCATAATAGCATAGACAAGCCTTCGGGTCATTTCGGACTTAGTCATCTTGAAATGGGAATGAACCGAAGCAACTACAAGGTCGAACTGCTTTAGTATCTCTTCGTTGTAATCCAGACTACCATCAGGAAGGATATCCGACTCAATTCCTTTAAGTATTCTAATTCCCAGTCCCTTGCTATTCAATTGGTCGATTTCCTTGTGTTGTTGCAACACGCGTTCGGGTTCCAAACCGTTGGCATATCGTGCGGTTTGGCTATGGTCGCAAATTACAACATATTCAAAGCCTAAATTCTTTGATGCAATTGCCATCTGTTCAATGGAATTATAACCATCGCTCCAAGTTGAATGGATATGGATCATACCTTTTAGGTCTCTTTCATCGATTAGTTGTGGGATAGCTCCCGCTTTTGCTTTTTCAATTGCAATAGCTTTTTCTCGTAGTTCAGGAGGAATAAATTGCAGACCAAGAATATCGAAAATTTGCTTTTCATTTTGTATCTTTTGGTTTTTCAAAGGGAATTCTAAAAGATTGAATTTGCAACTTGTTTTTTCTTCGAAAAATTGCTGGAAGCAACTTAAATATTCACTCGAAGTGGTTAGATTGTGTAGCTGCCAATAGTAATTTTCGGGATTACAAAAATGAATAACAACAGAAATTTCTTCGTCGGTCTCGAATTTCAAGAGATTGTCTGAGATTTCAACCGAATATTTGGCATTAAATTCATCAATTATTTTTTGTGGAGTTTCGGATGCGACAAGAAATTCAACATTGGAAATAACCTCTGAGTAGCGGCGCATTTCGCCGACGATTGAAAATTGCTGGACAGCCGAGATGTTTCGTAAAACCGAGGCAACATTTTCTGATTCCTGAAAACAAGCAAATAATTGCTTCTTCCCTTTCCAAGCTTTTAGGTGCTGAATACTATTAAGGAGAATTTCCTGTGTTTTTTCCGAAAAACCTTTCAGTGGAGCAATTTTGCCTTCAATACAAGCTTTTTCTAAATCTTCGATGGTTCGAATACCGAGTTTTTCATAGAGTTGCTTCGTTTTTTTCGGTCCAATTCCAGGTATTTTTGTTATTTTAACCAGTTCTTCGGGAACCTCCTGAATAAGTTTCTCGTAGAACGACATTTTACCAGTTTGAACATACTCGGTAATTTTTTTGACCAGGGCTTCGCCAAACCCTTTGATTTCACCAAGCTTGCCATTTTGAACCAGCTCGGCAACATCGAGTTGTTGCGACTCAATTATATCTGCAGCATTGGCATAGGCATTGGCTTTGAATATGTTTTCGCCTTTTATCTGTAAAAGAATCGAGGCGTTTCGTAAAAGTTTTATAAGTTTTTTATCGTACATTGCTATTTTCAAACAAAAGCTGAAAAACCTGTAATATCTTCGCCTAAAATCAGAGTGTGTATGTCGTGGGTCCCTTCATAAGTTTTAACAGATTCAAGATTTGCCATATGTCTCATAACGGGATATTCATCGAGAATACCGTTGGCACCGTGAATCTCGCGAGCAATGCGGGCGCATTGAAGAGCAATATGGACATTGTTCCTTTTGGCAAGCGAAACTTGCTGAAAGCGTGCTCTATCTTCGTCTTTCAATCTTCCTAATCTATATGCTAAAAGTTGTGCCTTTGTTATTTCATTTAACATCCAAACAAGCTTTTCTTGGATGATTTGGAAAGCACCAATCGGTTTACCAAATTGAATTCGGGTTTTTGCATAATTCAAAGCCGATTCAAAAACAGCCAGAGCAGAGCCAATTGCCCCCCAGGCAATTCCATAGCGTGCCTGGGTTAAACAGCTCAATGGCCCTTTTAATCCTGTGATTTCAAGGTGGTTTTCTTCGGGAACTTCGACGTCCTCTAAAATCAACTCCGAGGTCACCGAGGCACGCAAAGAATGCTTTCCCTTCATTTCTACTGCTTTAAACCCCTTCATCCCTTTTTCGACAATGAAACCATTAACAACCCCATCAAGTTTTGCCCATACAACAGCAATGTCGGCAATACTGCCATTTGTAATCCACATCTTTGTGCCATTTAAAACATAACCTCCATCGATACGGCGTGCGGTTGTTACCATTCCACCCGGGTTACTGCCGTAATCGGGTTCAGTTAACCCGAAACAACCTATTACTTCGCCGCTGGCAAGTTTGGGAAGCCACTTCCTGCGAGCATTTTCCTTTCCATATCTATATATCGGATAGATTACTAATGAATTCTGAACAGAAGCAAAAGAGCGAATAGCAGAGTCGCCACGCTCCAACTCCATCATCGCTAAACCGTAAGTTGTATAATTAGCCCCAGAACCACCATATTCAGGCGAAAGAGTAATTCCAAGTAAGCCAAGCTCAGCCATTCGTGGAATAAGATGCATCGGAAATGTACCTTCTCGGTAATGCTTTTCGATTATTGGTATTACTTCTTTATCAACAAAATCACGGACAGTCTCGCGAACCATTCGTTCTTCAACGGTAAACAATTCATTGATGTTATAATAGTCGAAAACATTTGTAATCATAGAAAACCTTTAATTAAATAAATTATTAAGTCGACTTTGTATTAAATTTTATTTTATAGTTTTTTTTGTTAATTATTCGTTTTTCTTCAAGTTCTCTGTGGCTTCAAATAATTATTTATCAAACAGATAATTTTAAAAAATAAATTTCTGAGAATGTAAACATTTTTTTTTGGCCACCGAATATTATTGTATTATTGTAAGCCGAGCTTCTTCGACAAGGCATGTGTCAAGATTGAATTCAGGGTTTGAGCGAAAATATAAAACACTATCATCTTTTGTTCAAGTTAATTTTCTAGAGTTTGGTAGTTCCTTTTGCATCAAAAATATTTTGTTTTGTAAATTGCAGGTTATGAAAAGCTTAATCGAGAAATACAATTCAGTCGACTACTTTGTAGTAGCACACCGAGGTGCCAGTGGAATTGCGCCCGAGAACACAATGAGTTCTTTTGCCGAAGCAATCCGTTCGGGAGCACATCTTATTGAAATGGACGTGCAAGTTACCGCCGATGGCGTACCCATTGTATTCCACGATAAAGGTTTGAGCAGAACCACCGATGGAATTGGCTTTGCATCTAAATTAACCTACGAAGAACTCCAAAAATACGACAGCGGATATTGGTTTTCGAGTGATTTTGTTGGCGAACGTATACCATCGCTTGCCCAGGTTTTTGACTTTATTCAGAACAAAATTCTAGTTAACATTGAATTAAAAAATCTTGGTCCTTCGCCCCAACACCATATCGAAAAAATACTTGAAATTATTGAAAAATATGACTATTGCGATAAGGTTGTGATTTCATCTTTCTATTACGAACAGTTGAAAATTATCAAAAAGTTAAATGAGCAAATCCCAACTGCTGTAATTCGTTTGCCAAAAGACCAACGCTTGCCATCTGCTCTTGCTCGCGAGTTCAACTGCCAGGGGTATATTACTAATATCGAAGATCTTTGTCAAAAAGTCGTTGATGATGCTCGCGAAAACAATATTTTTGTTGGTGTCTATACAGTCAACACGCTCGAAGAATTAGAGTTCGTTTTGCAATTCGACATTAAAGCGATTGTTACGAATTATCCCAAACAAATATTGAATTTGTTGAAAGAAAAATACAAAGCAAGAGTCTGAACCATTTTAATTAAACTTCCAGTAATAAATTATTCAGTACGTCAACTGGTTCAATTTTGAATTGCATTTTAACACATCCTTTTTTATGCTGGCGCAACTTGCCCAATTTTCGCGCTCAAAAAGATAGAATAATTATTTCCAGTTTAAAAGAATTAACTTGTTTAAACATTTGTAACTTAAATTTAAAAGCTTGCTACGAATACTTTAAGTTTTTTTATATCCTGTTTTTACCAAGAGAATTATCTTGCTCCGCCTATTGGAAAGTATAATCGTGTAAAATATACACTCGATTACTTTCTCTTTTTAAGTAATTTTCATTTCTAATTTATCTTTTGCGGATTAAATTACACACAAGATATAATTATTCATAGAGAGCAATTTGATAAGATATTGTTCTAAAATAAATCAAAATTTATGTTTTCTTGTCAATTTTTCACGGATAAATGGTAAAATGGTAAAAGAATTTTTAGTCGCTATTTTAGGTATGGTATCTCACGAGCATTGAAAAGTTCTACCAATAGCTTTTCGACTTCTGTTTGGCTTGAGGTTTTTTCCGAAAGGTTATCTTCTGGTTTTGCAGGTATCTGCACCGGTTTTTGAAGGGAGGCTGGGCTGCAATCTATCTCTTTTTCAGTTCGTAAAATTATTTCCAAATCGAAGGCCGGACCGAAGTATTCTTTAACAGCTTGTTGCATAGCTTTAAATTTGGATTTAATGTTGTCATAAACGAATTCGGTGCTAGCAACTAAAACAATTTGTTTACCACGAAATTCAACATTAAGAAGATTACTCGAAATGAAAGATTTCAAGCCATTTAGCTTGGAATTGTATTTTTCGAGAAATTTATCCCAATTGGGAAGTTCATCCTCTGCATCAGTGTGCGGTGCAAGGTTCTTGGATAAATTATCCGAGGCTGGTAGCTCGGGAGTCAACTGGGTTGAGGTTAAATTCTTGAACGATCTGATTTCTTTGATTAGTTCAGTAATTTCCAGTGTTGTTGGCATTTCAATAATTTGGAGAAGTAATAACTCAAGTCGAATTTTTGGCATCGAAGCAAACTTAATCTGTTGTTCAACTTGTGCAACAAGATTCAAAATTCTAATTAGGTCTTTGGTATTGAAAAGGGAAGCAACCTGGGAATATTTTTTTGAAAGTTCCGAGGGCAAAGTTAAACTTTCGACCTTACCAGTTATTTTTGCAAACAAAAGATTTCGGAAATGTTCCAACAATCCTGATATAAATTCTCCATAATCGTAGCCATTTTGCGAAAGTTCCTCACTGATTTCAAATGCCATTTGGGAATTACGTTGAAGATAAGCATCAGAAACTTTAAAAAGATACTCAGTATCGATTATGTGAAGAATAGACTTAATTTTGTCGAATGAAATAATTTTGCCAGATGAAGCAACGAATTGGTCGAAAATACTTTGAGCATCGCGCATCGAGCCATCTGCTTTCTTGGCAATAGTAAAAAGACTCATCTCATCGATTTGGATACCTTCGGCTTGAGCTATATTCGATATATTTCGAATGATTGATTCAATTTCCAAACGGTGGAAATCGAAACGCTGGCAACGACTTGTAATTGTTGGGATAACCTTGTGGGGCTCTGTCGTTGCAAAAATAAAAATTAGGTGTTTAGGCGGCTCTTCCAGGATTTTAAGCAATGCATTGAACGCAGAGGTGGAAAGCATATGTACTTCGTCGATAATATAAATTTTGTATTTACCTGCAATAGGGGGGTATATTGCATTTTCTCGAAGGTTACGAACATCATCGACACTATTGTTGGAAGCACCATCGATTTCTATAACATCCAGGGAAGTGCCAGAAAGAATAGAAACGCAGGATTCGCATTTATTACAAGGTTCAGCCTCCTGAGGAGCTTTGCAGTTTACAACACGAGAGAGTATTCTGGCAGTAGTGGTTTTGCCCACACCACGGGGCCCAGCAAACAAATATGCGTGGTGTATTCTGTTTAACCTAACTGCATTTTTTAATGTTTGTGTAATATGTTCTTGTCCAACGACTTCGTCGAAGCGGAGGGGCCGCCATTTCCGCGCAGTTACGACATATTCCATAATGCCTTAGTTCTTCAATGTAATTAATATGAAAATTACGAAAAAAGTATCAACCGTAAATTATACCTGTTCGGTTTTATTTAAATTGCATTTTATTTCGTCGGTATGAATGAACTTTGTGGAATTGAGTATGAAGAATTTGTTTTTTAAAATTGTTGTTTTTATTTGCATATTCCCAGCCTTTCTATCAAGTAGCGATGATTTTGCCGGTTGGGTTTATATTAGATTCAAAAGCCAGGTGCCAAAACCAACTGTTGCTTTGGTGTTAAATCAAATTTGTGGGAATCAATACAAGCAGATTCTCCCCCAGGAAATATCGTTAACAGAGAAAATTCAAAGAGCAGAGAATCCGTTAAGTTTTTGCTCTGAAAGAGAAAAGGAGATACTTGCTGCCGAAGAACCTTTGCTTAGAACCTATATGGTGGAGGCGCGAAATGTTCCGAATGTTCATAAATACTGTTCAGAATTAATCAAGAAGTACCCCGAAATTGAAATAGCTGAGCCTATTTATAAAAACGAACTGCTTGGTATTCCAAACGACCCGTATGCCAGCCAGCAAACTATGCTTTCAACTATTAAAGCATTCGATACCTGGGATTTTTACCAAGGAGATACGTCGGTTGTAATTGGAATAGTCGATACAGGCATTTTGCAAAACCACGAGGACATATGGAACTCTATCGCTCCAAACTGGAATGAAATTCCAAACAATAATATCGACGATGATGGCAACGGTTATGTCGATGACTTTCTTGGTTGTAATCTTGCTTATTCAACCGAGGGTAATGGAGGTAATACTTATCATACTAATTCGCATGGCACCGCTGTTGCTGGGATTGCAGGCGCCACAACGAACAATGGCAAAGGAATTGCTGGGGTTGCATACAAAAGTCGAATTTTCCCGATTAAAGCATCAAAATTAACTTCCAGCAGTACAATTGATTTCGGTTACCAGGGTATACTTTATTCAGCAATCCGTGGACTTAGTGTTGTGAATTGTAGTTGGGGTAAAGTTAAACCTTTCTCTCCAATCGATCAGTCGATAATAAATTACGCTATTGCAAGGGGAACTGTTGTTGTAGCCAGTGGTGGCAACGGAAATAATTCTACCGAGGTTTGGTATCCTGCTGGTTACACGGGTGTTTTAGGTGTTGGCGAAGTTAATCAGGTTGACTATATAACTGGAACAACAACTATCAACGAAACAATTCGCATTATGGCTCCGGGTATTGGTAATTGGATTACCACCAACCAACCAAATGGTTATGAATCGCCTAACTACGGGGGAACTTCTTGGTCGGCTCCCGTTGTGTCTGGTGTTGTTGCAACTGTTCGAGCAAAGTATCCCCAGCTCAACCCACTTCAAACGATTGAATATGTACGCCAACTTGCCGATGATATTTCGGACAAAAATACTTCTTTCCAGTTTATGGTTCCTGGGCGTGTTAATATGAAAAAATTACTGGAAATTGAACCGTTTAGCATCCCGGGCATTAAACCCACTAAGGTTAGGATGTATAATAGCAAGGGAGATTTAATCGAGCGATTTTCCAAAGGCGACACTATTACACTTTTTGTCGACATTCACAATTACCTGGGGCAGGCAAAAAATCTTCGTTTTGTTCTTTCGGTTGCCGATATTTTCGACAATTCTATCGAGGTCATTGATGCCGAATTTGAAGTATCTATTATCGGCTCTGGTGAGGATTTGACACTTGGACCTTTTACCTTTAGAAAAATTGGAGAGAACGAAAGCAGGACTTTCTTACGAATGGACATAATAGGCGAGAACAATTATCGCGACTTCTTTTTGATTCCAATTATTCCCACACTAGCAATTGCTACTTTCGAGACTGATTCGTTGAAATTTTCTATTGGAGATAAAGGAACAATCGGATTTTACGAGAAGAACAACGTCAAATATGGGTCTGGGGTAGCCAGCAAAACGCTCGGCAATCAAATTTATCGTGGCGGGTTGATGATTACCGAAGATAGTACTCGAATCGTAAGTGCTTTGTTTGGATTTAATCCTGATGGTTCGGATTTTCGTATCATTAAGCCATTTGTTGAGCCCGACCGGCATAGCTCGATAATCGACGATAGTCTTGCTCAACCTTTAGAAAAAATTGGGGTGGAAGTTGAGCAGAGAGTTTTTGTTCCTACTTTCGACCCTGATTTCTTTAAATTATTTATTAAAGTCAAAAATATTTCTGCAAGAACATTGAAGAATTTATCCGTTGGATATTATTTCGATTGGGACGTAGGCCCTTCGGCAAAACAAAATAGAGCATACTTGGAACCCGAAGCAATTCCCAAAACTCTTTTGCCAATTGCCGCAGCTGTTGAATTTGTTCAAGCCGAAGATTCTTCTGCATTTGTCGGTGTTGGGGTCTATTCAGAGAACTCATCGAACCAGCCACAAATGGCAGTGTTGAACTCCGAAATTAACAACAGTTTTGGTAGAAATCAACAGATTATGTCGTTGAACTCCGGGACATCAATTCAATACAACGGTGTCGACGACTTGGCTCTTGTGGCTGGGATGAGATTTCCCGGCGAAATCAAGCCTAACGAGGAACGGTCTCTAACAATGATGATTGCTATTAGCAGAAACCGAAAAGACCTTATTCAAATTTTTCTTAAAAATTTACTTCAAAGTAGCGTTGATGATTTTCCCATCACATCTGAATTCCTAATCTTTCCCAACCCAACAACAACGGAATTAAACATTGTATCCAGCCGAGAAGATATTCACAATTCAACTTATCAAATTATTGATACTTTTGGGCGAATCATTTTACAGGGGCAGATGCAAAAAACCATAACATTAGAATCACTTCCAAAAGGTATTTATTTGTTTAAGATAGATATTAGTGGTAAAACATTAGTCCAAAAATTCATCAAAACTAATTAAAACTAAACTATGAAAACATACAGAAAAGAGCTTTGGTTTAAAGTTCCAGCGAGAAGGGCATTCATAAATATTACACGAGAAGTGGAAAAATGCGTCGAAGAAAGCGGGATTCGCGAAGGTCTTTGCCTTGTGAATGCTATGCATATTACTGCAAGTGTATTTATTAATGATGACGAAAGTGGTTTACATCACGATTTTGAGGTCTGGCTGGAAAAACTTGCCCCTGAGAAACCATATTCACAATATCGACATAATACGTTCGAAGACAATGCAGATGCTCATCTAAAGCGAACAATAATGGGGCGGGAAGTTGTAGTTGCTATAACCAATGGCAAACTCGATTTTGGCCCCTGGGAACAGATCTTCTATGGTGAGTTCGATGGCAAACGCAAAAAACGGGTTCTTGTTAAAATAATCGGCGAGTAAGTATGGAATATGCTCAGATTTTAGGGATAATAGCTGCCATTATGACAACTACAGCGTTCGTTCCACAGGCAATTAAAATTATTAGAACAAAAAGCACACAGGATATTTCACTCGGAATGTATGTCATTCTTACAACGGGTATTTTGTTCTGGCTGATTTATGGCATTTTGATTAAACAACCTCCAATCATTTTTGCAAATATCGTTGGTTTCACCCTGACGTTTATAATTCTAGTTTTGAAAATCAAGTATAGAGAACAGAATGGAAGAAATAAGAACTGAAATTCTCGTCATCGGTTCGGGAGTGGCGGGGTTGATTGCTGCTCTTACAGCAGCCGACCGCGGGCGCGAAGTGTTAATTATAACAAAATTACCATCGTTGTTAAGTGGAAGCTCCCCCTGGGCCCAAGGTGGGATTGTTTTTGTGGGTAAAGAAGATTCTCCCGAAAAGTTAAAGCAGGATATTTTCGAAGCTGGGCATTGGCATAGCTGGCCCCCAGCTGTCGAAATTTTGGTTCAGCTTGGACCACAATTAGTCCGTGAACTTCTTATCGAAAAATATGGCGTTCCTTTCGACCGTACAAAAGAAGGAGATTTGCATCTTACTGCCGAAGGTGCCCATTCTGTTAAACGAATTGTGCACTCAAAGGATAAAACAGGCGAAACCATTCACTCGAGGCTTATCGATGCGGTTCTAAAGCATCCAAATATTAAATATCTGGTGGACCATACCGCTGTCGATTTGCTGACGCTTTCGCACCATTCCACACATTCGTTGGATATTTACGAAAAACCGACCTGCTTCGGAGCCTTCGTTTTGAACAATAAAACCGGAAAAGTCTTCCCCATTTTTGCCTATAAAACCATATTGGCAACCGGCGGCTTGGGTCAAATATATCTTCACACAACGAATCCCCCTGAAGCTACAGGGGACGGCATTGCAATGGCTTATCGCGCCGGCGTCAGGATGTTAAATTTGCAGTTCATTCAATTCCACCCAACTGCATTTTATAACGAGCGCGACCGGTTTTTAATAAGCGAGGCTGTTCGGGGCGAAGGGGGCAGGCTAATTGATAAAAACGGCAAAGAATTTATGAAAGAATATCACGAACTTGGTTCGCTTGCCCCAAGAGACATCGTTGCTCGCGCTATTCACCAGACAATGCTTAAAACAGGGCATCCTTGCGTATATTTAGACATAACACACAAGGATTCTAACTGGATAAAATCTCGTTTCCCTACCATTTACGAACATCTTTTGAATGCTGGGATTGATATGACACGAGAGCCAATACCTGTGGTTCCTGCTGCCCATTATTCCTGTGGTGGAGTTGGTGTTAGCATTCGTGGTCGAACATCAATGGCGAGGCTTTACGCTGTCGGGGAAGTTTCATGCACCGGTGTTCATGGAGCAAATCGTCTTGCTTCTACTTCCTTACTGGAAGCAGTAGTCTGGGGCTATAATGCCGGGGTTGATGCTTCCGAAATCCACAAATCCGACGAATACATTCCCCCAATTTTCCCATGGAAAGAAGAGAACGAAGAAA
>Ga0197142_1002160_pt1 | contig 17430 bp, 10 predicted proteins | sample GBS60_MetaG_FD_148614 | JGI IMG/M metagenome (GOLD analysis project Ga0197142, IMG submission 148614) | Sediment microbial communities from Great Boiling Springs, Gerlach, Nevada, United States - GBS 60_MetaG | ecosystem: Environmental > Aquatic > Thermal springs > Hot (42-90C) > Sediment...
GGCCACGATTTCGTACCACGGCGTTAAAAGCTGCCCGTCCGCCTGCAAGTGAATTCGGAAGCCGTCCCCATCTTTCTGCACCCATGTTTCAACGAGCGCCTCTCGCCGGCGGCCTGCGCCATCCAGTGGATAGACAACTAGCCGCGTCGCGCGCGTCCGGATCCGAAGCACGCCCTCCACGCGCTCCATCCAGACCGGAGTTGAGCCCGCGTTCAGATTGCCCGAGGGCTTGTTGGGTGAATCGGGTTCCAGAGTAAACCAGTCCGTGGAGCCCGGATAATTCACCAACTGCTGGGGCCGCGGCGGATCGGCGCCGGGCTGCGAACGCAGCGTCGCGCCCGGCAGCGAGACCAGCATGCGGGCCGATTCCTCGAGCGGCTTGTCGTCGAGCGCGGTCACCGTGAGCGTCACGAAATTTCGTGTCTCGGGTGCGGGCTCGAAAGCGATCGGGCCGGCCTCGACGGCGCCGTCCAAATACCCGAGGATTGCGGCCGCCTTGGCGGCCCGGACGAGCAAACGACGCGCTTTGGGATCGTACACGAGCTGTCCCGTGTCGCTTTCGTACGGCGGCTCGCCCGGCTTGCGCGCCGCATCGGGCCACTGCGCTTCAGCGTCAGGCCGCAAGCCGCAGGCGTGTCGAAAGCAGACCGCGGCGTCAAAGCCGGCCAAGCTGCCCAGGAAAGCCGCAATCGCCGAGTTGCGTCGTTCGCGGCCTGCACGCAGGCGGTCTTCGCGGGAAACAGGCAACTCGATTTTCTCTCGCGCCGCTTCGATCGCGCCCGAGCGGAACAGCCAGGCCGCCTGTCCGAAATTGGCGAACTTGGCCCAGTCGCCGTTCAGATTGAAGCCGTGCGGCACGCCCACGTCCCAACTCCGCGAATGCTCGTAGGCGAAATGGACGATGCCGTCCCAGTCCTGAAACGCCGCGAAGGCCGCCAGCGCAGGATCAATTTCGGCGCCTTGCCGGTTGGGCCAGGGCTGATTGTACTCGCTGACGGTGTAAGGCAGACCGAAGGCGCGGGCGAGGGCCATGTTCAGGAAAGCCTGAAAGCCGGCGCCAACGGCGGAACTGTCGCGGATGCGCCAATCGCGCCCGTCCCAGGCCACGTTCGGGAAATTGTAGTGGTCCACGTAAAAGTGGTTGTCCAGGTAGTCGAGGTCGCGGTGGGAGTCCAGGTTCAGCAGGCCGCCGTAGCCCATCTGGGTTCCGGTGACGGGCACGAGTTCGTCGGTGGCGGCGCGCACGGCGTCGCGGATGGCGTTGAGGTAGCGCCGGTCGGCCTCGATCAGAAAGTCGAGGAAGTCGTTGACGCGCGGCTCCACCGCAATTTCCTGATCCCCAACCAGCGCCACATTGCCTTCTTCGATGCTCTGACCTTCGGCCAGCGAGCGCCTGCCCGCCCGCCTCAGGCTGGCGTTGCGAACGTACACCGTCGTGCCCGCCAGTCGCTCGATGGAGAGGCCGAACCGCCCGTTGCCCTGCATGGGAAACGTGGCCGTGAAAACCATCTGGTAGCGTCGCCACTGTGAGCCAACGGAGATGTTGATGCCGCGCTGCGTGCGCCACGGGCTGACGTCGAGCTTGACGTCCCAGTACACCGTGCGCTGCTCGCCTGCGGGCAAATCCGCGCGCATTTCCACTTCCGCCAAGTACGGCGCGCCTTCCTCCACGGAAAAGCCGGTCTGCTTGAGGATGACCCAGTTGCCCCCGGCGGCCACGCGGACACGGATGGCGGGCACGCCGTCGGCTTCGATCGGCTCGGGCGGCTCGCCGCGCGCCGGCGCGTGATTCTCGACCCTCCATTGACCCGGCAACAACTGCTCGCCGTCCGGTTCACCGGGTCCCCAGGCGGCGCGCAACGCCTCGGTCGTGCCGTAACGCTCGCGCAGGAAAGCGTTCCATTGCCGCTCGAGCTCGAGGCGGTAGTCGCCGGTTAAAACATTTCCCAGATTGCCTGTTTGCCAGTCGCGAACCAGCGAGCTTTCGTTGTTGATCTCGACCATGGCCAGCACCGGGTCGCCGCGCAAGCTCAGCGCCTCCAGCAACCCGCGAGCGTACTCGGCTTGCAGCTCGACCATGCGCGGCCAGAAGATATGCAGCGGCTTGCTCTGCGAGGGGAAAGACGGGTGCGGGGGAACGCCGTCCACGGAGGGTCGGAACTGGTAGCCCACGTGCAGATTGACGTTGACGTAGATGCCTTCGGCCCTGAGCGCGTCCAGGAAAGCGCGCAGCCGGCGGAGCGACACCGGGTTCCATGAGGGATAGGGCCCGCGCGTCAGCGTGCTGCCCGCGTTGTCCGGGTTGGAATCGGGCTGGCTGTCCATATGGTGCAGCCGCACCAGGTTTACGCCCAGCTTTCGCAGCCGGCGTGCGATGCGGGCGGCGTCGCGCTCCTCGGGAAAGTTGGCGCCAAAGCAGAGATTGAGGCCAAAGAAACGCACGCGCTCGTCATCGTCGGTATAAGGCGCCAGATCGGGACCGATCCGGTAGAAGTGGCCGTCGCGGACGAAGATGCGATCGGACGGCTCGAGCGGGCGGTTCAGGTGGCTGAAGTCCGGCGCGCCGGCCAGTTCGTCCTGCTCGATGTGGAACGGGTACCAGCGGGATTGCGCCGCCACCAAGGTCGCCAACAGCCATGCCACGAAAAGGAGCCGCGCAGCCGACACGCTCTCTATTATGGCGTCGGCCTCGGCGGCCGGACCCCTGCCCGCCGGTGAGGAGGGCCCGTTCGATGCCAAAAGTTGCTCGCTGGATGCAGAAATCAGGCCATTCGGATCTTAAGAGCTTTGCCGCCCGGGTGGCTCCGTGTAAGATTGTTAAGAAGACTCAGGTTGGCAGGCCGCGCCTTTTCGCGGACCTGGGCGTCCGGCGCGGCATGGATGCACGGAGCGGAGACGACGATGGGCATCAACATCGGCTTGGACATCGGCGCCATCAGCCTCAAACTGGCTGCTCTGGGCGGGGCGGAGGACCGCGGCATCCTGGATGCGCTCTGTGCGGCGCGTCCTGCCTTTCGCTTGCTGAGTTGGGAGTCCCCTGCGGGGCCGCGCCCGCTGGTGATTTCCGAATACCGGCGCATCGCAGGCAGTCCCATCCAGGCCACGTATGATTTGCTCCAGGAGTTCTACGAGCTGGTGCCGGAGACGCGCATCGAGGGTCTACGCGTGACCGGCTCCGGCAGCCGGACCATCGCCCGCATTCTCGGTATCTACTTCGAGAACGAATTCAAAGCCATCGCGCGCATGATCAGCGCGTTTTACCCGGAAGTGCGCACGGTTTTCGAGCTGGGCGGCGAGAGCGCCAAGTACATCCGGCTGGAGCCGCAGGCCGAAACCGGACGCCTCGGGATCGTGGACTATGACCGCAGCGGCGAGTGCGCCGCCGGCACGGGATCCTTCCTCGACCAGCAGGCCTCGCGGCTCAACTATTCGGTCGAAGAAATCGGAGAGGTGGCCTGCACGGCCACCTGCGCCGCCCGCATCGCCGGCCGTTGCTCGGTCTTCGCCAAATCCGACATGATCCACGCCCAGCAGAAAGGCTACAAGCCCGAGGAGATTTTGCGCGGCCTCTGTGATGCGGTGGCGCGGAACTTCAAGGCGGCGGTGGTCAAAGGGCGGAAGCTGACGCCGCCGGTGGCCCTGATCGGCGCGGTGTCGCGAAACATCGCCATCACGCGGGCGCTGCGCGAAGTCTTCCATCTGGGCCAGAGCGATCTGTTCGTTCCCGAACTCTACGCCTGGTGCGGCGCCATCGGCACGGCGATGCTGGAGGCCGAGGAAACGCGCAAGCGGTCGTTCGCGGAAATCCACAAACTGGCGCAGCACGAAAGCGAGACCCAACCGCACGACACGCGCCCGCTCTCCATGGAAAACGTCGTGCTGCTGCGCGACCGCGTGCTGCCGTACGTGCCGCCGCCGGGCGACGGGCCTATCCCCGCGTATCTCGGCATTGACATCGGCTCGGTTTCCACCAACGTCGTCGTCATTGACGAGCACGGGGCCCTGATCCACGAGGTTTACCTGCGCACGGCGGGCCGCCCCATCGAGGCCGTCCAGCAGGGCCTGGCGGAAGTGGATCGGCTGTGGGGCCGCCGCTTGAAGATTCTGGGCGTAGGCACCACAGGCTCCGGGCGCGAACTGATCGCCGAGGTCGTCGGCGCCGACGTGGTCAACGACGAGATCACAGCGCACAAGACGGGCGCGCTGCACGTTGCCGAATCGCTCGGGCTGCCGCCCGTAGATACCATTTTCGAAATCGGCGGGCAGGATTCCAAGTTCATCTCGATCGAAAACGGCGTGGTGGTGGATTTCGCCATGAACGAGGCCTGCGCGGCGGGCACCGGATCCTTTCTGGAAGAGCAGGCCGAAAAACTGGGCATCTCGATCAAAGGAGAGTTCGCGCGCCTGGCGCTCTCTGCGCCGGCGCCCACGCGCCTGGGCGAGCGTTGCACCGTGTTCATGGAGCGCGACGTGACGAGCTGGCTGCACAGGGGCGAAAGCGTGCCCAACATCGTCGCGGGTCTGGCTTATTCGATCGCGCTCAATTACCTGAACCGCGTGGTGCATGGACGCAAGATCGGCAACGTGATCTACTTTCAGGGAGGCACGGCCTACAACGACGCCGTGGCCGCTGCCTTCGCCTGCCTGCTGGGCAAGACCATCACCGTGCCCCCGCACAACGGGGTGATCGGCGCCATCGGCATGGCCCTGATCGCGCGGCAATGGCATCGCGCCACGGGCGGCGCCACGCGCTTCCGCGGCTACGATCTCAGCCGCCTGAAGATGACCACGCGCGATTTCGTCTGCCAGGCCTGCTCGAATCTCTGCGAAATGAAGGAGTTCACGATCGAGGGCCAGAAGAGCTACTGGGGCGACAAGTGCTCGGATCGCTTCCGCAAGCCCTCGGTGACGGGACGCAAACCCGTAATCGAAGACCTGTTCGCCTACCGCGAGAAGGTGATCGAAGAAATCACCGGGCGGCCATTGAACGCCGCGTTCCAGCGCAGCGGCGACCAACTTGTCATTGGGCTGCCCCGCGCCATGTCCATCCTCGATCAATACCCCTTCTGGCGCCGCTACTTTACGGAAGTGGGCATGGAGGCCGTTTTGTCGCCGCCCACCGACCCCAGGATCGCGGCTGCGGGCGTCGAAATGGCCATCGCGCAGCCGTGTTATCCGATCCAGATCGCGCACGGGCATGTCCAGGCGCTGCTCGACATGGGGGTGGATTATGTTCTGCTGCTCAACAATCTCGACGCGGAATCCCACCCCGACTATCCCTGCATTGCGCATTACTGCCCCTGGAACCAGACCCTGCCCTGGGTGATTTGTTCGGCGCCGCAACTGGAGCCGCACCGGCACAAGTTCCTGATCCCCACGCTTCACTTCCAGCTCGGACGCGACTACGTCAAGCGCGCCCTCGCAGAATGCGTGCGCAAGCTGGGCGTGAGCCGGCGCGCCAGCGATCGCGCAGTGGACGCCGCTTACGCCGCCCAGCGCGAGTTTCAACAGCGCCTTCTGGAGGCGGGCCGGCGCGCCCTGGACACCCTCATCCGGACCGGCGAGCCCGGCCTCATCATCGTGGGCCGCTCCTACAACATCTACGATCGCAACGTAAATTGCGACGTGCCCCGCAAGCTACGCCATCGCTACGGCGCCAATGTCATCCCCATTGATTTCCTCGTCACCGGACGCGAATTCATCGGCGATCTGCACCCCAACATGTACTGGACCTCGGGGCAGAAAATTCTGGCGGCGGCGCGCCTGGCCCGGGAGCATCCCAACCTCCACGTCATCTATATCTCGAATTTCAAATGCGGGCCGGATTCCTATATCAAGCACTTTACCCGCGACGCGGCCGGCTCGCCCTATCTGGTTCTCCAGTTCGACGGGCACGGCAACGACGCCGGTTACATGACGCGTTGCGAAGCTTATCTGGATAGCAAGGGGATTCTGCGATGCTACAAGGCAGCGGAACCGCGAGCGCTGTCGGCGAGCGTACAGTAGGCGAGGCCGTCGGCGTAGAGCGCATACCGAAAGGCCTGCGCGGCAAACGCATCTACATCCCGCCCATGGCGTATGGCAGCGGGCGGGCCTTCGCCTCGGTCTTCCGCGCGCTCGGACTGGAGGCCGATATTACTCCGCCCTCGGATCATCTTACTCGCGAGCTGGGCTCGCGTTACACCTCGGGTGATGAATGTTACCCGGCGAAAGTGACCGTGGGTGATTTCATGAAAGTGCTCCAGACGCCGGGCGTGGATCCCTCCCGCGTGGTGCTGTTCATGCCCACGGCCGACGGTCCCTGCCGCTTCGGCCAGTACGCTCCGTACTTGCAGCGCCTGCTGGCCGCGGCCGGCTTCCCGGAGACCGAGGTCCTCTCGCCGACCTCGGCCAACGCGTACGCCGGTCTGGGCGAGCTGGCCCGCCCCTTCATCCGCACCGGCTGGCGCGCGCTGCTGGCGGCCGACATCCTGCAAAAGCTGCTGCTCATGCACCGCCCGCACGAGGTCGTCCCCGGGCAGGTCGAGCAGGTCTACGAAGAATGCCTCGATGACCTCTGCCGCACCATCGAGCAGGCGCCGCTCGATCCTCCGCCCCAGCTCCGCGCCATACGCGATGCGCTGATTCGCGCCCGCGACCGCTTCCGCGCGCTGCCCATCCGCCGCGATCCTTCCACGCCCCTCATCGGCATCGTCGGTGAAATCTTCTGCCGGCTGCATACTTTCTCCAACGAGAACCTGGTCGCGCGGCTGGAAAGTTACGGCGCCGAAGCCTGGCTCTCCGATATTACCGAGTGGGTCTGGTACACCAACGCCGAACAGTTCCGCAAACTCAGACTTACCGGGCGACAGTTCTCCAAACAGGCCCTGGCGGCGTGGATCCGCAAGTACGTCCAGCAGCGCGACGAAAAAGCCCTGCTCGAGCCGTTCCGCGAGGACTTCGCCGGCTACGAGGAACCGCATATCCACGAAGTGCTCGACTACGCGCGACCTTACCTGCCGCCCGGCGGCGCCATGGGCGAAATGGTGCTTAACGTGGGCAAGGCGATCTATCTGGCGCGCAAGGGCGTGGACGGCATCATAGACATCAGCCCGTTCACCTGCATGAACGGCATCGTGAGCGAGGCCATTTATCCTCGCATCAGCCGCGATCTGGGCGGAATTCCTATCCGCAACTTTTACTTCGACGGCACGCAGTCGGATCTGGACCGCGATTTGGGCGTCTATCTCGAGTTAGCGCGCAGTTACCAGCGGCGGAAGCGATTCCATCGTCCTGCCAGGGGCTGAGTCGCCGCCCGCAATGGCGACGCCGGAAGGGTATCATGGAGTGCGACATGCGACTCGCACTCCTCCTGGTCCCCTTGCTCGTCCTGGCCCAGCTTCCCGATCGCGCGCCGCGTCCCGATGAATGGGGTTACCGTCCGCCCGACGGCGCCACGGTTCCGCTGAACCCGCCCTCGCTGAGTTGGGTGCACGAAGCCGGCACAGTTACCTACGAACTGGAATGGGCCGCCAGTCCCGACTTCACGAACGCAACTCGCGCAACCGGCATTCCCTGGAGCGTCTACACTCATCACAGCCCGCTCGCCCCCGGCAAGTACTGGTGGCGGTACCGCATCATCGGCAAGGACGGCAAGCCCTCGCCGTGGAGCCGGGCTCGCTCCTTCACCGTTCCTGCCGACGCGGTGGCCTTTCCGCAGCCTACGCTGGAAGAACTCAAACGCCGCGTGCCCAAAGACCACCCGCGCCTTTTCGTGACCGCGAAGGATTTGCCACGCCTGCGCGAGTGGGCCCGTGGCGGAGGCAGGGCCGCGTACGAGCAGTTGATCGCGCGCGCCGAGCAGTTGCACAACGCCGAACCCACACCTGAGCCCGCGGTGCGCGCCAGCGCCGGCGATCCCGCCACGCGCCAGTTCTGGTGGTCCAATCGTGAACAGACCATCCGCGCCTTGCAAGAGGCCGAAATTCTTTCCTTTGCCTGGCTGCTGACCAGGGATTCGCGTTACGGCGACGCGGCCCGTCGCTTTACCCTCAAGCTGGCGGCCTGGGATCCCGACGGCCCGACCAATTTCCAGCTCAATTGCGAAGCCGCCAAGCCCATGCTGCACCGGCTGGCGCGCGCCTACGACTGGGCCTGGCCGCTTTTCAGCGAGGAAGAGCGCGCCCGCATCCGGGCCGTCCTGCTGCGCCGCGCGCTGGACGCCTGGAACAGCGGCGAAGTGCGCCAGGGCGCAGGTCACCTCAATCAGCCCTACAACAGCCACGGCAATCGCACCTGGCACAAGCTGGCCGAAAACGCCATCGCGACTCTGGGCGAAACGCCCGAATCCGAGCGCTTCCTGGAATACGCCGTGACCAAGTTTTTCGCCGCCTACCCGGTGTGGTCGGATGACGACGGCGGCTGGCATGAGGGCCTGTCTTACTTCGCGGGTTACATGTCCAAGGCCGCGTGGTGGATGGAAGCAGCCCGCGTGGCGCTCGGCATTGACGGCTTCAAGAAACCGTTCTTCGCCCGCTTCGGGGACTACGCCCTCTACTCGGCGCCGCCCGGCTCGCCCGATCTCGGCTTCGGTGATCTGTCTCACAACCCTCCCGGACGGGGCTGGTCCTTCATGCACTACTTCGTGCGGCGGACCGGCAACCCTTACTGGGCCTGGTGGCTGCAAGCGTGGGGCATCCCGGAGGGCATCGGCGAGCCGGTGCTGGACTTTTTGTGGACCTCCGGGCAGCCGGTCAGTCCGCGGCCGCCCCACGATCTGCCGCCCTCCAAAGTTTTTCGGGGAACCGGCGTGGCTGTGCTCAACACGACGCTCGTCGGCGCCGCCGAAAATGTGCAACTGCGTTTCAAATCCAGTCCCATGGGACGCTGGAGCCACGGGCTGGAGCCGCACAATTCGTTCACGCTCAATGCCTACGGCGTGCCCTTGCTGGTGAACTGCATCTATCGCGATCTTTACGGCAGCCCGTTTCATCGCGGCTGGGTCTGGGGTACCCGGGCTCATAACGCGGTGCTGGTGAACGGCGAGGGCCAGAAGCCGCGCACGGCGGATCCCGGGGGCCGCATCGTGCGCTGGCAGTTCGAAGATGGCATGGACTACGTGCTTGGCGATGCGACCGTGGCGTACGAAGGCCGTCTGGAACGGGCGCATCGCCACGTCATCTTCGTCAAACCCGACGTCATCGTGCTGGCCGATGAACTGCGTGCGCCCGGACCGAGCGCGTACCAGTGGATGTTGCACGCGCAGCAGCCCTTCCAGTTGGACGAGCCGGCGCAACGCCTCGTCCTCGATCGCGGCAAAGCCGGCGTGGTGGTGGACTATGTCGCGGACCGGCCTTTGAAAATGCGCCAGTGGACGGGATATGATCCGGCGCCGGACTGGGAGTATCTGAAGTCAGTGAACCGGCCGCCCATCCCGCCGCAATGGCACGTGGAAGCGGCAGCCGTCGAACCGGCGGCCGAGGCGTTCACGGTCGCTGTCCTGCGCGTGTTCTCATCGGGCGGCGGTCGGCTGGAAGCGCCGCGCCTGACGCGTCAGGGCCGTGCCTTGACCTTGCAGGTGCGGGCGCCGGCAGGCCAGACCGTGGATGTACGCCTCACCCCGGGCGAGCGCGTCTTCGCTGAGGTGGAACGCGCGGGCCGTCGCTGGCGGATCGCCGCGGGCGAATAGCTGCGCTCAACCGTGGCCGGCCTGGGCCTGGCGTCCGGGCGCCAGGGCCTGTCTCGCCGGTTGCTTTCGCGGCGGAACCTTCAGGGCCTCCGCGAGTATGGCGACCAGCTCCCGCGCATCGAGGGGCTTCGGCAACACCCGGGCGAAACCGGGCGGCGGCGCAGCGGGAGGGTTCACCGCCAGCCCGATCACCACCAGCCCCGGGAAGCGAGCTTTGAGCGTCTCGGCCAGAGCCGCTCCCGAGAAACTGCCCAGCTCGAGCTCGACCACAACCGCATCCACCTCGCCGCCGGCGCAAAGCATCAACCCTGCGAGACTGCTGGATACGGCGAAGACGCGATATCCTTCGACGCGAAGCGCGGCGCGAATGCAGGCGCGGACTTTGGGATCCGGATCTACCACCGCGACCGTGGCCCGTTGCATGACGATCAGACGACTCTACTACCGCGGGGCCTGGACCTGCAACTACACAGAGGCGGGGGAAGCGTTTCGGCGGGCTGCTCTCAGGAACCGTTCTTGCTTTGGCCCATTTTGCGCCGCAGCGCGTCCATCAGGCGCTGGTGGACTTCCGAGGGTAAAGGATACAGGTCGGTCCCCTTGTAGATGCGCAGCGTCTTTCGGGTCGTGTCGCAAATCACCCAGCAGTTGGGACATTCGGCCAGGTGCGCTTCGATCTCCTGACGCAACCCCGGGGACGTGGCGTCGTCCAAGTAGTCATTGAGCTCGTTAAGGAAGTCCTTACAAGTAAGCAAAGACATCGTCCCCCTTCCGCTTGAAGTACCGCGTCAGCTTCTCGCGCAACCGCAGCCGGGCCCGCAACAGCCGGCTTTTCACGGCGGGCACCGACAGGTTGAGAATCTGCGCGGTTTCTTCGGTGGAGAGTTCCTCGATGTCGCGCAGGGCGAACACCGTGCGGAAGATGGGCGGCAGGCTTTCGATGGCCGAGGCCAGAATTTGCCTCAGTTCTTCCTGGGAGTAAAGGCGCTCGGGGTCCTCCGCCCAGACGGCGATCTCGCGAACCAGGGTATCCTCCCCGGTGTCGAAGGTCTCGTCGAGCGAGACCGAACGGTCGCTCTTGCGCTTGCGTAGTTTCATCAGGGCCTGGTTGACCGCGATCCGGACCAGCCAGGTATAGAACTTGGAATCGCCGCGGAACTCCTCCAGGTGCTCGAACGCTTTCAGGAAGGTCTCCTGCAAGACGTCTTCGGCATCTTCCGCATTCTGTGTGATGTTGCGAGCCAGCCGAAAGATGCTGTTTTCGTAGCGCGCCACCAGTTCTGCGAAAGCCTCGGAATCCCCCTCTTGGGCCAGGCGCACCAAGGCCGCATCGTCGCTTCCGTTGCTGCGTGCCGATTCGGGTTGCATGAATCGCGCCGCGTGCGGCGCTCATCTCTACTATAGCAATCCGTGCCGATTCGCCACGAACGTGGCCGGGAGGCCGGGGTTGGCTCGAGCCGCTTGTGATACCCTGAATTGTCATCCTTCTATGCAAGAGATCTCGGTCACCCTCCCCGACGGCAGTAGCCTGCGCGTCCCCAAAGGCAGCCGTCCCATAGATATTGCGCGCTCTTTGAGTCGCCGCCTGGCCGAGGAAGCCATCGTGGCTCGAATCAACGGCGAGCTGGTGGATCTGACGCGGCCGCTGGAATCCGACGTCACCCTCCAGATCCTGACCCCCAAGGATCCTGAGGCCCTGGAAGTCTACCGCCATTCGGCGGCGCACCTGATGGCGGCCGCGGTTCTGGAGCTGTTTCCCGGCACCAAACTGGGAATCGGCCCCGCCACCGAGACGGGTTTTTATTACGATTTCGAGCGCCAGGAGCCGTTCACCGCCGAAGATCTGGAAAAAATCGAAGCCAAAATGCGCGAGCTCCAGCAGAAGGATCTTCCCTACGAGCGTCGCCTGGTGCCCAAAGAACAGGGGCTGGCCCGCTACGCCGCCATGGGCGAGGACATGAAGGTCGAACTGATCCAGGAGCGGGCCGGCGACGTGTTCTCCGAGTACACGCTGGGGCCGCATTTCGTGGATTTCTGCCGCGGCCCCCATGTCCCCTCCACCGGCAAAATCAAAGCCTTCAAAGTCCTCTCCGTGGCCGGCGCTTACTGGAAGGGCGACGAGCACAACCGCCGGCTCCAGCGCATCTACGGCACGGCTTTCTTCACGCAGAAGGAGCTGGACGAGTATCTCAAGCAACTGGAAGAGGCGCGCAAGCGCGATCACCGGAAGCTGGGCCAGGAGCTGGATCTGTTCAGCATCCAGGAAATGGCGGGTCCCGGCCTGGTTTTCTTCCATCCCAAAGGCGCCATCGTGCGCCGCGCGCTCGAGGACTGGATGCGCGATCAGTATGCGGAGCGCGGTTACTCGCTGGTTTATACGCCCCACGTGGCGCGCGCTGATCTTTGGAAAATTTCGGGTCACTACGATTTTTACGCCGAGAATATGTTCCGGCGCATGGAGCTGGAAGACGCCGAATACCAGCTCAAGCCGATGAATTGCCCGTTTCATATCCTCATTTACAAGGATCGCCTTCGCAGTTATCGTGAGCTTCCCATCCGCCTGGCCGAGCTGGGCACCGTCTACCGCTATGAGCGTTCCGGCGTCATGCACGGCCTGTTGCGCGTCCGCGGATTTACCCAGGACGACGCTCATATCTTCTGCACTCCGGAGCAGATCGAAGACGAAATCGCCGCCTGCCTGGACTTTGCGCTTCACGTGCTCCGCACTTTCGGCTTCGACCGTTACGAAGCCGAGCTTTCCACCTGGGACGGCGGCGCCTCGGGCAAATACGATGGAACGCCCGAACAATGGCAACTGGCCGAATCCGCCCTGAAGAACGCCTCGGATCGCCTCGGCCTGAAAGTCAAGCTCGTGCCCGACGAAGCCGCCTTCTACGGTCCCAAAATTGACGTGAAGCTGGTGGACGCCATCGGCAGACTCTGGCAGCTCTCCACCATCCAGTTCGATTTCACGCTGCCGCGCCGCTTCGAGCTCACCTACATCGCCGAGGACGGCAAGCCTCACCAGCCTCTGATGGTTCACCGCGCGCTGTTCGGTTCGCTGGAGCGTTTCTTCGGCATTCTCATCGAGCACTATGCCGGCGCCTTCCCCGTCTGGCTGGCCCCGGTTCAGGCCGTCGTATTGCCCATCACCGACCGGCAAATTCCATACGCGCGTCAGGTGGCCGCGCGCCTGAAGCAGGCCGGCGTGCGAGTCGCCGTGGACGAGCGGAACGAGAAAGTCAATTTCAAGATTCGCGAGGCCCAGCTTCAGAAGATTCCTTACATGCTCGTGGTGGGCGATCGCGAAGCAGCGAGCGGAACCGTTTCCGTCCGCAACCGCCGGCACGGCGACCAGGGTTCGCGCACCGTGGACGAATTTCTGGCCGAAATCAAGCGTTTGATCGAGGAAAAGACTCCCGTCGAGTAACCGCCATGCTGGCCGCGGCCTTGCCGGCGCTGGCGGCCGGCGCGCTCGCTTACTGCGTGCTGGTCCTGTTGGCGGTCCGTTCCTATCTCCGCCAGCCCCGACCCGAGTTGAGCCGCCCGGTACCCATCAGCGTGCTTCGTCCCCTGGCCGGCGCTGACGAAGGGCTGGAGGAGAACCTCCGCTGCTACTTCCGCCAGGATTATCCCGAGTTCGAAATCCTCGCCGCCGTGCGCACCGCCGACGATCCCGCGCGCGCCGTCTTCGAACGGGTTCGCGCCGAGTTTCCGCACGTACCCGCGCAACTCATCGTCACGGGAGAGCCGCCGTACCCGAACGCCAAGGTCTTCAGCCTGGCCCGCATGCTGGCGGCGGCTCGCCACGATCTGATCGTCATGGCGGACAGCGACACCCGCGCGGGAACCGGCATGCTCCGCGGCGTGGCCGCGGAATTCGAGGATCCGGCCCTGGGCCTGGCCACCTGCCCGTACCGCGCCGTGCCCGGACCCAGTTTCTGGTCCCGCCTGGAAGCGCTGGGCATGAACACCGATTTTCTGGCCGGCCTGCTGGCCGCGCGCCTCGTCGAAGGAGTGCGCTTCGCCGTGGGGCCCACGATCGTGGCGCGCCGGCAGGCGCTCGAAGCCATCGGGGGAATCGAGCGGCTTTCCGAGTATTTGGCCGAGGACTTCGTGATGGGCAGGCTGGTGGCGGAAACCGGCCGGCGCGTCATCCTTTCGCGCAACCTGATCGAGCATCACATCGGCAGCCACGCACTGGGAGAGAATTTCCGCCACCGTTTGCGCTGGATGCGGTCCACGCGCCGGTCGCGTCCCTGGGGCTATCTGGGGCAGATCTTTACCTACCCGCTTCCCCTGGCCCTGCTTCTGGTAACTTTCTGTCCGTGGGCATGGCCGCTGGCCCTCGCCACGTCGCTGGCTCGCGCGGCCGCCGCCTGGGCGGTGGGCCGCAGGGTGTTACAGGATTCGCTGCTGGCGCGTTTCTGGTATCTCCTGCCCCTGGAGGACTTACTAAGTTTTGTTTTCTGGTTCGCCGGATTTTTCGGCAACACGATCACCTGGCGCGGGCGTCGGTACTATCTGGATCGTGACGGGCGTTTCCGCCAGATCGGGCCTGCCGGTTAGTGCAGCGCGTGCGTGGGCCGGGCCACGGCCTTCCTCATCAGAAACGCGGCGGGCAGGCAGAGCAGGACGGCAATTACCAGCCAGCGATAGGTGTGCACGTAGGCGAGCAGCGCCGATTGCTGGAGCAGGATACCGTAGATGGCGCCGTAAGCCTGGCGCTGGCCTTGAACCATCCCGCCGATACGTCCCAGCGCCGCCTGCAAGCCCGCCATATACTGCTGGTAGACCGGATCGTAAGGCGTGAGTCGCGCGACCAGATGGGCCTGGTTACGTTGGGCGCTGCGCACCAGATACGTCGTCCACAGGGAAATGCCGATGCTGCCGCCCACGTTCCGCACCAGGTTGAAAATGGCCGTGGCGTTGCCCATCTGCTCGTTGCGCAGCCGCGCCACCGCCAGAGTGGACAGCGGAACGAAAATGAAACCCATGCTGAAGCCTTGCAGAAGGTTGGGGCCCGTGAGGCTTCCAACGGTGGTTTGGAGATTGATCTCGCCCAGCAGGTAATTGCTGTACGCGAACAGGCAGATCCCGAAGACGACCAGCTTCCTGCCGTCCACCCGCATCAGCAGCAGGCCGGCCAGCGGCAGGCCCACGAAGGCGCCCACGCCACGCGGCGCGATGGCCCAGCCGCTCCATTCGGCCGTGTAACCGAGCAGGGTCTGCAAGAACTGCGGCAACAGCGTCATCGAAGCGTACATGGCCCCGCTCACCACGAAAATGGTCGCCGCCGCCACTGCGAAGTTCCGGTCCCTGAAGACACGCAGATCCACTACCGGATTGCGCGCGCGCAGCTCGTGGATCAGAAAAGCCGCTACGCCGAGGATAGTCACGATGGTCAGGCGCGTGATCAACGGGCTGGCGAACCAATCCTCGTCCTGTCCCTTGTCCAGCACGACCTGGAGCGCGCCCACCCAGATGATCAGGAAAGTCAGCCCCCACCGGTCGAGCTCTCCCGCCCTCCCTTCGCGGATCCATGGCGGATCTTCCAGATACCGCGCCATCAACAGCAGAGCCAGTAACCCCGCGGGTAAGTTAATGTAAAATCCCCAGCGCCAGGAGTAATTGTCCGTGAGCCAGCCGCCGAATGTGGGACCGATGATCGGCGCCAGCACGATGATCAGGCCGAACGCAGCCATGGCAAGCCCGCGCTTTTGCGGCGGGAAACTCTCCAGCAGCACGGCCTGCGTCAGCGGAACCATGGTCCCGCCGCCGACGCCCTGAAAAATCCGCGCCAGCACGAGGACGGTCAAACTGGGGGCCAGCCCGCAAACCATCGAGCTGGCCACGAACAGCGCGGTGCACAGCATCAGCAGACGCTTGCGCCCGAAGCGCAGCGCCAGCCAGGCGCTGATCGGCACGATCACGCCGTTGGCCACCAGGTAGCTGGTCAGCGTCCAGGTGGCCTCCGAATTGGTCGCCGCCATGCTCCCTGCGATGTGCGGCAACGCCACGGTGACGATCGTGGTATCCAGCACCTCCATGAAGGTGGGTAAAACCACGGCGGCGGCGATCAGCCATGGGTTGACCCGCGGGCGCCACTCGGCAGTCTGGGACACCGGCGAGTCCAGACGTTGGTTCATCGCACTCGCACCCTGGGCACGACGGACATGCCGGGCCCCAGCTTGTACTCGCGCGGCAGCGGATCGGTGAAGACGATCTTTACCGGCACACGCTGCACCACTTTCACATAGTTACCCGTGGCGTTTTCCGGCGGCAGCAGGCTGAAGCGCGCGCCCGAGCCGCTCTGGATGCTGTCCACGCGGCCGCGCAGTTTGAGTTGCGGGTAAGCGTCCACTTTGATTTCGACCGGCTGGCCGGGGCGCATCCGCTCGAGCTGCGTCTCCTTGAAGTTGGCCACCACCCACAGCCGGTCGGAAACCAGCGCCATCAGAGCCTGCCCAGGCTGTACGATGTTGCCCGGTTCCACCGACTTTTTCGTGATATAGCCGGCTTCGGGCGCGTGAATCCTGGTGTAGGAGAGATTCAGCTCCGCCTGGCGCACCAGCGCCTTTTGCAGTTCGATGCCGGCCTGTAGGGCCTGCAACTCGCTCTGGCGCGCGCGCACCTGATCGGGGCCGGACTGCGCCTCCTTGACCCGGCCTTCGGCCTGCCGCACGGCGCTCTCCGCCTGTTGCAGGGCCGCCAGAGTAGACTCGCGCGACGCATTGGCTCGCGCCAGGTCGGCCTGCGCGGCGGCGACCAGTTGATCGGCCGCCTCCAGATTCGCCGCCGTCGCGCGGGCCTCGGTTTCCGCACGGTCAAGCATCTGCCGCGAGACTTCATCCTTTTCGAACAAAGCCCGGTAGCGGACGGCGTCAGCCGCAGCGCGTCGGGCTTCGGCCTCCGCGGCGGCGCGACGAGCCTGCGCTTGCTGGAGGTTCGCCTGCGCGGCCCGCACACCCGCCTCGGCCTCGCCCAGGCGAGCCTTCAACATCGCAACCTGCGCTTTCGCCGCTTCCAGGGCTGCCTGCGCCTGAATCAGCGCGGCGCTGGTCACCGTCGTGGTGGCGGAAAGGCCGGCTTTGGCCCCGTTGGCCCGAGCCAGCATATCATCCAGCCGCGCCCTGGCTTCCGCCAGTCGGGCCTCGTAATCGGTGGGATCCAACTCGACCAGCAGGTCGCCCTGGTTGACGTGCTGGTTATCGTCCACGTGCACGCGCAGCACCTGGCCGAAGACGCGCGGACTGATCTGGATGATGGCGCCCTCGATGAACGCGTTGTCCGTCGCCTCGTAGGTCGCACGCTGCCAGTAGTACCAGGCGCCCACGGCGATGGCCGCGACCGCGCCCAGGATCAGCAACAACCGCGCGCGTGGGTTGTCCAGGGGCCGTCGGGCGCCAGTGGGCCCCAGCTCGGTCGCCGTCGTGTTTTGCATCTCCACGGGGGATTCGGGCATGAGGTCTTCTCCGTCCCTTCGTCTTCAAAGCCTGAAATCCTCTGCGTGTCCCATCGCGACGGCCAGATTCAGGCGCGCCATGTTGTAGAGCGCCAGACTGGCCACCCAATCCTTGCGCGCGTTCTCCATCGCGGTCTGCGCCTGAATCACCTCGACGTTGTCCGCCAGGCCGTGGCGGAACCGGTCCTGGGCCAGCTCCAGCTCGCGCTCGGCCAGCTTCAACCCGCTTTCGGCGGCGCGCACCTGCTCGGCGCGCACCGCCAGATGATCCAGCGCCTCCCGTACTTCCTTCTCCACGGCG
>Ga0197142_1002161_pt1 | contig 17429 bp, 16 predicted proteins | sample GBS60_MetaG_FD_148614 | JGI IMG/M metagenome (GOLD analysis project Ga0197142, IMG submission 148614) | Sediment microbial communities from Great Boiling Springs, Gerlach, Nevada, United States - GBS 60_MetaG | ecosystem: Environmental > Aquatic > Thermal springs > Hot (42-90C) > Sediment...
CTATTCCTCAACCCTTTGTCGGTAATGAAATGCCTCGGCATACGTCCGGCCTTGCCATGCGGGCGCACAGAGTGCGCCCCTCCGAAGGAACCACCCTTCGCGTCATCCCCGACCCATTCCCCGCAAGGCCCATTACCTCGGCTTGACCACGTCTCGGAGGGGCGGGCTCCGCACGCCCGCAAAGGAAAGCTTGGGCATGACCGAGGCACGCCCCCGTCGGGCCACCGGCCTCTCGCCTACTTGAAGGTGAGAACGAGAATGCCTCGGGGCATAAGTACGGCCTCATAATGCGGGCGCACAGAGTGCGCCCCTCGAGAAAATCGCCCCCCGGGTTAACTCCGGGCATCTCCCCGCAAGGCCATCTTACCTCGGATCGCCCACCCCTCGGAGGGACGGGCTCCGCACGCCCGCTGGGCTTAATCTTTTGATGCGTATTGGCCGTGCCCTTCGGATAAGGGGGGGAGAGCCTAACTTCTTGGAGGTTGACAAATATGGGGAGTCTTGGTAAAAGTTATTTATCAGTGCGGGCATAGCTCAGTTGGTAGAGTACGAGCTTCCCAAGCTCGGTGTCGCGGGTTCGAGGCCCGTTGCCCGCTCCAACTCCGAAAAAAAGGGTTATGCTGCGCCGCTCCGGTATAGGACGGCGCGGCCTGCATGGACCCCATTCTTTCGGAATGAAGAGTGGGGTTTTTTTCTGGAGAGCATGGAAAGAGGCGAACTTCTCGAGAGGTTATGGAGGCTTTTGGAGCCTGTTGTGGAATCGAGGGGGCTAGAGCTGCTGGAGGTGGAGTTCCAGAGGGAGACGAGGGGCTGGGTTCTCAGGCTCTACATAGACAGGGAAGACGGTGGAGTGACACTAGATGACTGCACGGCTGTGAGTAGGGAAGTGGGAGATCTCCTGGATGTCAAGGACCCCATAGATCATCCATATCATCTGGAGGTATCTTCCCCTGGGTTGGACCGTCCCCTGAGGAGACCCAAGGACTTCCAGAAGTGGGCTGGCCACAGGGTGAGGATAATGGTGAGCGGCCCGAGGAAAAAGACCATCCAGGGGGTGCTTTCGGGCCTCCAGGATGAGACGGTGGAGATCGAAACCGCCCTAGGCCCTCAGAGGGTTCCCCTCAAAGAGATAGCAAAGGCTAGGCTCGTGTACGAGTGGCCCAAGGGCATGGGAATCAAGGAGTAGCGAGGAATGCAGTTCAATTTGAACCAGATAATAGAGCAGGTGGGGCGCGAGAAGGGAGTCGACAAGGAGGTTCTCATCTCTGCCCTTGAGGAAGCAATGGCCCAGGCTGCGAGGAAAAAGCTCGGGATCAGGGAGGGTATTGAGGCCCGTTACAACCCCGAGGCTGGAGAGATCGAGGTTGTCCAGTACAAGAAGGTAGTGGAAAAGGTGAGGGATCCCGATACAGAACTGAGCCTCGAGGAGGCGAGGGAAATGGATCCCACAGCCCAAGTGGGTGAGTCTTTGGGCATAAAGGTGGACACCAGGGATTTTGGCCGCATCGCTGCCCAGGCCGCTAAGCAGGTCATAATCCAGAGGGTGAAGGATGCCGAGCGGGAAAACATCTATATGGATTACAAGGATCGGAAGGGGGAAGTGGTCAACGGCATAGTCCAGCGTTTTGAGAGGGGAGATATCATAGTGAACCTGGGCAGGGTGGAGGCTGTTCTGCCCCGGGAGGAGCAGGTGCCCAGGGAATCCTATAGGCCAGGCGACAGAATAAGGGCTTACATCCTCGATGTGAAGAAAGTGTCAAAAGGGCCACAGATAGTCCTCTCCAGGGTGCATCCCAATTTCCTGGTCAAGCTCTTCGAATTGGAAGTTCCAGAAGTGGCAGAGAGGATAGTGGAGATAAAGGCAGCCGCAAGGGAGCCTGGGGAAAGGGCCAAGATAGCGGTGGCCTCCACGGATCTGGATGTCGATCCCGTCGGCGCCTGCGTGGGCATGAGGGGCTCGAGGGTCCAGAGCGTGGTCCAGGAGCTCAGGGGGGAGAGGATAGATATAATTCCGTGGTCAGCGGATCCGGCTAAATTCGTCTGCAATGCGCTCGCTCCAGCTGAGATAACCAGAGTGCTAGTGGACGAGGAGAACAAGACCATGGAGGTTGTAGTGCCGGACGAGAAACTCTCTCTGGCAATAGGGAAAAAGGGACAGAACGTCAAGCTCGCCTCCAAACTCACGGGCTGGAAGATAGACGTCATAAGCGAAAGCAAGATGCATGAGAGAAACGAGGCAGCGAGACGCTCCCTGAGGGAGATCCCCGGAATAGGGGATATGACTGTGGAGATCCTGTTCCTGGAAGGTTATAGATCAGCCGAGGAGGTCGCAAGGGCCACGGAAGAGGAGCTCGCCCAGATAGAGGGAATAGGTCCGGAGAAGGCCAAGACACTTCTTCAGGCTGCGAGGAGCCTGATGGAACAGAAGAGCAAGGCAAAGGATAGGGAGGATGCGGCCACTCTAGAGACACTCGATGGAGTGGGGCAGAAGACTGCCGAGCTCCTCGTGGAACATGGCATAAAGAGCGTGGAGCAGCTCAGGGGAACCCCGGTGGAGACCCTAGTTGAGATACCAGGAATAGGCGAGAAGAAAGCGGAGCAATTGGTGAGGGCAGCTGAGCGCGCTTTGGAGGCCCGAGACAGGGCCCAGGAGGAAGACAGGGCAAGCCGGACCGGATCCGACCTGTCCGAGGGATGATGGGGGAAAAGATCTCATGCCAATGAAGGTTTTCGAGCTGGCCCAAGAATATCAGATCGATCCGAAGGTGCTCCTCAATCACTTGAAGGAACTCGGTGTCTTTGTCTCGAGCCACATAAGCATACTCAACGATGAGGAAGTGGCCAAAGTCCGGGCCACAATCTCCCACATCCAGAAGACCCAGAAGACTGCCCAAAAGAAGCCCAGACCCACAGTTGTGCGGAAGAAGGCCGCGGAGGTGACCCAGGAGGCCCTGGAGAAACCCCGAGAGGAAGAGATCCAGAAAGTAGAGGAGCTCCAGCTCGAGGCCGTCCCGGCCCAGAAACCAGAGCCCCAGCCTGTCGAGAAAATCGTTCCTGAGAAGCCGAGGGAGGAAAAGGAGGCCAAGGAGGAAAGGGAGCCGAAAAAGGAGGAGACACCGCAGCTCAAAGAGACGCCGAGGCCTCCAAGGGAGTGGAAGGAACAGCCCGCCATCATTATAAGAAGACCTGCCCCCATCGGGCCGAGACCCGAAGAGAAAGAGAAGAGGGAGGAAGAGCCGGCGGCCAAGATTCAAGAAGTCGCAAGACACCCGAAGCCACTTCAGGCCCAGGAGACACAAGAGACCATCCAGGAACAGGTGGCCTCGTCTCAAGAGGCGGCTTCCACCCCCTCGGGACCTCAAGAGGAACCCAAGATCTCCAAACACAAAGAGAAAAGGCCAGAGAGGCCAACTCCGAGAGAACCCTTTCAAGAGCCGGCCAAGATCCTCCACAGGCCTAGGCCAGAGCAGGTGGAAAGACCAACCCCATCTCTGGTTGTGGCCAAGCCCCCTGAGAAGGTAGAGAGGCCAATTCCGCTCCCTGAGCCAGAGTCCTGGGCACCCAAGAAGAAAGTCCTCAAGGCCTTCGAGGTTATAACCCAGGAGAGGCCGGGTAGGGGGAAGATCAAGAAGAAAGAGGTGATACACCTTAGGGCAGAGCTGGAGGAGAGGGAACGGGAGAGGGGGCTTCCCTTCAGGCCAGCCAAGAAGAAGGAGGAGAAAAAGACCGAGATAACCGTTCCTAAAGCCATAAAGAGAAAGATCAAGGTAATGGAATCCATAACCGTGGGCGAGCTGGCCCGTCGCATGGGGGTGAAAAGCAGCGAAGTGATAAAAAAGCTCCTATCCCTGGGGGTCATAGCCACGGTGAACCAGATGCTCGATCCCGATGAAGCTGCCTTGGTGGCAAGTGACTTCGGTTACGAGGTGGAGAGGGTCTTGAGTAGGGTGGAGGAGCTCCTGGAGGAGGCCGAGGCCCCAGAGGCTGAAGCCAACCTGAAACCGAGGCCCCCTGTCGTGACGGTCATGGGCCATGTGGACCATGGGAAGACGTCTCTACTGGATGCCATCCGCCAGACCCACGTCACGGAACAGGAAGTCGGGGGGATAACACAGCACATCGGGGCCTATCAGGTTGAGATAAAGGGCCAGATCATCACCTTCCTGGACACTCCCGGTCACGAGGCCTTCACCTCTCTGAGGGCAAGAGGTGCCCAGGTCACTGACATAGTGGTACTGGTCGTAGCGGCGGACGACGGGGTCATGAACCAGACCAGGGAGGCCATAGATCACGCCAGGGCGGCAGGGGTTCCCATATTGGTCGCCATAAACAAGATAGACAAGCCCAATGCCGACCCAGAGAGGGTCAAACAGGAGCTTGCAGCCTTGGGCCTGGTTCCTGAGGCTTGGGGAGGCGATACCATATTCTGTGAGGTCTCGGCCAAGAAGCACATAAACATAGACGTTCTCCTGGAGAACATACTCATCCTGGCCGAGGTCCTGGAACTCAAGGCCAATCCCGACAGGCCCGCTAGAGGAACCATAATAGAGGCGAGGCTCGACAAGAGAAGAGGTCCCCTCGCTACGGTCTTGGTCCAGGAGGGGACCCTCAGGGTCAACGATGCCTTTGTGGCTGGGATGTACTCCGGGAAGGTCAGGATGATGCTGGATCATCTGGGGAGAAAAGTGGAGGAAGCCGGTCCATCGACCCCGGTTGAGGTCGTGGGGGCATCGGGCGTCCCAACTCCAGGAGAGAAATTCTGGGTGGTAGCGGACGAGAAGGAAGCCAGGGATATAGAGATATTCAGGCGTGAGAAGATGAGAAGGGAGGGCATGGCTCAGGCCGGAAGGATATCCCTGGAGAAACTCAAGGACCAGATGGAGGCGGGAGAGGTCAAAGAACTCCAAGTAGTCCTGAAGGGAGACGTGCAGGGCTCCGTGGAGACCATAAGGGATACCCTCTTGAGGATGGGTGGCGAGAAGATCAAGATCAACGTCCTCCACGCATCCGTAGGAGGCATCACGGAGAACGATGTGAATCTCGCAGCTGCCTCCAATGCGATAATAATAGGTTTCAATGTCAGGCCCGAGGCGAGGGCTCAGGCTTTGGCAGAGGAAGTGGGGGTGGACATAAGGCTCTACAACATCATCTACGAACTCATGGAGGATGTAGAGCGAGCCCTGAGGGGGATGCTCGAGCCCACCAAGAGGGAGATCCTTCTTGGAAGGGGAGAGGTTGTCCAGATATTCAAGATATCCAAGGTGGGGACAGTCGCAGGGACCGTGGTCAAACAAGGGAAGATAGTGAAGAGTGCCAAGGCTAGGCTCATAAGGGACAATGTGGTTGTGTACGATGGCAGGATAGGGAGCATGAAGAGATATCAAGACGATGTGAAGGAGGTCTCTGAAGGGCAGGACTGTGGGATCCACCTCGAAAATTACAACGACGTGAAGGTGGGGGACATCATAGAGTCTTATGAAGTAGAGGAAGTGGCTCCGGAACTCTGAAAAGGACCCCTTCGCCAGGGACTCAAGACAAAATCAAAAGAGGGGAAAGATCATGGTTGTGGGTGTTGGCAGAATCCATCTCATTCTCCATGACAATCATTCCCTCAAGGGCAAAAGGCAGGTGGTGAGGAAGACCATAGAGAGGGTGAGAAGTCGTTTCAGCGTTGCCTTGGCGGAAGTGGGAGATCAGGACCTATGGCAGAGCATAAAGCTGGGCTTGGCGGTTGTGGGGCCAGATGGAAGGGTGGTGCAGTCCGTCATGGACAGGGTCGTTAATTTCATCGAGGAGCTGTCTTTGAGCGAGGTCGTCAACGTGGAGACAGAGCTCCTCCATTTCGGGGACCATGGGAGCTGAGAGAAGAAAGAGGGTGGGGGTTCGAATAAAGGAGGAGATAAGCGAACTCCTTTTGAGAAAGGTTAGGGATCCGAGGATAGGCTTCGTCACAATAACGGATGTGGAGCTTACAACGGATCTCAGGAAGGCGACTGTATTTTACAGTGTCATGGGCGATGAGGAGGATAGATCGAGGGCTGCCCAGGGGCTCAGGAGCGCCTGTGGTTTCATAAAGAGGGAGATGGCCTCCAGACTGAACCTCAAGTTCATGCCGGATATCGTCTTCGCCCTGGACACCTCCTTCGAGGAGATGGATCGCATGGAGAAGGTCTTCAGACAGTTGCAGAGGGAGCGGCGGGAGCATGAGGAGTGAAGAGCGAATAGCTTCCGCCATAAGGGAGGGAAGAAGATTCCTCGTAGCATCCCATGTGAATCCGGACGGTGACGCAATTGGCTCTTCCATTGGGCTTTCTCTGGTTTTGGAATCCATGGGGAAGGAAGTCTTCACATACAATGAGAGTGCGGTTCCAGCGCTTTACAGATTCATTCCCCACTCGGATAGGATAACCCAAGAGCTTCCCCCAGAGGAGGTCGATGTGACCTTTGTCCTAGATTGCTCAACAGCCGAGCGAGTAGGGCAGAAGTTCAAGGAATTCGCGGGGAAAGGATTGGTTGTCGTGGCCGATCACCATCCCCCTTCAGCCCCCATGGAAGGACTCCACCTCATCCGGACTGAGGCATCGGCAACGGCCGAGCTCATCTACGATATACTGGACGAATTAGACGTCCCCCTTTCTCCGGAGAGCGCAACTGCGTTCTATGTGGCCATAATGACCGACACCGGCTCTTTCAGGTTCTCCAATACGACCCCGAGGGCACTGGAAGTGGCATCCGAACTCCTATCCTTTGGGGCGAACCACAGACTGATAGTGGAGAACATTTACGAGAGCTTCCCCCCGGAGAGGTTCAGATTGATGGCCATGGCTCTCAGCACCCTTCATTTCTTGAAGGAAGGAAAGGTGGCATCGGTCTGGGTGACCCGGTCCATGTTTCAGGAGGCCCAGGCCAATGACGAGATGACTGAAGGGTTCGTTGACATTCCACGCTCCATAAAGGGGGTGGAGGTCGCGATGCTCTTCAGGGAGAAGGACGGGTGTGACATCAGGGTGAATCTCAGGTCCAGGGGTAAGGTGGATGTTGGGGATATTGCTGCCAAATTTGGAGGTGGGGGGCATCCCAATGCAGCGGGCTGCACCCTGAAGGGGTCCCTGATGGAGGCCGAGGAATGCCTTCTCAAGGCCTTGGAGGAGGCCATGGGGTGAGGGGCTTCGAGGATGGGGGGGTTTTGCTTGTGGACAAGCCCCCAGGGGTGACATCCTTCGGGGTAGTCGAGAGGGTGAGGCGGTGGTCCGGGATAAAGAAGGTAGGCCACACAGGGAGCCTGGATCCCTTTGCAACGGGTCTTCTGGTCCTCTGCCTGGGGAGGGCCACAAGGGTATCCCAATACATAGTCAGCTGGGACAAGGAATACGAGGGGGTCATCACTCTTGGTGTGGAGACGGATACTGATGATGCAACTGGAAAGGTGGTGGCGAGGGGACATTGCACTGGCTTGAAGGAGGAAGATATAGAGAAGGCCCTGGAGGGGTTCAGGGGAAAGATAGAGCAGATGCCCCCTGTTTTCTCTGCCAAGAAGCTCTCGGGAGTTCCTTCTTACAAGAGGGCAAGAAGGGGAGAGGTCCTGAAACTCGCTCCAGTTCAAGTGGAGGTGCACGAATTGGAGCTCATTGAAGTCGACCTTCCCCAGGTTCGTTTCAGGGCCAAGTGTTCCAAGGGAACCTATATGAGATCTCTCGCGAGGGATTTGGGCAGGGTCCTGGGATGTGGGGGACATCTTGCCTCCTTGAGGAGGGTTGCCATAGGGCATCTCAGGGTGGAGGAGGCCATAGGCCTGTGGGAATTGAAGGAGAAGAGGTCCATGGGGCTCGGGAATTTTCTCTGGCCCATAGAGAGGGTCCTGAGCATATGGCCCACATGCCGGCTCTCTGCACCTTGGAGCAGATTGGTCCGCCACGGCCAGGACGTTCCAGTGGAAGCACTCGACGGGCCTCAAAAACATCTCGCCGCAAAGGCTCACAGGGTCTTGATCGCGGATGATTCAGGAAGACTCCTAGCCATAGGATTGGTGAGGGGAGATGGCCCGTCCAGAAGGCTTCATCCCGAACAAGTATTTCCATGGGAGATTGCCGAGGACAGATCCGTAGGTTCGGGCTAAAAATTTCACCACCACTGAAAGGAGGTCGGAGAAGTGTCGCTTGATGTGGAGAAGAAAAGGGAAATAATCGAGAAGTTCAGAAGGCATGAGTCGGATACGGGATCGCCTGAAGTGCAAATAGCCCTGCTCACAGAGAGGATAAACCACTTGACCGAGCATTTCTCGATCCACAAGAAGGATCACCATTCCCGAAGAGGGCTCATGAAGCTCGTAGGCCAGAGAAAGAGGCTTCTCGATTATCTTAGGTCCAAGGACGTGAATCGTTACCGCGCTCTCATCCAGGAGTTGGGCCTGAGGAAGTGAGGCGCAAAGCATCTGGCATTGAGAAAAGGAGAAGTTATGATTGCCAAGGTCAGCAGAGAGGTTGGCGGCCGCATTCTGGCCATGGAAACTGGCCGGTTGGCCAGACAAGCCCATGGGGCTGTTTGGGTTCAATACGGGGACACTGGCCTTCTTGTGACCGCTGTCTCAGATAGGATGAGGGAAGGAGTTGACTTCCTCCCCCTCACAGTGGACTACCAAGAAATGGCCTATGCTGCAGGCAAGATCCCGGGAGGATTCTTCAAGAGGGAGGGCCGTTCATCGGACAGGGAGATTCTCGTCTCCAGGCTCATAGACAGGCCCATACGCCCCCTATTTCCCAAGGGATACTTCTGGGAGGTGCAGGTCATAGCCACTGTCATGTCAGCGGACATGGACAACCTGCCAGATGTTCTGGCGATAAACGGGGCGTCCGCTGCACTTTGCATCTCGGACATACCCTTTGACGGACCTGTGGGAGCAGTGAGGGTAGGCCGCTTGCAGGGGAATTGGATCGTCAATCCAGGGGAGAAAGAGCTGGAGGAGAGCGACGTCAATCTTATAGTGGCGGGCACGAGGGATGCGGTGGTAATGGTGGAAGGCGGGGCCAAGATAGTGCCAGAGGAAGAGATCCTGGATGGGATCTTCTTCGGCCACAGGGCATTGCAACCCCTTCTGGATATGCAGGAAGAATTGAGGGAGATGGTGGGCCTTCCCAAAAGGGAATTTGTGCCGCTCGTTGCCTCCGAGGAGATTCTCAGGAGGGTAGAGGAGATCGCCTGGGAGGAGATGGACAGGGCCCTGAGAATACCCCATAAGAAGGAGAGGAGGGCCGCTGTGGCGACAATCCAGGAGAAGGTTGCCCAACTCCTGAAGGAGGAATTCCCGGGAGAGGAGATAGCCATCCGAAGCGCCCTGGAAGAGGTGGAGAGGAAGGTTGCGAGGTCCATGATCCTCAAAGAGGGAAGGAGAATCGATGGCAGGCCCTTCGACGAGGTTCGGCCGGTGACCTGTCAGGTTGGCCTCCTTCCCAGGGCTCACGGAGCGGGACTCTTCACCAGGGGGGAGACCCAGGTTATGGCCGTTGCGACCCTTGGGACCGCAGAGGACGAGCAGAGACTCGATACCCTGAGTGAAGAAGAGGCGCGCAAGGCATTCATCCTCCATTACAGATTCCCGCCTTTCTGCGTGGGAGAGACAAAACCCTTGAGGGCACCTAGCAGAAGGGAGATAGGGCATGGGGCCCTCGCAGAGAGGGCACTGGAGCCCGTTCTGCCACCAAAGGAGAAATTTCCTTACACCATAAGGGTCGTGGCAGAGGTCCTGGAGAGCAACGGTTCATCCTCAATGGCATCCACCTGTGGCACTACCCTGGCCCTCATGGATGCTGGGGTTCCAATAAGTGCACCTGTGGCTGGGGTTGCCATGGGTCTAATAAAGGAAGGGGACCAGGTGGTAATCCTCACCGACATCCTCGGGGACGAGGATCACTTGGGAGACATGGATTTCAAGGTAACAGGCACTCGAGAAGGGGTGACTGCACTCCAGATGGACATAAAGATAAAAGGGGTGACGAGGGAGATCATGGCTCAGGCCTTGGCTCAGGCCAGAAAGGCGAGATTGTGGATCCTGGATAGGATGCTCGAGGCCATACCAGAGCCAAGAAAGGAGCTCTCTCCTTATGCCCCCCGCATAGTGACCATTCACATAAAGCCCGAGAAGATAAGGGACGTGATAGGCCCCGGAGGCAGGGTCATAAGAAAGATAATCGAGGACACAGGGACCAAGATAGAGATAGAGGACGATGGCACTGTGCACATAGCCTCCACCAACATGGAAAAGGCCGAGAAGGCCATAAGCATGATAAGGAGCCTCACAGAGGAGGCCGAAGTGGGAGGCGTGTACACTGGGAGGGTCAAGAGGGTGTTGGATTTCGGGGCAATAGTGGAGATACTTCCTGGCACTGACGGCCTGCTTCACATCTCTCAGTTGGACCATTCCCACACCCGCAAGGTGACAGATGTGATCCACGAGGGAGACGAGGTTCAGGTAAAGGTGATCGAGATAGATGAATCTGGGAAGATAAGGCTGAGTCGCAAGGCCCTTTTGGGAGAGCCACCTCCCGAGGCCAGGGAACATCACGGCAGGGAAGGAAGAGAGATACGGAGAGACGGCGGTCGCCCCCATGGCCGAGAAGATCGTCCTAGACAGCGGCGTTAGGATAATTATCGAGCCCATACCCACACTGAGATCTGTTTCCCTGGGGATATGGGTTGCAGCTGGATCCAGGCTGGAGGCTCCCCAGGAGAGGGGTATCTCCCACTTCATAGAGCACATGCTCTTCAAGGGTACGAGGAGGCGCTCAGCCCAACAGATCGCAACAGAGATAGATGCGGTAGGTGGCTTCATGAACGCCTTCACAAGCAGGGAATACTCGAGCTTCTACGTCAAGGTGATGGACCAGCATCTAGCCCTTGCCGTGGACCTCATCACAGACATCTATCTCGATTCCACCTTCGACGAGGAAGAGCTCGAGAGGGAGAGGTCTGTTGTGCTCCAGGAGATAAGGATGGTGGAGGATAACCCGGAAGAACACGTCATGGACCTTTTCCACAAGGCCATGTGGAAGGGATCCTCTCTGGCCCATCCCATTCAAGGGGAGAGGAGGCAGGTGGCCAGGCTCGAAAGGGAGCTCCTCTTGGAGAGGTGGAGACAGAACTACCATCACAGAGAGGTCCTGTTTTCCGTGGCTGGAAACTTCTCTGAAGGGAAACTCCTAGATCTCTTGGATTCATCAATGGAGAAACTCTCCTCAGATCCCATCTGGCCCAAAAAAAGGCCGCCCAAAAACCATCCCGGGCTCGAGATAGTGGAGAAGGACTTGGAACAAGTGCACGTGTGCATGGGAGTGCCCGCGCCATCTGCAACGGATCCCAAGCGCTACTCCTACCTTGTCCTCAATACCATCCTGGGAGGCGGTATGAGTAGCAGGCTCTTTCAGGAGGTGAGGGAAAAGAGGGGATTGGCTTACTCGGTCTATTCCTTCCTCAGTCCCTATGCGGATGTGGGCATCCTGGGCATATATCTGGGCACAACTGCCGAGCACCTCAAGGAAGCCCTGACCGTTGTCCTGTCCCAGATGGAGAACCTCGCCAATGAGCCCGTAAGTGAGGAAGTCCTCAGAAGCGCCAGGGAACAGATAAAGGGGTCACTTGTTTTGGGGCTTGAGAGCTCTGATAGGCGTATGAGCAGACAAGCGATCAACGAGCTTTATTTCGGAAGGCAGATTCCTGTGGAGGAGGTGATGGAGGCCCTGGAGGAGGAGACCTCGGAAGATGTCCAGAGGGCAGCCCAAGAGGCCCTGAGGGTGGAGAACATGACCGTTGTGGTCCTGGGGAAGGCTTCCATCTCCCATATTCCACCTCCTCTGAGGGGCATGATGAGGAAAAGATGAGGTCGCATCTGGGGGTGAGCCTTGGAGAAGGGGGAGAGGGAATTCTCGGTGAGAGGGGATGGCGAGACTGTAGAGGTTCTGGTCGAGGTTCTACCTCACCACAGGGGCCTCCCCCTTCCCCAATATGCCACAGAGCTATCTTCCGGCATGGATCTCCATGCAGCGATCGACAGGCCCCTAGCCATAGAGCCCGGGAGATGGGCGCTAGTGCCAACTGGTCTCAAGCTAGCTCTCCCTCCGGGGGTGGAAGGACAGGTGAGGCCCAGAAGTGGTCTTGCAGTTCAATACGGGGTCACGGTTCTCAATGCCCCAGGGACAATTGATGCTGACTACAGGGGCGAGGTCAAGGTGATACTCGTCAATCTGGGAGATGATGTGTTCGTGGTGAAAAGGGGGGATAGAATAGCGCAGCTCGTCCTGCAGAGGGTCCTGCGGGCTAGATTGCATGAGGTTGACCGAGTCGATGTCACCGAGAGAAACGATCGTGGGTTCGGTCACACAGGAAGATGAGGAGGGATCTTTTCGGCCAAGGGGTCGAAGTCGAACTGGGAATTATCTGGAGGAAGGGAGGTCTTGCATGGGAAGCGTTGTAAAGAAGCGAAGGAAGAAGATCAGAAAGCACAAGTACAAGAAACTCAGGGAGAAAATGAGGCACCAGAGGAGAAAGAGGGGCCACTGAGGGAGCACTTGGAAGGTCTCACGGGAGGAATCTTTCCCGAAAGGTGAGCTCTCGCTCAAGAATCTCCGGACAAGGGGATGGCCTTGGATCAGTCGGCCTTGTTCTTGATTCTCCTTCTCATTGTGGCTGTGGGCGCGGGTCTTTGGGTCCTGTACCGCAAACTAGAGGGGCTCAAGGAGAGAAGCTCTGCCCTGGAGGTGGGTCTCAACGAGACACTCCTCAAGTACAGGGTGGGGATGGAGAGAATAGAGAGGGCAGGGGCCCTAATAGAAGAGGGGAAGGTAAAGGAAGCCATAGAGAGCTTGGAAGAGGTAACTAGATCCTTGCCGGGCCTCTATGTAGCGGACTTCTTCTTGGGAAAGGCCCATCTGGGAGCAGGAGACAGGGACAAGGCCGCCCAATATCTGGAGAGCTTCCTCAAGAAAGCCAAGCCGTACGATGACCGCACAGCCCAGAGGGTGGAGGAGGCGAGAAAACTTTTGGAAGAGATGCGCTCTCTTTCCGGATGATTTTTCCCAGAGAGGCTGCTCGAGAGCATTTTCTTTCCCGAGGATACGGGTACTCGGGCATTTCAAGAGGTTAGCATGTGGAGGAGATCCAAGGAGTTCATAGAGGCCCTCAGAAAGGAGCCCTGGTCCAGGGAGCTGGCTCAATGCAGTGAATTTTGGCAGCGGCTCAGCGGGTGGCTGGAAGAGAGATTCCTGGCTGGGTTCCTCGATGCCCTGAGTGGGCAAGTGGAGACGATCCTGGAGATAGACCCTGAGCTCCCTGAGCCCAGGATTATGGAGCTTGCAGCGGGAGCCATGGTGGAGTTCCTAGAGGCCCACCACGCTTCGGTGAGGATTTACGATCCCGAAACCGGGCAGATGCTCGCCTATGGTTCCTATCCCTCGAGGGAGACTTCGAGGATCACTTACATTCCGTTGAAGGGGAGCATTGCGGGCCTTGTCGTCCAGAGCAGGAAGCCCTATTTGGTGCCCAATGTCCTGGAAGAGCCTCTCTACCACGACAAGGAAGAGGCGATCTCAAGGGGGGTGAACTCCCTGATGGCCATCCCTCTGGAAATTCCAAGGTTCTACCCCACAGAGAGGGACACAGTGGGAGTAGTCCAGGTGTATTTTTCGGAGAAGGACAAGGAATTCTCCCCCATAGAGGTGAAGATTGCCGAGCTCATGTGCAGGCGGCTCAGCTTTGTTTTCGCCCGAAAGAAGATCCTCTCTCTCAGAAGGCTCAGCCAAAAAAAGGAGGCGATAGTGAGGAAGATATTCCTCAAGCTCGGCTCCAGAGAGGGGATCAAGATGAAGGAAGTCTTCAACAGGGTGATTCCAGAGCTTGTGGACATCGTGAACATTCAGAGCTGCGCCCTTTTTTCAGTGACGGAGGACAGAAAGAGTGTTGTGCTCGAAGCCGGGTATCCCGAATCCTCCGGCTACCATGGCATAGGGAAGGTCTTCCCCATAGAGAGCGAACCAGCCTTTTCCGTGGTCCTCCAGATAGGCTCTTATACGAAGGAGACCCCTTATGAGGTCATAACTCCATCCTATGTCCTGGTGAGGGATCCCCAGAGGAGCGAGCTCATCTCGGCCAATTTGAAGCGCATGGCAGCGATTCACAACATAAACTCCATCCTTTACATTCCCCTTGCGGGAGATGGCGAAATAAACCACTTCATGACCTTCGATGCCCTGGAGAGAAGGACAGGATATACGGAGGAGGAGATAGAGATCCTCCTTTTCCTGGGCAGGGAGCTCATGAAAGCGCAGCAGATGGAGAGGCTCGATGACATCCTCCACGATTTCAAGAACCCGGCTATAGCAACCGCAGGGTTTGCGAGGAGGCTCAAGTCCCTTCTGGAGAAACGGTGTCCTGAGGGTGGCGGTGAGGAGATAAGAAAGTGTGTGGATGTGGTCTTGGAGGAGACTAGCAGGCTACAGGAGCTAGCCCTGAGCGTCTACGGGGTGGGCAAAGAGGAGGTTGTGAACCTCACCGAAAGGCTCAAGAGAAGGGTTGAGATAAACGAACAGGCCATAAAGGAGCAGCTCAAGCAAAACGTGATCGTTCACGTGGGACCTTTCGAAGAGAGACTCTGGGTTAGGTGCTATCCCCTTCATCTGGAGAGGGTCCTGGACAATCTCCTCAACAATGCCACAAACGCCATACCCCCCAAGGGGGGCTACCTCTGGGTGAGTACCTTCCTGGACGAAGAGGGAAGGGCTTGCGTGAGGATAAGAAACACGGGTCGCATCCCCGAGGAAGAGAGACAAAAGTTGCTGGACGGAGAGGGAAGGGGAAGGGGGCTTCACATAACCCATCGGATCGTTAGACTGATGAAGGGTGAAGTCGAGGTATCAGTGGACGAAGAGACAACGACATTTACCCTCAGGTTTCCTAGCGCCAAGGCTCCAGGAGAGCTAGGGTGACTACTTAGCTTGTGCGAAAATAGGTCGAAAAATCGGAGATGGGAGGAGAAAACCAAATGGAGATCAAGGAGAGAATGGATGCCCTCCAAGTGGCCATGGAAAATGAGGCGAAGGAGGCGGAGTTTTACAGGAAACATAGCGAGAGAACAACCAATGATCTCGGAAAAAAGATGTTCATATCCCTCGCCCACGATGAGAGGGAGCACATGGAGAAGATAAGTCTCCTTTACCAGAAGCTCAGGGACGAGGGAAGGTGGCCAGAGGATGTGCCCCTCGAGGTTCAAGGGACCAATGTGGGGGAGATCCTCAAATCATTGCCCGCCTCTGCGGAGAAGGTTTCCGAGGCAGATAGAGATGATCTCGATGCCATAAGGATAGCCATAGAGTTTGAGGAGAGGGGAGAGGCTTTCTATAGGGAACTCTCAAAGAAAGTGGATGACCCCAAGGAGAAAGAGTTTTTCGCAATGCTAGCCTCCATGGAACACGAGCACTTTGTCTCCCTGAGAGATACACTAGAGTATTTTCAGAACCCCGAAGGCTGGTTCACCGCCAAAGAGAGGCACACCATAGACGGTGCCTAGCCCCCATGCCTGCCCGTATTGTGGGCATGGCGCCGACCAAACATTACCTCTTTCCGTCCCGGTTTCTTGCGTGCTCCTTCGGGACAATGACGTGCCTCCACATGAGTACGGCCTCACATCCCGGGCGCGGTCTCCGCGCCCGCATCGTACTGCGGTCCACCAAGTTCCGTCCCAAAGGCCCGATCCCCAATGGCCCTTAATTTCTCTTGAGCTTGGCCATGGTCATGAGGGCTCCCATCCCGCCCACCCCAAGGGCGGTAAATGCCCATCCCCATGTGGTGTAGGCCCCTTTTTGCCCTGGATTGGTCCAATCGAGAATTGCCCCAAAGACCATAGGGGCTATGGCTGCGGCCCCGAACCCGAGGAGAGATCTCAATCCCAATGCTGCGCCCAGATATGAACCCTTTACTGATTCCGTCAAAGCTGCGGAAAGCACCGGGGAGTCTCCCAAGGAGGAGAATGCGTACACAGCCCCAATGGCCATCACGATTGCAAGGGACAGGCCTATTGTCCAGCCGAACACAAAAGAGCAAGCAGTGCTTATCCCGGCCATGGCCACCATTACCCTCTTCCTTCCCCATCTGTCCGAGAGGGTTCCCATGGAAAAAGAAGCGAGGAGCCCCATCAGGTGGAACATGGATGTCAGTCTGGCCCCAGATCCCGCAGCGTAGATATCCTGGGCGCCGTTCAAGGCGAGACAGGCCGAGAGGAAAGCCGGGGTCCATGCCCACATCCCTTGGAGCTCCCAGTTGTGGAAGGTGTATCCCCAAATGAGCAACATCGCCTCCCTATTTTTCAACACTTCTCGGACGAATCGCTCCCCTTCCCTCCTCCCTTCTGCGGGAACGTCTGTGTGCCTCAGGGTGAGTGAGGCCACCAGCCAGCCCAAGAGGGGACCGGAGCAAGTGACGAGAAAAGACAGCCTGTATCCTCCCAAGGGAAGGGCCAGTCCGCTCAACGCCAGAGATACAGCATAGCCACACGAGGTGCTGGCTATGAAGAATCCCACAGCCATCCCCCTGCTCCTCTCGGAGAACTCGTGGGCTATGAGCATGACCCCGGTCGTGTAAGTTCCGCCGAGGGCCAATCCCACAAGGGTATAAAGGACCATTGCAGAGTAAAAATCCCTCGCGAGGAGGGCAAAGCCCAAGGCACAGACTCCTGAGGCAAACAGGGACCAAAGATAGACCTTCTTGGGACTTACTCTGTCTGCAAGACTCGAGAAGAATACAAGAGAGATGGCGTAACCTATTTGAAACCCACTCGATATGGAACCGGCTTGGGCGCCCGTCATCTGCCATTCCCTCTGGAGAACCGGTATCGCTGCCGCGTAGCTCATAAAAACAAGACCATTGAACACCCTGGAAACACAGATTCCAGCAAGCCACATATCGAATCGAGTTCTGCGATGCTTTTCCATTTCAGATGATCACCTCGGGAACACCTTTTCTGAATTCCAATGGGCCTGGGCCAGCCTGGCCCTGCAAGTGCTAATTCTGAACCAATAAACCCACGGGTCAAGAGCCGAGGTCACATACCCCGAATCCGTTATAGTGGGGAAGGGGCGGGCTCCGCACGCCCGCAAGGAGGGCAAAGCGCTAACCCAAATGTTGCCTCCTTTCGGCCACCGGCCTATCGTCGGGGCACCCCTTGGGAACGGAATTCCTCGGCTTGCGGACGGCCTTGCCATGCGGGCGCGGAGACCGCGCCCCTCCGAGAAAACCGGCCCTTTGCGCAACCTTTCGGCCTTTCCCCGTTAGGCAACCATGCCCGGCTCCGCCACCCCTCGGAGGGGCGGGCTCCGCACGCCCGTAAAAATGGAATTGGCTTCGCCTAGGAATGTCCCCGTTAGGCCACCGGCCCATTCGCCTACCCTTCG
>Ga0197142_1002162_pt1 | contig 17419 bp, 16 predicted proteins | sample GBS60_MetaG_FD_148614 | JGI IMG/M metagenome (GOLD analysis project Ga0197142, IMG submission 148614) | Sediment microbial communities from Great Boiling Springs, Gerlach, Nevada, United States - GBS 60_MetaG | ecosystem: Environmental > Aquatic > Thermal springs > Hot (42-90C) > Sediment...
CCTGACCACCGACCCGCGCGTGGGAAACCTGCGGGTGGTGGCGGTCGTCCGGGAAGAGCGCGGCCCCATGGTCATCCACCACGTCTATACCGAATACGCATAAGACACGAAAGGCACGAAAGGCACGAAAGACGCGAAAGGCGCGAAAGGCACGAAAGACGCGAAAGGCACGAAAGACGCGAAAGGCACGAAAGGCACGAAAGACGCGAAAGGCACGAAAGGCGCGAAAGACACGAAAAAACCTTCGTGTTCCTTCGTGTCCTTCGTGGTTGATAAACTATGGACAGCCCCCGGTTCTACATTTTCCACGGCAGCGATGAGTTCACCCGCAGCGAGGCGGTCGCCGACCTGCGCCGCCGCATGGGGGAACTGGGCGAACTGAACACTGTCCACCTGGACGGGCGCACGGTGACTCTGGAGGAACTCCGCCGCGCCTGTGAGACGGTGCCTTTTCTGGCCGACCGGCGGCTGGTACTGGTCACCGGTCTCCTGACCCGGCTGGGGCGCGGGAAGGAGCGGGGGCTCCTGGAGGGAGTGGTCCGTCTCCTCCAGACTCTGCCAGAGACAACCCGGCTGGTCTTCGTAGAGGACGGTCCTCTGCCCGAGGACCACCCCGTCCTGAAATACGCCGCCGGGCGGGAGGAGGGGTTCGTCCGACAATTTGAACCGCCCTCGCCGGAGGCGCTCCCCGGCTGGATTCAGGCGCGCGCCCGTCTCCACGGCGGGGAGATGGAGCGGGACGCGGCCGTCCACCTGGCCCAGGTCATCGGTCCCGGCGACCTGCGGCTGCTGGACGGGGAAATCGCCAAACTGGTCACCTACGCCGGCCCCGGGCGGGCCGTCACCGCCGACGACGTGGCCCAACTGGTGCCCTACGTCCAGCAGGCAGTGGTGTTTGACCTGGTGGACGCGCTGGGGCGGCGCGAGGGCCGCCAGGCGGCGATTTTCCTCCACCGGCTGCTGGACGCGGGGGAGAACCCGCTGGGCATTCTGGCCATGGTCGTCCGCCAGTTCCGGCTCATCATTATGACGAAGGACCTGACCGGACGGGGGGAGAACCCGGCATCCATCGCCCAGTTGCTGGGGATTCACCCCTTCGTCGCCCGGAAACTGCACGCCCAGAGCGCCAACTTCACCCTGGCCCAACTGGAACGCATCTACCGGTACCTGCTGGACCTGGACCTGTCCATCAAAACCGGGGACATGACCCCCGAGGCCGCACTGGACCTGCTGGTGGCAGGATTGGGCCAGGTCCACGAATGAGTCCACGAATGGCACGAATGAGACACGAATAAGACACGAATAAGACACGAATGCGGAGGACATTATGACCCGACATCCCCATCTGGACCCTTCGCCGTTTCTGTTGGAGGGTGGGCCGGTCGGCATGCTGCTGATCCACGGTTTCACCGGCTCCCCGCCGGAGATGCGGCTGGTGGGGGAGTACCTGCACCAGCGAGGGCTCACCGTCTACGCGCCCCTGCTCCCCGGTCACGGGACGACGGTGGAGGAGATGAACCGCTGCCGCTGGACCGACTGGACCGGCCACGTGGAGCGCGCGCTGACCGACTTGCGCGCCCGCTGCGAGACGGTCTTCGTCGGCGGGCTCTCCATGGGCGCCGTCCTGACCCTGTACCTGGCGGCGCACCACCCGGAACTGCCCGGTGCCGTCGCGTACTCCCCGGCGACCATCGTCGCCGACCGCCTCATCTACCTGACCCCGGTCCTCAAGTACTTCATCCCCAAACGGGCCAAGTCGCCGGATAAGGACCTGACCGACCCGGAGGCCGACCTGCGCCTCTGGAGTTACGAGGAAAATCCCGTCTTTGCGGCCCATGAACTGCTGAAACTGACCTGGCGCGTCCGGCGCCTGCTCCCCCGAGTGACCTGTCCGTTGCTGGTCATCTACAGCACGTTGGACCAGGCCATCCACCCCCGCAGCGGCCCGTACACGTATGAGCGGGCCGGTTCCCGGGATAAGGAACTGGTCACCCTGCATAACTCCGGCCACTGCATCACCGTGGATAGCGAGTGGGAGTTCGTGGCCGAGAAGACCTGCCAGTTCATCCAGAACCACCTCTGATGCCTGACCTCTTTGCCCTTTTGCCGGCCCTGGAGGGCACGCACCCACTGCTGACGGAGCGGCGGGTTTCTCTGATCGGCGTCTCCGTCCTCCTGCGGGACGACGAGGCCTGGTACTTTGAGGTGCAGCGTCCCCGCTACTGGGCCCGCCGCCCGGACGGCGTCCTCTCGGTGGGCATCGGCGGCATCGGCGGCGGCCTGCACGCCGGGGAGGACGCCCTGACCGCTCTGCGGAGGGAAGTGCAGGAGGAACTGGGGGTGGGCCTGGTACTGGAGACGCCGCCCCATACCGTCCTGCTCCACGAGTGGCGGGTGGCGGGCTACCTGGAGGTCCCCTCCGGCCTGCCAGAGCCGGAGGCCTGCCCCTACATTGTCAACCTGCTCCCGCCCCAACTGGGTGGCTCCGAGATGCCCGACGCGCTGGCGATTGTGACCTTCCTGGGCCGCCCGCTGGGCCGCCCCCGCCGGGGTGACCTCTTCGGCCTGCTGACAGTGGCCCCGGCGGCCCTGACCGGGTTTCTGGATACCCCGGAGTGGACCGTGGCGGCCATCCAGGCCCATCCCGGCCTGGGTCTGGACCTGGCCTCCGAACTGCCCCCGGATTGTGTCCTCCGCCCCGTTCTCACCGCGCGGGCGTTCCGGGCCGTAGTGACGGCTTCGGGCGCTTCGCACCCCCAGAGCGATGGGGAATGATTTCGTGTCGGCGGCGACACCGCGGGCAACCGAACCCTCGCGCTCCGCTCCCCATCAAAAATCAGCACCTTCCCGGCAGCGCGGCGCGCTCTTTGCGCCTTTGCGGTTTTCCAACTACACAGGTGGCAACTTTGCGACCTGTGCAGTTGGGATGGAATTCACCGCAAAGAACGCAAAGGGCGCAAAGATTTTCTATCGTTCTTTGCGTTCTTTGCGCCCTTTGCGGTTTTAATTGCACAGGTGGCAACTTTGGGACACCCCCCTTCGGGAGGGTCTTTCCCCTTCAGGCCATTTCGTGGTACAATATTCCAGCCCCCTCCCGGGGCAAACGGTAGCGCAGGCCGCTGACCGGACCGGCCCGACGGCCGGCGCTACCGGCTGGAGCCCAGTCGTCTCACCGCCGAGATGCAGAGGACACAGAGACTATACCTTACAGGAAAAAGACATGGACGACTCACTTTGGACTTCCTCTCCCATACTGGACCGACTGCGCAGCCAACTGGGGGACCTGATGGCGGTGGAGCGGGTAGAGGTCCGGCAAGGGGCCGAACCGGCGTTTGCCTTCTACGGCCGCCTCTACGACGACCCGGACCGGGCCTTTGAGCGGATTTCCGAACGGTTCGCCGCGTTGGGCTACACCGCGCTCCTCTCCCGACAGAAAGACCTTTACCAGGTCATCGCTGTCCGGGGCGTGGTGCGGGCCCAGGCCCCGCGTCCCTGGGTCAACCTGATCCTGTTCCTGGCGACCCTGCTGACGGTCATGCTGGCCGGGGCCGCACCCCTGCCCGGCGGAACGTTCCTGAGCATGCTCCTCTCCGGGTTGCCTTTTGCGGCGGCCCTGATGGGGATCCTCCTGGCCCACGAACTGGCCCACTACTTCGTCGCTCGCCGGTACGGGTCCCCGGTCAGTCTCCCGTACTTCGTCCCCATGCCCTTCAGCATCCTGGGCACGATGGGCGCGATCATCTTCCAGCGGGCCCCCATGCGGGACCGCAGGTCCCTCTTTGACATCGGCATCGCCGGGCCGCTGGCCGGGTTCATCGTGGCCGTCCCGCTGCTGGTTCTGGGACTGCTCTTCACCCGCGTGGGGCGGCCATCGGATTTCCTCCCGCCGGGAGAACAGACGGCCGTCGTCTTCCAGGAGGGGAACTCGCTGCTCTATATGGCGGCCAAGTACCTCGTCTTCGGACGCGTCCTGCCCGACCCGAAGACCGGGGAGGACGTCTGGCTCTCCCTGCCCCAAAGCCCTGGCGGCCCGGTCGTTTTCGCCGCGTGGGCGGGCCTTCTGGTGACGGCCCTCAACCTGCTCCCCATCGGCCAACTGGATGGGGGACATGTGGCCTACGCCCTGCTGGGCCGTCGGGCCTGGAAACTGGCCTACCTGGCCATCGGCCTGCTGGGCGCCCTGGGGGTCTATCTCTGGGTGATGGGGAATCCGGCCTGGCCCACGTGGATCATCTGGGCCGGACTGGGTCTTCTCTTCGGCCCCCGCCATCCGCCGCCGTTGAACGATGCCTCCCGAATCGGGCCGGGCCGCACCATCCTGGGAATTCTGATGGTCATCATCTGGATCGTGACCTTTGTGCCTGTCCCGCTGGTGCCGGTACCCGCGCGATAACCATTTCGGGCAATGCGCCGCTCCCTTGTCGGTCTTTTGATCGGGACCATTATGGGCCTCCTGCTGAGCCTGGCGGCCAATTACGGCCTCTTCCCCGAGTGGAGGGCACAGTTGGGCGACCTGTTCCACATCGCCGGGGGGGCGCGGGCGCCAGTCGCTATTATTGCTATAGACTCGGAAGCGCTCCGGCAGTACGGGCGGCCGGATGAATGGCCCGCGGAGCAGTACGAGGCATTGTTCCGACGGGCCCACGGGGCCGGGGCGCAAGTGGTGGCGCTGGACTTTCCCCCACCGCCGGTTATTGAACCTGCCCTGACAGAGACTGTGCCGAACGGGCTCATCATCTGGCCGGCAGTGGGGGTTGGAACGCCCTCCCTGCAGGCCGGCAATGTGAGTTTCCCCTACCTGCTTCGCCCCGGCGTCGGGGCCCGCACGAACGGCTCACAAACCTTAACGAACTTTCTGATCGGACACATCAACCTGATCCCCGACCCCGATGGGGTCCTCCGTCGGGTTCCGCTCTGGGTCCAGTCCGGCACCGGGGCGGTCCCGGCCCTGGCCTGGCGGGCCGTTGCCCTCTACCTTCAGGCCGCCATCCCGCCGCCGATGGTATCCCCTTTCCGCTGGGCCGGCTTCACCCTGACCCCGGACGCGGCGGGGCGGGTCCAGATTCGCTATCCGGCGCGCCCGGGTTCCATCCCCACTTACCCCCTGCGCCCTTTCCTGGAGGGAGACCTGCCGCCGGAGGCACTGGCGGGGCGAATCCTCTTCGTCGGAGTGACCGCCGGAGAGGGCGCAGAAATCTACCGGACCCCGGTGGGGGAGATGACCGGAGTGGAGGTCCAGGCCCAGGTGGCCACCGCACTGTTCAGCGGCAATGTGATCGCGCCGGCGCCCTTGTATCTGACCACCCTTCTCACCCTGGCCGTCTCCGCGCTCTCCGGCTGGGCCATCGCCCGGATTCATCCGACCCTCCTTCTGGGGACAGTCCTGGTGGCCATTCTCAGCGGAGTTCTGGCCATTGCGCTGGCTGGCATCAACCAGGGGCAATGGGTGGACCCCTTCTTCCCCCTGGCAGGGGTGGCGATCACTTCGCTGATAACGGGCCTTTGGCGCTCCCACGACGAACGGCAACGAAGGGCCCGGCTGACCATCCTCCTTCAGGGGCGGGCCTCTCCCCGGCTCATTGCCCGCCTGGTGGAGACCCCAGACGGGGAACAGTTACTGAACACCGACGTGCGGTTCGTCGTCGCCCTGTTCGCCGATGTCCGGGGATTTGTCCGGCTGACGGAGGGGCAGGACCCCCGGATGGTGCGGGAGGCAGTCAGTTTTCATCTCTCCCTTTTCACGGACGCGGTGGTGGAGGCGGGCGGGATTGTGACCAAGTACGTGGGGGATATGGTGGCGGCCATCTTCAACGCCCCCCTGCCGATGGAGCACCCGGTGGACCAGGCCCTGCAGGCGGCCCAGGACGGGTTGAAGCGTCTGCGAAAATTGTGGCAGGATAAGCCCGACATGATGCGCATGCCGATGGGGGTCGGTATTCACGCCGGGGCCGCCGTGGTGGGGTTGCTGGGGTCGTCCCGGCATCCGGAGTACGACGCCATCGGCGATACGGTCAACATCGCGGCCCGCCTCAGCACCTACGCGCCGGCCGGTGAGATATACGTTACCGAGGCCGTGGTCGCGGCGGCGGGGAGAAAGTGGAGTTTTGATCCCCTGGGGGTGGTCCAGGTACGGGGGCGATACGAACCGGTGCTGGCGTACCGTTTGAGGACCGAAGAATGAACCCGTTGCGGATTCTGCTGGTGGATGATCACATTCTCTTTCGCAAGGGACTGGCCCGTCTGCTGGACGCGCAGCCCGATTTCCAGGTGGTCGGCGAGGCATCGGACGGGGCCGAGGGGGTGGAGAAGGCCCGCTCCCTCCGCCCCGACGTGGTCCTGATGGACCTGCGGATGCCCGTCTGCGACGGCCTGGAGGCGACGCGGCAGATCAAGCAGGAAGTGCCCGGCGTCCGGGTGGTCGTCCTGACCGTCTCAGAGGACGACCAGGACTTCCTGGCGGCCATCCGCTGCGGTGCCGACGGCTATCTGGTCAAGAGCATGCGGCCGGAGGTGCTGTTTCAGGAACTGCGCGGGCTGGCCCGGGGGGAGGCCCCCCTCTCCCGGGAGATGACGGGCAAATTGCTCCGCCAAATCGCGCGCGTCGCCCCCGCCCCCTTACCCACGGCCCAACCGGACTCCCTCTCGGAGCGGGAGCGGCAGGTGCTGGTGTTGCTGGCGGAGGGGCTTTCCAACGAGGAGATCGCCGCGGAACTGGGGATTGCCGAGAACACGGTGCGCAACCACGTGCGCAACATTCTGGAGAAACTGGGGCTGAAAAACCGGGTCCAGGCCGCCGTCTACGCCGTGCGGCAGGGGCTGGTATAAACAGTAAGCCCGATGGTTTCCCATCGGGCTGGTCGTTACCTGGATAACACGGTGGGTGGGTACTCGGGCGTGCCGTTTCCCTACGGTGTTGTCGGCACCTTTGATGCCCAGTTGTCGCTGTACTGGACCGTGGCCATCTGGCCCTGGAGCCACTCCTGGAAGGCCCGCTGTTCCTCGTAGGAGCGCAGCCACGATTCCAGTTCCCGTACCTGGCGGTCCATCACCTGGACGATGTACCAGCGGCCATCGGTGCCGGCCAGGGGCGCGGTGTGCTGCGTCGCCGGAGTCCCCCATATGGTGCCAGCGGCCTCTTCGCCGAACTGCTCCTTCAGGAACCCCTGCGTGGCCCATTCCGGCTCACTGGCGTACGCCGAACTTTCCTCATCCGCCCTGATCTCCGCCGCAACGTCTTCCCACTTTTCCCCTTTGCCCAGCCGCTCCGCCACCTTTCCGGCGTCCTCCTGCGTGGAGAACGAGAGGTAGCGAATCTGGACCTGCTCCATCGTCTGAGGGACTTCCGCCGCCATCGCCTGCCGAAGTTTGTCGTAGAGCAGGCTGGCCTCCACCATCGCGCGGAATTTGGCCTCGCTGAGGCCGCTGGGCTTCAGGTAGGTTTTCACGTACTCCTGGTAGCGGCGGTCAAACTCCTCTTTGGAGACCGGTGTCGGCTCCGGCGTCGCCGTGGCCGTGAGGGGCGTCTCCGTCGTCACCGCCGGGGTGGGGGGCACTGTGGGGGTCAGGAAAGCGGCCGCCGCATCCCGGTCGTAGCCGAACTGCTCCTCAATGGCCCGGTCTATCTCCTCCTGGGAGACCGTGAGCCCCCGCCGGGCCGCCTCCTGCCGGATCAGTTCCTCCTGAACCATCCGGTCCAGCACCTCTTTGCCCAGCATCGTCGCGTAGGCCTCGGAGAGCATAGAGTCCAGTTGGCGAATCTGGGTGTTCAGGTACTCCAGCAGGAAGGAGGTGCTGGGGTCGGTGGGGTCCAGTTTCATCCGCTCAGCGGTGTAGTAATCCCGCTGGTCCTGGAGGACGATGCGGTAGTGGCGGACGCGGGCCTGGAAATCGGCCGTGGTGATAGGGACACCGTTGACCGTGGCCACCGGCTCCCGGCCTTTGAAGACGTTCTCGGCCAGGTACCCGTAGACCAGGATGCCGATGACCAGGACGCCAATGGCGACCGTGCTGGCGATGATCCAGCGGTTCATCCGCGCTTCCCGCTCGGCCCGGGTGCGCTGTTTTTTGGTCAACGGGCGCGGGGGTGTAACCTCTTTCCGTTTTCTGGACATAATGGACCCTCACATTCAGAGAGAGAACCTGTCCGGGCACCCGGCATTGAGGGAGAAAATAGAGTTTTTGCGGCATCTCTGCTGCCGCAAAAACTCTATATCCCCGAGAATCCCCCTGGGAGACGCAAAAATCTCCCCCTGGTGAACGATCCGGGATGGACGAAAAGCAACGGGTCAGGCCGGATGGATGTAGTCTACGACAAAGGGCAGGAGCGCCAGATGGCGGGCCCGTTTAATGGCCCGGGCCAGTTGCCGCTGATGGCGGGCGCAGAGGCCCGTCTGCCGCCGGGGACGAATCTTGCCCCGTTCGCTCAGAAATCGGCTCAGCGTATCCGCGTCTTTGTAGTCAATCTTTTCCACTTTCTCGGCACAGAACACACACCGGCGCACGGCCCGCCGCCACTGGGCCTGCGGCATCCGGGCTCCCCCTCGCGCGGCCGTGGCCCGACTGGTTTGCCGTCCTGCCGATGATGACCGTCTCTCTTCTGCCAATCCTCACCTCCAAGGAGAGAATCAGAGAATCCAGAATCACAGAATCAATATCTGATTCTTCTAATTCTTCTGATTCTCCTGATTCTCCTGATTCTTCTGATTCTCCCGATTCTTGATTCAAAACGGGAACTCCTCACCGACCGCTTCTTCGCCCGCGCTGAGTTCTTCCTCCCCGGTTTCAGGTTGTTCCTCCAGGGACTGCGGGCGACTGCCCAGGATGATCATTTCCTGAGCGACCAGTTCGGTGCGGAAGTGCTTTTTGCCCTCGGCGTCTTCCCAGCCGCGGGTCTGCAGGCGACCTTCAATATACACCTGTTGCCCTTTGCGCAGGCGCTGCTTGCAGATTTCCGCCAGATTTCCCCAGGCGACCACGTTGAACCATTCCGTCTCCTCACGTCGTTCGCCGTTGGAGTTAGTCCAGCCGCGCGTGGTCGCCACGCTGAAGGAGGTTACCGGCCGCCCGGCCGGTGTGTACCGCATCTCAGGGTCCCGACCCAGGTAACCGATAATCATTACCTTGTTCAGCCCTCTCATCTCTGCCCTACTCCTTGTTGTTAATCTTCGTCTGTGCGCACGATCAGGTACCGGAGAATCGGTTCTTTGAGTTTGAGTGCCCGATCCAGTTCGGCCACCCCCCGGGCATCCAGGCTGATCTCCATAAACACATACTGGCCTTCCTGGACTTTGCGAATGGGATAGGCCAGTCGTCGGAGCCCCCAGGGCTCCACTTTGTGGACGGTGCCGCCGTTGGACTCCACCAGGCTCTTGACCTCTTCTATCACTGCCGCCAGCCCCTCGGAGTCCACCTGGGGGTGCACAATACAGGTCAGTTCATATTGTCGCATGGACGGTTGAAACCTCCTTTCCACGGGATTGCCTCCGGTCCCTGCCGGAGGCGGAAAGCCCGTCCGGGCGTGTAAACGGTCACAATCATAACACAGAGCACCAAATTTGGCAAATCAGCCCCTCTTTGCAGGACAACTGCTCGCAGTTATCCTGCGACTTTGGACCCCCCTCTCCAATCCCCCACTTGCCTCCTTTGCCGCTATCAGGTAGAATACAGGCGCAAAGGGAGACCCGATGGGCGTGGTGGACGAAATCAAAGAGCGTCTGGACATCGTGGACGTCATCGGCGCCTATGTTCCCCTCCAGAAGGCGGGGCGGTACTACCGCGCCCTCTGCCCGTTCCACACCGAGAAGACCCCCTCCTTCTACGTCTTCCCCGATTCCCAGCGCTGGCACTGTTTCGGCGCCTGCGGCGAGGGCGGGGACATCTTTACCTTTGTGATGAAGCGGGAGGGGTGGGATTTCGCCACCGCGCTGGAGGAACTGGCCCGTCGGGCCGGGGTGGTCCTGCGCCCCCGCACCCCGGAGCAGGCCCAGGCGGAAGAGGAGAACGCCCGCCTGCAGGCCGCCGTCGCCGAGGCCGCCCGGTACTACCACCACCTGCTCCTCCATGCCCCCGAGGCGGCCCGGGCGCGGGAGTATCTCGCCCGTCGCGGCCTCTCCTCGGAGACGATTCTCCGCTTCCAACTGGGCTACAGTCTGCCAGCCTGGGACGCGCTGCGGGCCCACCTGACCGGGCGCGGCTTCACCCCCGCCGAACTGGTCCGCGCCGGCCTGCTGGTGGAGCGGGAGGACGGCTCCACCTACGACCGCTTCCGCGACCGGCTGATGATCCCCATCCGCGACCCCCACGGAGCGACCGTCGGGTTCGGCGCCCGCACGCTGGAAGCCGAGGGGGTCCCCAAATACATCAACTCCCCCCAGACCCCCCTCTTTGACAAGGGGCGCCTGCTCTTCGGCCTGGATATGGCCCGGGACGCCATCCGCCGGGAGGAGTGCGTCGTCATCGTAGAGGGGTATATGGACGTGATGCAGGCCCATCAGGCCGGGTTTGGGAACGTCGTCGCCCAGATGGGGACCGCGCTCACCGAGACCCAGGTCCGCCTCCTGAAGCGGTACACCCGCCGCCTCATCCTGGCGCTGGACCCGGACGCGGCGGGCGTCCAGGCCACCCTGCGCGGCCTGGAGGTGGCCCGGGAGGCGATGGATCGGGAACTGACCCCGGTCTTCAACCCCCGGGGACTGGTGGGCTTTGAGCGGCGACTGGGTGCTGAAATCCGCGTCCTCACCCTCCCCGCCGGTCACGACCCCGACGACCTGATCCGCCAGGACCCGGCCCGGTGGCCCGCCCTGGTCCGGGAATCCCTGCCGGTGGTGGAGTTCGTCCTGGGACAACTTCTCCGCCAGACCGACCTGGAGGACGCTAAAGGGCGGGCCCGGGTGGTGGAGGCGATGCTCCCTCTCCTGCGGGACGTGGGCGACCCGGTGGAGCGGGAGACCTACGCTCAGAAAGTGGCCCGGGCCCTGCGGATAGACGCCCGCACCGTCCTCTCCCGCCTCTACGAGGCAGAGCGGCAGGCCGCGCAGCGGACGCCAGTTTCCGCCGGACCTGCGCGTGTTCCCAAAGAAGCCCCCGTCGCCGACCTGGAGGGGTACTGCCTGGCGACGCTCCTGCGTCAGCCCTGGCTGCTGGATGCGGTCAACCGGACGCTGGAGGAGTGGGACATCCCCCCTCTGGGGCCCGGCGACTTCAGCGACCCGGCCTACCGGGCCGTGCTGGAAGCCTGGGAGGAGATACTGGCGGAGGGCACGGCAGACCCGTCTACCCTGCGGGAGCGGTTGCCGGAGGCCGTTATGTTCCGGCTGGACGGCCTCCCAGAGCCACCGTCCGACCTCTCCGACGAACAATGGCTGCGGGAGGGCATCCAGGCTGTTCTCCGACTGCGGGAACGGAACCTCCGGCGCACCAAGGCAGAACTGCGGTCTCTGACGGAGGAGGCCCCGCCGTCGGAGGCGGACCGGTACGTTCAGGCGCTGGAGGAGAACGCCCGCGCCCTTCTGCGGGTTCAGCAGGCCCTGTACAACCGTTGCTGGGCCACTTCGTCCCTCTGGGTAGAGGGACTCTCCGAAGGAGAACCCCGATGACGCGGAAGAATCGGGTTCTGGACTCACCGTCTCCGGGCGACATCCAGGGGGAGAGGCCGCTCCTCCTGGATGACCTTTCTCTGGACGAGTTGGCCCTGGAAGAAGAGGAGCCAACGGTAGAAGAATTGGAAGACCTGGACCAACTGGAAACGCTGCTGGAGTCGGAGGAACCGGCAGCAGACCCTGTCCGGGCCTATCTGCGGGACATCGGTCAGGTGGCCCTGCTGGAGCCGCACCAGGAGATGTGGCTCTCCACCATTCGGGAAGCGGCGACGTTCCTGGCCAATGCCCGGGAGCGGGCCCGAAAGCGCCTGCGCCGCCCCCCCACCCACCGGGACGTCTGGGAGCAACTGGTCCGGGACGGGCTGGCCCTCTGGGAGGACATCCTCCGGGCATGCCGGAATGGGGGCATCTCCCCGCCGGACTTCGCCGCCATTGTCCAGGAAGCGCGCGCCCTTCATATGCACATGCTACCGCCGGTCCGGTCGTACACCTATGAGTTCCTGGAGGCCACCGACGCGTCCGTGAAGGATGGGCAGGGTGGTGACCTGACTCGTCTGATGATGGAGTTGTTGATCTACCTCCTGCTCCTCCCGGAGGCCACGCTGGACCTTCTGCGAGACCATTGGGTCCGGGAGGGCCGTCTGCCCAGCGCGCGCCGGATGCGCCGGTTCGCCCCTCCCGAAGAGGCCCTGGCCCTGGCCTGGGCCGATGTGGACGGGCGGGCCGCCGAGGCCCAGCAGAATCTCATCCAGGCCAACCTCCGGCTCGTCGTCAGCATCGCCAAAAAGTTCATCGGTCGGGGCATCGCCTTCCTGGACCTCATCCAGGAGGGCAATCTGGGCCTCCTGCGGGCCATCCGTAAGTTTGACCACACCAAGGGCTTCAAGTTCTCCACCTACGCCACCTGGTGGATCCGTCAGGCCATCAGCCGCGCGATTGCCGACCAGTCCCGCACCGTCCGCATTCCCGTCCACATGGTGGAAACGATGAGCCGGATGGCCCGCCTCCAGCAGCAGTTGACCCAGCAGTACGGTCGGGCGCCGACGCCGGAGGAACTGGCACTGGAGATGGGCCTGGTGGAGGAAGAAGATGCCGAGATTATCCGGCAGGCGATGACGGAGGGAAAGCCGATTCCGGAACCCGTGGGGCGCCGCCTTCGCCAGGCTACCGCGAAAATCCGCGCTATCCTCCGCCTCTCCCAGGAGCCGGTCTCGCTGGAGACACCGGTCGGGGAGGAGGAGAGCGGAAACCTGGGCGAGTTCATTGAGGATGAAAGCATCCCGCCCCCGGACGACGCCACCTCCCGGCACCTGCTGGAAGAGCAGATTCGCAGCGCGCTGGACGTGCTGAACGAACGGGAGCGGGCCGTCCTGGAACTGCGCTACGGCCTGCGGGACGGGAAGGCCCACACCCTTGAGGAGGTCGGTCGGGAACTGGGGGTCACCCGGGAGCGCATCCGGCAGATTGAGGCCAAAGCGCTGCGCAAGTTGCGCCACCCCGTCCGCAGCCGCAAACTGCGCGACTATCTGGGGTGATCTGAAAAACCACGAAGGACACGAAGGAACACAAAGGATACCTTCGCTGGCCTCCTTGATGACGCCCGTCCAGAGGCCCCAGGCAGGTAATTACCGAGAATCTCTGCGTCCTCCGCGTTCCCTGCGATGAGGTACGTAGTGGGCTCAAATATGTGAGAAATCAGGAGTCCCCCGTGTCTCCGGTCCGGTTCTGGCAGAAGATTTTCCGTTGCCTGCGACAGCAGGAGACACCCTCTCCGGCCACACCGGTCTCCCCGGCGGAGACGTCCCCGTCCGAAGTGGCTCCGCCTGTGGAGCCCTCGCAAGATGTGGTGCTGGCCGAAGTCCTGCAGAGCGCCGTGGAGCGCCTGCTGGAGGATGAGGGGCTCACGGCCGACCTGGTGGACCCGGCGGCCCGTTATCTGCTGGACTGGGGCATCGCCCGGGCGACGGCGATTGTGCGGGAGGCCGGCGCGTCCCCCGCAGAGGCCCAGGCCCGCCTGGCCGGGCTGCGCCAGCAGATGCGGGCCCTGGCCCGTCGGGTCGGCGAATTGCGACCGGATGAGCAGGTAGCGGCCCTTCAGAAACTGCTGACCGAGGAGGGGCAATGGCCCGACGCACCCCAACCGTAAACTGGACGTGGCGGAGCATCCTCCTGCTGATTCTCTTCCTCCTGCTGGCCTGGGCGCTGCGGGAGTTCGCCGGGATTGACCTGCTGGGGGGCGGAGAGGGGATCACAGAAACCGTCGCCGGGGACTGGATCGCCATCTACTTCACCACTCCCCGCTATCCCGATGACCCCGCCTTCCATACCGGCAGCGTGGACCTGCACCTGGTGGACCTGATAGACCGGGCCCAGCGGCGGGTGGACGTGGCCGCCTATCAGTTGAACCTCCCCACGGTCACCGATGCCCTGCTGCGGGCGCACCGACGGGGCGTCCAGGTCCGCCTGGTCACCGACGGCGAGTACGAAGACGAGGAGATGGTGGGCCGGTTGCGCCGCGCCGGAGTCCCCGTCACCGTTCGGCCGAAGGGCGGCGGGATTATGCACAACAAGTTCGTCGTCGTGGACGACACCTGGGTCTGGACCGGTTCCTGGAACCTCACCAAGAACTGCACCTACCGGAACAACAACAACGCCGTCCTCATCGCGTCGTCTCATCTGGCGGCGGACTACGCCACAGAGTTTGAAGAACTGTTCAACGGGCATTTCGGCCCCACGTCTCCGAAGAACACCCCGTACCCCACGGTGGTGATAGAAGTGCCGGAGCAGTCACTCCGGGTTCCGCTGGAGGTCTATTTTGCGCCGGAGGACAAAGTTGCCCGTCACCTGATCCCCGTCCTCTCCGCCGCGCGGGAGAGCGTGCGCTTTATGGCCTTCTCGTTCACCAGTTCGGACATCGCCGACACGCTGATCGGTCTGGCCCGTCGCGGGGTCTCCGTGGAGGGCGTGGTGGAAGCGCGGAGCGCGGAGGCCTCGTACGGGCAGTACAACCGGCTGAGAGAGGCGGGCATCTCCGTCTGGAAGGACGGGAACCCGTATCTCCTGCACCACAAAGTATTCATCGTGGACGGGGAGACCGTCGTCCTGGGTTCGTACAACTTCACCAGCAACGCTGAGAAAGATAACGACGAGAACCTGCTGATCATCCACAATGCGGAGGTCGCCCAGGCCTTTCTGGGGGAGTACGGTCGGATATGGCAGCAGGTGGAGCGGTAGGACATTGCAGGGAGCAGAGAAGCAGGGGGCAGGGGAGCAGGGGAGCGGAGGAGCGGAGGGGCGGGGGAGGAGAGGTGGTAATCAGGTGGGACCTGCGCCCTGCGACCTGTGACATGCGACCTGCGACGTGCGACCTGCGAGGAGGGAAGTGATATGGAGGAGGACCGGGTGAGATTGACCGGATGGCAGATGATTGCGATTGCGGTCGGCATCCTGGTGCTGGGGCTGGTCTGTTGCTCGCTGGGCCTGGTGGTGGGCGGCGCAGCCGGGTTCAGCCTGGGGCGCGCCACCGCGCGGTCGGAAGCGACGCCGGAATGGGAAATCCCGGTGCCCGTTATCCCCACCCCGGTGTCTCCGCCGGAGGTCACGCCGGTCCCAGGGGAGCGGCCGTACCTGGGCATCCGCTATATCCAGCGAGCGCGCGGGGCGGAAGTCCAGGAGGTCATTCCGGGAAGTCCCGCTGAGGAGGCCGGCCTGAGGGTAGGAGACCTGATCCGGAAGGTGGACGGTCGGGCCGTGAACTCCAACCGTCCCCTGGCGGACGTCCTCTCCGCCTACCGCCCCGGCGACCGGGTTGTGCTGACGGTGGAGCGGGGAGGGAGGGAGATAGAAATCCCGGTGACGCTGGGCCGCCGGCCGTAACGGCCTGGGCCGACTGAAGTCGCCCGCCACAGGCCTTCGGCCTACGGTTGGCCTTCGCCGACCGGGGTCGTCGGCACAGGCCGACGCCGGGCACAACGGGCCCAGGGAGGACGATTTCAATCGCCCTGAACAGTCTCACGGAGAACTGCTATGGAGACCACTCAACTGATCTGGATCATCGCCGTCACGCTGCTGGCCCTGCTGAACATCGTCTGGCAACTGGACCTGCAGACGCGCCTGAAGCGGCTGGAAGAGCGGTACCGCCGCCTTTCCGGGGCCAGTGTGGAGGAGACGGGGCCGCAGGTCGGCGTGGGAACGCTGCTGGCCCGGATTGATTCGGTGCGGGACCGGGTGGAGAAACTGGAAGCCATCGCTCAGCAGTCCCAAACCACCCTCGGGCACGCGGTCCAGGGGGTCGGGATGGTACGCTTCCGCGCGCTACCCGACGTCGGCGGCGACCAGAGTTTCTCGCTGGCGCTGGTGGACGGCGGCGGCAACGGCGTCGTCCTCTCCGCCCTCTACCTGCGGGAGGGGACCCGCTTCTACGGGAAACCCCTGACGGCCTGGAACTCCTCGTACCCACTCACGGATGAGGAGAAGCAGGCGCTGGAGCAGGCCCGCCGGGCGGTGGAGGGGGCGGGGCAGGAAAAATGAGTTAATGACCAATGAACAAATGACCAATGAACAAATGACCTGGCGGGTGCAGGGTGACGCGGAGCGACAAAGGGCGCTGGGGGCCATCGCGACGCCTTCGGACCTGGTGAACTTTATGGTCTCCCTGGCGGCGCCGTCTTGCCCCCGCGCGCGGGTGCTGGAGCCGGCCTGCGGCGACGCCCCTTTCCTTAGCGCATTCGCTGAACGGTACGGTTCCCTCCACGAACTGGTCGGGGTGGATATAGACCCGGCGGCTGTAGAGCGGGCCCGGCGGCGTATTCCCTCCGCCACAATTCTGGAAGCGGACTTTCTGCTCTGGCAACCCTCTGAACCCTTTGATCTCATCATTGGGAATCCCCCCTACGGGATTATCGGCGATGCCTCCCATTATCCCATCCACGTCCTCAAAGAGCGGAAACGCCTGTACAAGCGGCGGTTTCAGACCTGGCGTGGCAAGTTTAACATCTACGGGGCCTTCATAGAGCACGCCGCCCGTTTACTTCGCCCCGACGGCAGGCTGGTTTTCGTTGTTCCGGCGACCTGGCTGGTGCTGGACGACTTCGTCCAACTCCGGCGATTCCTGGCCCGCGAGGGACATCTGGATGTGTATTACATGGGCCGTCCTTTCCCGGACCGAAACGTGGTCGCGGTGGTCCTGGTCCTGGAGCGGGGGAAGGGAGGGTTGGCCCTGTACGACCGGGAGAGCCGGACGCCGGTTGTGCGGAAAGCATCGTATGGAGGTGAACTGATCCGGTTTGAGACTCCCGAAGCCCTCGCTTTTGAGCGTGGAGGCATCCCGTTGGGGGAACTGGTGGATGTTTATTTTGCTGCCCGAAGCCCGGAAATCCGCCGTCATCCCTCGGTCGTTCCGGAGCCGGGGGAGGGCCGGGTGCCCGTTCTGACGGGTCGCAACCTGAAGCCCGGCTGGATTGATTATGAGAGGTGTTACTCCGGCCTCTGGATGCCGAGGGAGGAAGCGCCGTCGCTACGGTTTTTCTACGCTTTTCCTCATATCGTTGTCGGTCATACCAAAGGTGCTCGTGTGGTGGCCGCGCGGGATGAGCGCTGCTATCCCTGGCGGGAGGAATTTCATCTGGTACCGAAGGTGAGCGGGCTGGACGAGGGGCAACTGGTCCAGTACCTGAACAGCGAACCGGTCCAGCGGTACGTTCGCACCCTGTATCGGGACTTTGTGCCCCATCTGACGATGACCCAACTCCGTCGGGTGCCTGTGCCGCCGGAAATGGTCCCGGCCCTCCCTCGAGCCCGTCAATTGAATCTATGGGAGGAAA
>Ga0197142_1002163_pt1 | contig 17417 bp, 9 predicted proteins | sample GBS60_MetaG_FD_148614 | JGI IMG/M metagenome (GOLD analysis project Ga0197142, IMG submission 148614) | Sediment microbial communities from Great Boiling Springs, Gerlach, Nevada, United States - GBS 60_MetaG | ecosystem: Environmental > Aquatic > Thermal springs > Hot (42-90C) > Sediment...
CGAGATTTTTGATAAGGCTCCCTGATGCACCGAATACAAAAGGTGTCCTTGCTGGTTCAAAAGCTGGATTTGGCGGAACCGATACTTTGCGTGGAAATTACTGGGGTCGAACCGAAGCCAATGTTGTACTTTCGGTAGTTTACCAGAAGAAGATTATAGCAATTAATGGGAACGATACAGTTTATGCTGAGCCAGCTCAAATGGAAACCTTCTTTGTTGATTCCGACTTTAATCCAAAGAATGAGACCTACTTGAAATTTATGTATCCTGCAACAGCCGATCCACGCGAACAAGGACCATTTGAATCGACACATAAGTTTACTTATCGACCCATTCCACTTGATAATGGTGCAGATGAAAGTACTCCTGGTCAATATAGTATACCCGAGAAAGTCCTGATGTCGGGTCTTGTGTATGACTTGTATGATAAAGGTACCGATATTAAGGTAGCTGACTACTCAAATCGCCGGATGGTACCAATCGAAGACTTTGCGGTTGGAATCCCGCCTGTATTGCGATTGTTTGATAATCCATCTATGCCATCTTATGGTAAGTATGTAAAGAGATGGATAAGGGATCCATTCGTTGCAGAAGCCAGGGATGAAAATGGTAATCTGAAGTATCCCTTTATTGCTGCAATGCAAGATGAGTTCAGGCCGGATGATAATGGTGAATATTACCATCCGATAGGATATCCATTATTCCTTGAAGCCCAGGTTAATTATGAAGGCTTAGCTGAAAGGTCGAATCACGACCCGAGATTGCTCAACGAAACAGTATTCTTTGTAATAAACGAAACTACCGGTGATTATATTCGAGTTACATTGAAGCAAGTAGATGAAAATGCACCATATCGTGAAGTTTTCCGTGCTCGAGTTGAGTTGGTTCCAGATTCAACAAATCGAAATCCAAACACTACGATTAGAAGGACTGAAGAAGGATTGTATAATTTAGGTACAGGGGCATATCTATTACAACAGTTACGATGGAATCCCGAGAAAGAGGATCGCGGTGCACTAGCTGGAAGAAGATATCATGCCGGCACCACTGCTTTTGGTAAGGTACCAAACTTATTCTCAAATCGACCTGCAATGCCTCCATCGAACCAAGGTAATCAAACATTCTATGCAGGTGAACGATATCGTGCTTTGCCTGTTGATACTGGCGACATTGTAAGAATTGTTTCTCGTACGGTGCTTTGGAAAGAAGGAGTTGTCCCCGCTTACGATCGAGGAATCAGTTTCAAGATTGTTGGCTCCACTGAACCACCAGTATTCACTGGCAATATTATTCGGTTGCAAACAGATACGATTGTAAAAATTGTTCCTTCTGAATTTCCAAGCCGTCAAGGGAAACACGATACTTTAAAGCTTGTTGAATTTTTACATACAATTTTCCTCACCGAAGATAGAGAATACCCACAATACCCAGGTACATACTCAGGTTTGCTACCAGAAGAAGGGCAAGGGCGCGATAGCATTTTGAGTGTTACCGCTATGGATACAAATAAATACTTTGATCCACGTTCGTTCTTGTTCCCGAATGAATATTCGCGGCTTACTTATCATTGGTCCGTTGATCCAACCTCTGGCTTGTCTCGGTGGTTACTTGTCGATACTATACCTGCGGGAGACCAGACTGTAATTAACCCCAAGGATAATGCGCTTGGCTATCTTGTGTTCCGAGGCAAACCAATCAACCCATATGTGGTTCCTGGCGGTGAATGGGTATATGTCCGTGCCGAGAATTACCCACCAGCATTCCGTGTGATAGATTCATTGAAGGCTGCCGGTGTTAGCCAGGATACAATAGATAAGTTCATCTATACATTTGCACCCTACTTGAACGCATATACCTATGATGTAGAAAATGCAAGATATTTACAACAAGACACAATCCATAATGGTGGGCAATATTTTGTCGATTATGCCTTTAGGATTTTCGTTATCGACAGTGTCCCACGCTTTATGGATTGGGTTGAAACTCCTGAGGAAGCCGAGAATAGGGCCGAAACGATTTATAAGAGGATTGACCGCGCTGGGACAAACGTTGTTCCTTATGTGATTTATAAGCCTTCGGTTTATACTTGCGGTATGACCGAGAATAACGAATTGAAAGCTAATTTAACGAATAAACTCCGATTCCAGGTTGATTTCAACACTGATGACGAGTTAGAAGATTTAGCTGCCGAAACCCTCGATCCACGTGGTTGGGACTTCCGTTATGGTAAAACGGCTTATGGCTTTATGAATATTGCTATACGAAATCGTGATTGGTGGAACAATCCTGGCGACACTGCTGTTATTGATACCACTATCTACGACCAGAATATGGATGGAAGGAAAGACGAATCGGTTATAGTTCAAACTCGACCTGTTTGGATGGGTAATCAATACCTGATGAAGTATGGTAGTGATACTGATACTGACCCATTTGGAGTTGACCTGACGACTCGAGGACAAATTAATATACGAATCGATTCGGCAACTGCCTGGAATTTGCTGAAACCATCTCAAGTTGTGCAATTTCATAATGCCTTGAATACTGACACTGTATTTACCATAGTCGTAAACGATGGTCACGGCGGCGTCAACTTTATGACAATGCCTGTGTTTATTAACGTTGCACCTGTAATTATTACCGAAACATTGCCGCCTGCAAAAGAGGACATTGACTATAATCCGCAGTTGATTGACTCTTCAAAGGCAATCAAAGTTTATGATCCAAACTTTGGTCAATCCCACGAATTTGAACTTATCTATCCAGACTATCCCGAGGATCAAATTCTTCGTGACCCATGCTTCCCCGAAGCTGGTGCTTGGGATTTGACCAACTTGAAGACGACTCCTCGATGGCTTAAGATTAATCCCGTTAGTGGGTTGTTGTATGGTAAACCTGGTTTAAATGATGCTCCAAAGAATGAGCAAGTTGTTGTTGCAGTCTGGGATATAGTTAATGGTCAAAGACAACTTTCCGCTATCAAGGTTCTGTCGTTGTTTGTAGATTCAACCAACCACAAGCCAAGAATTACGAGTGCACCTAAGGTTGTTTGCGTTGATGATGGTAAGCCATATAGTGATACATTACTTGTTTGGGATTATGATTTGAAGCGTGAACCAGCAACCGAAGAACTTACACTACGAGTTATTCGACCTGCTGGATTCACAATTGAGCCATCGGTTGTTCGAGGTACACTTGCAAAAGATACAGTTAAAGTTTTGATTAAGTCTAATGCATTCCCAGGAGGTCAACGCGATGCTGATGGCAAAGTAACAATCTTTGTTGAAGTTACTGATGCCAGCGGTGCAAAAGATACTTTGATTTATCGTGTTGAAGTTTCTGACCCAACTGATTTCACTTGTACATTGAAGATCGAAAATACCTTCCCGGGCAACATACCTGGCGATGGTATGAGCGCTTGGCAGGAATTAATATTTGGTACAGCACCACGAAATGCAACAACTGGTGAAGGTCTTGACGGTGAGCCTATTGGTACACTCGATGCTAACTTCTGCGAATATGAATTGCCATCAATTCCGCCAATTGATGTGTTTGATGCTCGATGGACAATTTCTCTGACTAATGGTACATTGCGTAACATATTCCCACGAGCTCAGAACAGACCTGATGTTCGTGTTTATAAAGGTAGATTCCAAGCTGGTGGTGTAGTTGGGAACACCTCGCTCTTCTACCCTGTTGTGATTCGATGGGCTAAGGACGAAATTCCCGATAAGAACGATGCACAAAGGAACCCAACTGGTGGTCAGTGGTTCATCCGCGATGATAAATCTAACGGTAATGTTTTCAACTACAATATGAAGACCGGTGAAGGGTATCCGCAAGAAGGTGATATTAAGTTAATTGACGAAGGTCAATACTGGAAACTCCAAATTGGCCGCGATAATGTGACAGGATTCCTTATTGTCCACGACTGGGTAAGCAAGGTTGAACCAACTGAAGCTCCTGTGTTTGGAATCTCTGCTGTAAGTCCAAATCCAGTAAATAGCAGCGCAACAATTACTTTCGGATTGCCTGAGGATGGTCAAATTAAGATTGAATTGGTCGATGCTCTTGGAAATGTCGTTGGCACAATTGTAAATGGATACTACGGAGTTGGACAATACAGAGAAGTTTGGAATGTTTCTAATGAAATCGCAAGCGGAGTTTACTTCCTGAGATTGACGAGCGGAACGAAGACATACAATTATCCAGTAAACATTATTAGGTAAAACAAAATAGGCTTGCCCCTTCACTGGGGCAAGCCGGAGTTAAATATGGAAGGAAATTATGTATTTAGAAATAAAAAGGAGATGTGAAATGAAAAAAATCTTCGGACTAACTGTAGGGATAGCAACAGCAATAGTATTAATGTTATCCTTGCAGCTCACAGCAAAAGCGCAAGTTTACGGGGATTTCGATACCGTTCGTCAGATTCGAAATGTCCCGTATGAGCCATTGGAAGATGGAATTGAGATTCTTCCTGGAGCATTTGGATTGCCACCAATGTGGTTACAAGACCTTGACGATGGATACTCTTACCCAAATGGAATTCCCATTGGGTTTCCATTTGAGTTTGCTGGAGAAGTTTACACCCGACTTTGGGTGTGCATCAATGGTTTTGTAACATTCTCGCCACCTCCATTTACTCCAGCAAAAGATCCAACTGCTTTGTTTTACGATAATACTTCATATCCTAAAAATGTGTTGGCCCCATTTTGGGGAGACCATTATTACCATTTGGATGAGGAGAGATCTAATGGCTACAAACCAACAAAAATTTATTACAAATCTGATCCAGACCGTGGAGTATTTATAGTAGAGTGGCGATACTTGAATATTAACGATGTTAATGTCAAATCAAGTATTGCCACATTTCAGCTTCGGCTTTACAAGTCCCAAGATCCATTTTCAGCACAAGGCGATATTGAATTTGCTTATGGGCAGGTTGGAGGAAATGAGTATACGACTGAAACAACCGTTATAACTCGTAATGCTTCTGTTGGTATAAAAGGCGAATTTTCCCCTGCTGACTTTTTGAATGGTCTTGAATTCGAGAAGGATCCTTATATTGCTCGAACCAGTATGAAATTGACTAACGAGTGGGCTCCTTCGGGGGGTACTGACCATAGAATTCGATTCCGTTCGATGGCACGTTTCAATGTAGAGGAATTCTGGGGCGATGGTGATGTTGACCTTTCGAAAGGGTATGGCCGCAAACATTACAATATGCCGCAAAGCCGTTATGTTACAGTTAATGATGCTCGCATTATTATGAAAAGTATGGCAACTGGAATTAAATTAGACAGTGTGAGACGAAGAGAAGCTTATCATGGCGATGTTAACCATAATGGCCGTTACTATTATAACCAATTAGGTCAAAAGGTAGAAATTAGGTGGCGAAATAAAAATTATGCCGACAGTTTGCCACCAGATGTTGGTTCTATTAAGCAAATCTTCTATCAGGTGAATGAATACGATGCTGCTTTGATCCTGCACTATATTGCAGCCCGGCTACCCGAATTGCCGTGGTTATATGATACAATACCACTATATGGAAAGATTTCAGCAACTGAAGTTGCTAATAATATTTATATTGGCTCATTCGAGGAATATAATGGAAAAGTTCGCTTTCCTATCTATCTTAATGGAGAATTGAATGGACCACTTTCTCTTTATATCGAAATTGATGAACCATTTAACATTGTAACAAATAATGCTGATTTATTAGTTGAAAATGGAGAGAAAAGAGCTGTTTTAGTTGGTTCTGGAAATTTCTCGTCGGATGAACCAATTGCCTACATCGTATTTGAGGCCAACACAGTTAAAATTAAAAACTTATATGTAAGATTCAACGAGCAAATAGTAAACCCAATTTTTGTTTTGAAGGTGCATCAATCTGAAGAAATAAATGGATTAAGCATTTTAGATAATGGAACGTCGAACCCACAAATTTGGCTGAATTTGGCTAATATTGGTGACTACAATGTTAGCGTTGTTGATCTTTCTGGAAATATAATTAAGACCTTTGATTATAATGTTACCGCGCCAAGTCGGTTTGCTGTTGATTGGAACCTTTCCGATGTTAATGGTAATATGTTGAATACAGGAGTTTATTTCGTTCGACTATCCGGTAATGGTACAAATATTGTCGAAAAGCTTGTTATTGTTAGGTAAGTTTGGGATGCTTGTCTGGCTGGCAATATTTGCCAGCCAGGCAGGGTTCTCTGAAAGGAAAGCCAGTTGCGAATTAAGTATATATGGCTCTTTGAAAATAGATGTGTGCGGGAATGAAAGGGACAAGCAGTTCATTCTCGTAATGAGTATAGGAGAAGTTAAGCGGTCGGATTCTCTTTACGGTTTTAATTACGAGATTTACTTCGATAATAAGAAGGTAAAGTTGACCGATGCTCTATATCTCAATACCTTAAGTGAGTTTATGGAAGTTAAATCAACTAATATCAATAATTCGTTGGGTAAAATAACTGGCTATGCCTTAACATTTGGATTGGAACCCATTTATGGTAAAAGACCTTTGATTGCTTTTAGCGGATTGTGGATTAGTGAATGCCCCGATACTTCAAGGTTCGAGATTAACTTTATTGAGTTTACTGATGAATTCAAAGTGCGTATCGATTCTTTGATACCAGCTATTTTAATTGGTACGATTGATTCAACCGAAGATAGGGTTATTAGGTTCACTATTATCCCAGATTCAGTTGTAATTTTTGATAATCGTTTTGAGTTTAATGGTTCAATAAAAATTCCTTTGAATTCAAGGTTAGAGTATTTTGATATTGAAACAAGATATCAAAAAGATATTATTAAGGTTGACTCAGTTGAAGTTCTTGATTCCAACATTGAGTATTTAATAAATGATAACAATGAAAGTGGAACAACATTTAAGTTTAAATTAAATTCTGATGATGGTAGAGTTTGTAATCTTAGGTTTTACGGAACGGTGGAGAGCAATAATGAATTTTCAACAGAGATAATTTTAAGTCCAAAATTTGAAAGAGACTGCAAATGTGTGATTTCTTCAACAAATGATTCTTTGATTGTTATGAAAAGAATAACAAATATTGTTAATCAAGAAAATAATCAGTTTGAAATAGATGATAACTGTAAGTTTTTGGTCTATGATGTAATGGGGAATTTATACTTTAATAGTGATAAATTACCTGATAATTTTGATTTTTTAGCACAAGGGTTGTATTTTGTAGTTGAGTTTTGTGGTGAGAAAAAAAATATTATGAAATTGATAAATGTTTATTAATTATTCACAAATTGGAGGTTCTATGAATAACCAATCAATTTACAAAGGAATTTCGAAGCTTTTGTTGGGGTTACTATTGACCCTAAGCGTTTGTGTTTTAATGCCTTTAAACAATTTGCAGGCCCAAGGAGAAGAAGATAAGCCATTAGTTCCACGTTTGTCTTTGATGGGCGCCGATAATGACTGGGATGCTTCGTGGTATCCTGATGGTAGAATCTGGATTCCACCTTCAATCGATCCAAATAAGCCAAGAGAATTTCTTGTGCCTGTTTTCATTGAGAACAAATGGTATGTTCACGAGGAAACTAAAGACATTTATATTCCAGACCCAATAACAAGTTTTAAGTTCAAAGTACAATACGACTCAACAGCTGTAAGAGCAATTGGAGTTCAAACATTTGGACCGCGTGAGCTTAATATTTTCCCCGATGAGCAGTACAAGTATCATACTCTTGCAAAAGACTTTAATATCTCTTGGATGGACGACAGGGATACTACTTACCGTCTCTATTTGAATCCAACGACTCCCTATCAGGATAAGCAAAAAGGTCGTGCAATTACAATTACAGGCACATCAATTAAACCGTTGCCAGCAAGCGATGGTTTTGTTGTATTGCTTTATATCCGATTTATGTTGGTACCGAAGGCTGGTGCTCCAATTGGATTGGCAAGCAACACACCATTGATATTAGGAACAGACGAGATTTGGTATAATGATTTAAATGTTCGTAAAGAAGCACCGTTTAAGAAATATCGACCAATTTGGAAAGGTCGCTTTGTTCAGCAAGATTATCCAGATCCTGGTCAGTTTACTGGTCTTGCAGGAGTCGATAATAGTGCTTATTATTTAAAGTGGCAAGATGAACCTTGCTATCCAGGAGTAATTTATCTCCGTATTAGTGATAATGTTCCAAGGTTTGGATTTATTCTTGAAAGAGCTATTGGTTTAACTCCCCAGATTGCACAGATAGGTGATGATGGATCTTTATATGAAATGAGAGACCCAATTACTCTTGATTCTGCAACATTGGTTGCCCCTCCATTTGGCGTTAGGAGCTTTAGGTTGACAAACGAAGTTCCTGCATCACGTTTACTGGATATTTTTGTTGAATCTGATCAACCTTGGCTAACTTTTAGAACATTTATTCCAAGAGGTGCTAATGCAAAGAATCCGATTCCCCAACAAAATACAAAGGGATACATAAACTATATCGACAATGGTATTCTTGGTGATGTAGCACGTGGTACCCCAATTTTCGGTCGTCAAACAAATCCAGATCCAGAAGTTCATATTCAAATTATGTGCGACCCGGCTCGATTAAACAATAATTCGCCTGAACTTACAGGTATTTATGTTGGATATATTACATTTAAATCTCATTCCGCTCAAATTTCACCCGTACGATTAAAGATTACATTTATCTATTTCCGAAACCCTGTAGAGTGGTATAACAATACCAGACCAGCTGGTATCAATTTGACTCTGATTCCAAGTGGTGGATTTGGAAGCCCGGTGAAGCTGATTTTTGGGACTGGGCATCGAGCGACAATTGGAGTTGATACTCTCTTTGGCGAATATGCTTATGAATTCCCAATGGATCCCGAAAGATTTGAAGCTCGCTTCTTCCCACCACCAAACGCGCCAGAAGACATTAAGGTCTCTATTCAAAATGGTTTCGGTAACTTTAGCCCAGATGATGACAATAATGATGGCTCGCCAAAATATTGTGTGTCTCGAGATATTCGTAGCAGTGATGATACACTTCAATCTTTGCTTTTCCTTGTCAGGTTAAGCGCAGAAAATCCGGATTACTATCCAATTATCATTACTTGGGATATCGAAGACTTCCCGCCAGGTGCAAACTTGTTCATACGCGATACAGCAAATGGACAATTATTCCCTGCTGTTAATATGCGAAGAGCAACTAATATCGGTGGGACAGTTTATTCTTACCAGATAACAGATTCACGAGTTCGTTCATTCTTAATCGAATACACCCCCGCACGCGTAATCGATTATGTTGATGAATATGGTAACCCAATTATTAAGAAGGGCTGGAATTTCTTGTCGTTGCCTGTCCGACCAATAAATAACCAATGGAACGTTGTGTATCCTAATGCAATCAATAAACCATTCTTCTGGTCACAAAATCAATATCAATTCGATGAATTACTGCGTGTTGGTGTTGGATACTTTGTGAAGTATAGCGACCAAATCGATACTAAATTTGCTGGTTCATACATTAGCGAGATTTCAGTTATTGGCTCTGGCGATAGTGTTAAGATTTATCCGGGATGGAATACAATAGGTTGCGTTTCATCTCCTCTTTCAATTCGCGATATATCATTCTCGAATTTTGGTGCCGAAAGCCCAACTCCAACCGAAGTTCGCAAGAATGGTATTTGGGCTTACAAGACAAACCGCGGATATGAGGAGGTTTCGGAACTTCGACCCGGGCTTGGTTATTGGATCAAATCTGACGCGCACGGTTACCTCCGTTTGATTGCACGATTCGAAAAGTCGATCGAAAATGCACAACCTGATTTCAAAGATGAAATTATTGCACAAAGTGTTAAGATTAACATTGCCGATAATGCTCAACACGAAAAGACTTTGTATCTTGGTTTAAATAAGACCCTCGATGCGAGTATCTTCGATTTACCGCCTGTACCTTTCAATGATATGTTCGATATTCGCTTTGCTAATAATTCTTTACTTGAAGTTAGCGATAATCCGGTGTTGAAGCTTACGGGGGTTGAATATCCAGTTGCGATTACAATTCAAGACCCAATTAATAAATACACATTTGTCGATGCAATCACTGGTGAAGTCCTTGGCACAATTACTCCCGATAGCCGTTCAATCGTTATCCATCGTTCGAGCAATACAATTAGAATTTTAATTTCCGATGCATTGACTGATGTTACTCTTGGTGTTTATCCAAATCCAGTAACAAGTAGCTCAATTTTGAAATATACCTTGCCTGAAGATTCCAATGTAAGACTTGCAATTTATGATGCTCTAGGAAACGAAATTCAACTGTTGCAGGATGGGTTTGTCCGAGCTGGTGAATATACTCTTCCTGTAAACGCTGCGAATTTTGCGAGTGGACATTATGTTTGCAAGTTGAATGTGAATGGAAAAGTTGCTCAAATTTTATTACTCAATATTGTAAAATAATGGGCAAACCTTTTTAGGTGCTGGCAATGGGCAACACTTTGTATGTTGCCCATTGCTTTTTATTTTAAGAGGTGAGCTATGAAAAATATTTTCATTTATTTTGCTTTATTGGTTGTTTTCCTACAAATCTGTATTGCACAAGAATCGATTCGAATTAGATTAAATCTGTTTGGGAATGATACTTTAGTTTTCAGAAATTTAGTATTCGGTTTTGAAAGGGATGCAACTAATGGACTCGACACAAACCTTGGAGAGATAGAACTACCCCCGTTCATTCCTCCCAGCGGGTATGGTGTTTATGGTGTGTTCGTTTTTTTCGATTCTGCATCTGGTGGAAAAGTATGGTCATATACAGACCTACGACCCTTTCCAACAAAGGCAAATGATACGGTAAAATTCCTATTTTATGTTTTTCGAGAAGCCGGAATGAATTTAAAAATCAGTTGGTTTGGTCTTAATGAGCATTTCCGTTACGCTTGGCTTGTTGATGAGTACTTAGGAACTTTAGTACAGGTTAATATGCTCGAAACAAATTTCGCTAATATCACTAATGAGTTTCTGGATAGATTTTATATCAAGGTTGTTTTGGATCGTTTTGTTGGAGTTGGAGATGACTTTGAATTTGGCGATAACTATTTCATACGTGAACTCCCAGATAAATTAATTATTAAAAGTTCGAATAATCAGTTTAGTAATTTTGAATTTTTTGATATATTTGGGAACCAGTTATTGTGTGGCAGCTTTGTTGAAGATGTTGAGATTAGTTTTAAAAATTTTGTTAAAGGAGTTTATCTTTTAAAAATTCGCGATTTCACTGGTAAGGTTCATTTTAAAAAAGTAATAATTTATTAAATTACCAAAATGAAGGAAAATCAAAATACAAAGGAACAGAACCAAGGACGCGAGAAATCTGGGCAATTGAGTCAAAAGAGAAACCCGAATAATATTTTGATTAGCGTAGTAATTCCTCTCTACAACGAGGAAGATTCAATTATAGAACTTGGAAATAGATTGCAGGAGGTATTAAATCGTATAGCGCGTGACCGTTACGAAATTATTTTTGTCGATGATGGCTCGACGGATGGTTCAAGGGAGAAGATTCGTGAACTACATCGGAGAAATCCAAGGTTTCATTGCATAAGTTTTCGCAGAAATTATGGAAAGAGCGCTGCATTGCAGGTTGGTTTCCAATCTGCTCGTGGAAAATATATCATTACAATGGATGCCGATTTACAAGACGACCCCGCCGAAATTCCAAATCTTTTAAAGAAGCTAAACGAAGGTTACGACCTTGTATCGGGGTGGAAAAAGAAACGACACGACCCTTTGATTAAAGTGTGGTCGTCGAAGTTATTTAATCTTGTAACTTCCGTTGTGAGCGGCCTACGATTGCACGATTTTAATTGTGGGTTGAAGGCTTATCGTAATAATGTTGTAAAGCGATTGAACGTGTATGGCGAAATGCATCGTTATTTGCCCGTCCTTGCTCATTGGGACGGATTCCGAGTTACTGAAATTCCTGTTGTTCATCATCCCCGTCAGTATGGTAAATCTAAGTTTGGTGCCGGTCGCTTCGTCAAAGGTTTTTTAGATTTATTAACCGTTATGATAACCACGCGTTTTATGCAAAGACCCCTTCATTTTTTCGGAACAATCGGAACTATTATAACTTTCCTAGGTTTTATTGTAAATTTGTATTTATTAATTGAATGGGTTTTGGGTAAAACATATTTAAGCAATAGACCATTGTTGCTTTTTGGTATTACTTTGATTATTTTCGGTGCTCAATTGATTTCTATTGGATTGCTCGGGGAAATGAACATCAAGTCATTTGTAGATAAAATAAATTACAACATCAAAGAAAAGTTCTGAGGTTATTATGAAAAGATATTTTTTTTTCTTTATTTTACTGCATTCATTTAGCTACGCACAGCTTAAAGATTTTGCAATTGAATTTGGAACTTGTCCAACTTCGGTATTTGGAAATAATAGCGCTAGCTCGGTGTTCATAAGTTCAGAGAAAGATTCCCCAATTGGGGGCGGATTTTTTGGTTTCCAAAATGGAATTTATTTTCGAGGAACCTGGCAGAAAGATGGAAAAAATTACGCATTCCCAGTAGGTTTTGAATATATTTTCTATCGGGCTTACCATCGGGTACCTTATGCACCAAAAGTAACTCTGTATCTTCGCCATTTTATAGATGTACCAACTGTTACTCTTGGTTTCCGCTACTACTTGTTTAAGTTGCCCTTCGCAAATGTTAAGTGTTATTCCGAAATCGATGCTCGAGGTAGTTTCGTTGGCAAAAGTAATTATAGCGTTAGAATCGATTACGAAAACCTCGACTCAACAGATGTAAGATCGGTCTCCTATAAAAATTCGGTTTTTCGGATTGGGGGCGATTTTAAAATAGGCTTTCTTGGAGAGGTATTCCATCCCTGGTATGTTAACTTATTCTCGACTGTTAGTTTCATAAACATTTTTGGACGAAATGATTCCCGCGGGGAATTACTAACTCCAGTACCTGACTTTGAACACAAAGAGAATCCTGTTTATAACTTTCAACTTGGTATTGGTGTTTATTACAAGTTTTGATGGTAAAGAAAAAGTATATCTACAAATCCGATTGTAAATTTTTTCGTGGTGATGTGCCTTGTGCTCCCCATAAAAAGTTCGGTGTTTTTTGCGCCGATTGTAGTTACTATATCCCACAGGATGGTATTATTTTGATAATCAAGCTTGGGGCAATTGGAGATGTTATTCGAACAACACCTTTGCTCCACCGAATTTTAGAAGAACACCCAAGAAGTGCTATTTGGTGGCTAACACATACCCCCGAAGTAGTTCCTTCTATTGTCGATAAAGTTCTACAGTTTAATCTTGAGACTATTCTCTTGATTAAAGAAACATATTTTTCAAAAGTTATCAATCTTGATAAAGACCCATATGCTTGTGCCTTGACTAAAAGTTTAAGGGCAAAAGAAAAGTATGGTTTTATACTTGATAATGGGAAACCTGCTCCCGCCAATGAACGTAGCTTGCATAAATTTTTGACAGGAATTTTTGATCCCCTTAATCAAGAAAATACAAAATCATATTTGCGAGAAATATTCGAGATAATGGGTTGGGAATACAATAACGAAGATTATATTTTAGAGGTAGAGCATTCTATTCGTTGGAATATACCTAACGAGGGGAGACCCATTATTGGTTTGAATACTGGCTGTGGTGGCCGTTGGGAATCTCGGCTTTGGCCCGAACATAATTGGGTTGAACTCATTGGGTTGCTTCAACAAAATCATTACTTTCCTATGCTTCTTGGGGGTGAAGCTGAGCACGAGAAGAATCAAATGCTGGCGGAACAAACTGGGGCATATTATGCAGGACATTTCCCTTTGAAGAAATTTATTTCCCTCGTAAACCAATGTGATCTTGTTGTTACTTCTGTAACGATGGCACTACATATCGCAATTGGGCTTAAGAAAAAAGTCGTTCTTTTCAACAATATTTTTAATCGGCACGAATTTGAATTGTTTGGTCGCGGGATTATAGTTGAACCTGAAAAACCTTGTAAGTGTTTCTTTAGCCCCAAATGCACAAATACAGAATATTTTTGTATGGATTACATCTTTCCATCGAAAGTATTCGAACAAATCAAAAATCTTTTGCCCTATTCGCCTTATTGATTGGTTTGAATTTTGTATAATAAAAAAATTATTCTATGTTTGAACTTGCAAGATACGGTTTCATTAGAGTTGCAAGCGTCTCCCCGGAGCTTCGTATTGGGGATATTCGTTTTAATTATGAAAGAATTTGTAATGCATTGGAAGAGCTCGATGGAAAATCTGTTCAAATTGCCGTGTTCCCTGAACTTTCGTTGACAGGGTATACCTGCGGAGACCTGTTTTACCAATCCGTTCTTTTGAGAAGTGTCGAGGAGTATTTGAAAAAGCTCATAGAATTTTCGAAGAGTATTGATCTGGTCTTTATCCTTGGCTTCCCAATGGTCGTTGGTTCCGAACTTCTTAACTGTGCTGGTATCTTTGGAAAAGGTAAGATATATGGAATAGTACATAAAACTTATTTACCAAATACTAATGAATTTTATGAACAGCGATGGTTTTCTAATCGAACCGATGTCGAAAGAATTATTTTCAATGGCGAGGCTGTCCCAATAGGAAACGATTTGTTATTTATAGATAATTCAAATAATAAGATAGTCTTTGGAGTAGAAATCTGTCAGGATTTGTGGAGTATAATACCACGAAGTTCAGAATTGTGTCTTGCAGGAGCGAAAGTGATTTTTAATTTAAGCGCAAGCAACGAATGGATTGGTAAGGCCGAATACCGGCGGGATTTGGTAATTTCGCAGTCTGCTAGATGCAATGCTGGTTATGTTTATTCGGGTAGTGGACCTTGGGAATCGTCGACAGATACGGTCTTTTCGGGGCATTGTTTGATAGCTGAAAACGGAAAACTGCTTGCCGAAACCCGAAAATTCTCTTTTACAACTGATTTCATAGTGGCAGATATCGATCTGGAACTCATAGAAAAGGAGAGATTATTAAATGATACTTTTAATGTTGCTAAGAATTTGAATAATTTCGAGGGCAGGTTTGTTGGGGTGGATATTCCAATTAAAAGTTCAAATGTTTTCTACCGAAAATTTAATAAACATCCGTTCATACCCGAACTGGAAGAGAACCGGCGGCGAGTTTGCGAAGAAATTTTCCGCATTCAATCTACTGGACTCGCTCGCCGTTTACTTCATATCGGGGCGAAAGATGTTGTTCTTGGCCTGTCTGGTGGATTAGATTCAGCCTTGGCTTTGCTTGTTTGTTGTAAAACATTTCAATTATTAAGTTTCGATTTTAAAGGAATTCATACTGTTTTGATGCCAGGCTTTGGAACATCGAAGAAAACATTTAATAATGCAAAGAAACTTTGTTCGGCCCTGGGGATTAATTGCGAAGTTGTCGATATTAGAGAATCTGTCAAAAAACATTTAAAAGAGATTGGTTCGTCGATTGAGGAGCAAAATTTAGTTTTCGAAAATGCCCAAGCACGTGAACGAACTCAAATTTTAATGGACCTTGCAAATAAATGTAGTGGAATTGTAGTTGGTACAGGTGATTTATCGGAAATTGCTTTGGGTTGGGCAACATACAATGCCGACCATATGTCGATGTATAACGTGAATGCAGGCGTACCCAAAACTCTTGTTCGTTACATTATACAGTGGTATGCAAGTTCAATTTCTGACAAAAGAATTTCCAGGATTCTTGAGGAAATACTTGCAACTCCAATCTCGCCCGAGCTGGTTTCTAGTTCCCGGGGTGAAATCACTCAGAAGACCGAGGAAATCGTAGGACCCTTTGAGCTAAACGATTTCTTTCTTTACTATTTTGTTCGTTTTGGTTTTTCGCCCGAAAAAATTCTTTTTTTTGCTACTATTGCTTTCGAAAAAGAATACTCGAGGGAAGAGATTTTGCACTGGTTAAAAAATTTTTTGCGAAGGTTTTTCGTTAATCAATTTAAACGAAGTTGTATGCCCGATGGACCAAAAGTTGGAAGTGTTGACCTTTCGCCTAGGGGGAGTTGGCGAATGCCAAGCGATGCAGATGTTTCACTTTGGTTGGAATTTTTAGAGAATTTGCAATAATATGGAGATTTCGGCTCTACTTCCTGAAAAAATTAATGTAATAATAGCTGACGATCACGAAATTGTTCGGGCTGGTTTACGTCGGATTTTAAATATTGATAAGCGTATACAAATTGTTGGCGAAGCCCAGGATGGCAAATCTGCTTTAAAACTAATCGAAGAAAATTTGCCTCATGTTGTTCTACTCGATATTCATATGCCTGGTATTGATGGAATTGAAGTTGCAAATATTGTTTGCGAGAAGCATCCGGAAATTGTTGTTCTAATGCTTACAGCCTACGAGGATTATAAGCACGTCGAAGCCGCATTAAAGGTTGGCGCCGATGGTTATCTTTCCAAAGATATTTCTCCTTCGTTTTTGATTGATGCTATTTACAGGTCTGTTTTGGGCGAAAGAGTTTTTTCGAAATCTATCTTAAAGGTTCTCGAAAATCCATTGTTTCTCCAAAGGGACGAAGAGAATCCAAATGTAATAATAACTCCAAGGGAGCAGGAAATATTGAATTACCTTGCTCAAGGAAAAACCAGTAAGGAAATTGCAGATATCCTTGGTATTAGCATTCGGACAGTCCAAAACCACCGTTCAAATATAATGCAGAAGCTCAATATTAAAACCGCAGCAGGTTTAGTTCGTTTTGCTGTCCTTCATACTTCCAAGTCTAAATCTTCTTGAATAGGTAGTTATACTTATTTTCCCCAGCCATTCATTTTGTTATTTTGTATTTTGTAACAGGGATGTTATTTTAATTGGGTTTCTTATGCACAATTCAGATGAAATTAATGTTATAGTAGCCGACGACCACCCTTTAGTTCGCTTTGGTCTTAAAGCTTATTTAGATATGGAACCAAAGTTTAAAGTCGTTGGCGAGGCTTCCAATGGATTGGAAGCCTACAACAAAATTCTTGCACTACGTCCCCAATTGGCAATTATCGACATCGTTATGCCAAAAATGAATGGGTTTGAGATTATTCAAAAGCTCCGGGACTTGATAGAAAAACCAAAAATTCTTTTGATAACTGCTATCGAGGAATTTGTAGACCCTTTCGAGGTTTTAAATTCCGGTGCCGATGGTGTTGTTCTGAAAGATATTAAGCAGAAAGATTTTATCGCTGTTCTTAATGCTATCTTGAACAAAGAAAAGATTTATTCCAAAGCTTTTTTTTACTTAGCAAATAACCGATATGGGGGTTACCTTAAAAATTATTCCAAAGAAAATTTATCTTTAAATGATTTGCAACAAAAGATTATCACTCTGCGTCTTAATGGTTACCATTTTGCAGAAATATCCAATATTCTTCA
>Ga0197142_1002164_pt1 | contig 17415 bp, 16 predicted proteins | sample GBS60_MetaG_FD_148614 | JGI IMG/M metagenome (GOLD analysis project Ga0197142, IMG submission 148614) | Sediment microbial communities from Great Boiling Springs, Gerlach, Nevada, United States - GBS 60_MetaG | ecosystem: Environmental > Aquatic > Thermal springs > Hot (42-90C) > Sediment...
GGGTGCCGGTGGCCGTCGGCGTCGGCGAGGAAGTGGGAGTGGGGGTGCGGGTGGCCGTCGGGGTTGGCGAGGGGGTGGAGGTGCCGGTGGCCGTTGGCGTCGGCGAAGGGGTCGAGGTGTTGGTGGCCGTTGGTGTTGGCGTCGGCGTCTTGCACTTGCCGGCACTACCGGCGTTGAAAATGTCGTGAACTTCTGGCAATGTTAGAAAACGACCGAAGATTTCAACTTCATCCACGGCCATTCTGGCGTCCAGGTGGCCGATCAACAGATTGGCGGTTGTCGCGATGGTTTCCGTTGGAGGTATGGGGGTAGAGGTATTCGTGGGCGATGTCGCATTGACGGCGAGAACCGTGTTGATGGAGCCAGGAGCGCTACGATCCAGGGCGGCGTATATGTGGTGCCATTGGCCTGCTGCAATCGGGAGGCTGACGTTGGACAGGAACATACCCGAGGCAGACTTCCATTGAAATTCAACATTGGCTGTATTGGGACCGGTCTGGATGACAAAGACACCCCAGCCTTCTCCGGTCGTGGTCATCTTCTGAACGATTGGGCCGCTGCCACCGCTTGGGTACCAATAAAACCAGAAATCGACGGTGAAGCTGCCTGTACCCGGATCCAGGTTGGGATTGTGAGGGACCTGGATGTGGGGAGGACCTCCCAAGAAAAGCGAAGTTCCCACCATACCGGGGATGGATACCGGACCGCCCGCGCCAATGGGTCCGGGCTGGGTTGTCCCATTGAAGGCATTCACGATGTCAGCCACCGTCGCGCCGGAGGTCTCATCGAGCGGCCACCATGCCGTCATACCCGAAGGCGGGGGAACGCATGGGGTACCCCCAGAGGTCAGATGGACTGTTGGCCCGGACTGTACGGTCGCTTTGGGCGGGCCCGCTGCCAGCGAACCGGTCTCTATCCGGGTAAAAGCCCAGGATCCCACGATGAGTAACCCAGCTAATAGGACCGTGAGCCGTTTCAGATGACCCATCTTTGCCTCCTCATGATGGCTGTATACCGACGAACAACAGCGTTGAGCTTCCCCCTGCGGCCTGTCGGCCAATCCTCACGCTCCTTGCGGGAAACGGGCTTCCATTAGTGGCCCACGGTCCTTGGGGGCAACCTTGAGGATTCGACAGCCACCCTCGTCTGCCGCCGCAGCTCATCGCTGAAAACCGAACCGGAGCCGGCACCATCCAGGTCGGCCACCACCTCCGGCTCGACTGAGCGGATGGGCTGAGACTTCGGCGAGCCCGGTCGAGCCGCTCACGGTGAAGCCTCGCCGTAGTTGTTGGCGGCAAGTCTATGCTAAAGGCTCTCCTTTGTCAAACACAGGCGTTGGTGGCCGATGGTTGACATAAACATTCCCCTCGGCCCCGCCATGGGCAGGGAAGGGCATGATCCATGGATTCGCCAGGCACACCTGCCTGTTGCCATCGCGAACACCGAGGGAGGCCTCGCCCGAGGCGCAATCCTCCGGGGGTTGGGCGATGGCTTCGCTCCTCGCCGCATGATACGCCGACCGTCTCATGGAACCCCAGGCGTGGCTTGCAACGTCGGCACATGGTGTATAATGCACCGTCGTCACGACGGTTTCTTCCCCGATGGGAGGCCGTCTCGTTATCCTTTCGCCTTTTTCCCAGGTGACGTGTGGATCACGCCGAAAAACCGCTTCCCAAACTACGTTGTAGCGTCGGCATCACGGCTTATAACGAAGAAGCCAACATCGGCCGTTTGCTCGAGGCCCTGCGCAACCAGCTTCTGCACGAGGTCGAGATCACCGAAATCATCGTCGTGGCCAGCGCCTGTACCGATCGCACCGTGCCTATCGTGCGGGAGTGGATGGCCGTTGACCCCCGGATCAAGTTGATCGAGCAGCCGCGCCGCGAGGGCAAGACCGCCGCCGTCAATGCCTTCCTCAAGGAGGCCAGGGAAGACATCTGTGTGCTCGAAAGTGGCGACACCCTTCCCCATGAATCGGCCATCGAACATCTGGTGCGCATGTTCCGTGACCCTCTGGTTGGGATGACCGGCGCCCACAAGGTGCCCGTGAATACGCCCGATCATCTCGCCGGGTTGTTCACCTATCTGCGTCTGCGGTTAGAGCATGAGCTGTGCCTGGAAATCCCGCGGCTGGGCGAGCTTATCGCCTTTCGCAAAGTCCTCGATCAGATTCCACCCGATGTGGCCATGGATGAGGCCTTTGTCGAGGCGTTCATCATCCGGCGGGGGATGCAGGTGCGTTATGCGCCCGATGCCATTGTGTATAACACCGGTCCGACCTCGATCCGGGATTTTATCCGCCAGCGGCGGCGTAACCACGCCGGTCATCTCTACCTCCAGCATAAATACGGCTACAAGGTGAGCAGCCTGCGCAAGCGTACGGTCGCGCTCATCGCCTTGCGCGAGGCCTGGCGGGCCATCTGGGGCACCATCCGCCTGCTCTGGGTCTTGTTTTTGCTGGCCATGCTGGAGGGCTGGTCGCGGCTTCTGGGCTGGTACGACTTTGCCGTCCGTGGCGAACGCCATGTCGTGTGGGATATGGCCTGGAGCCAGAAGATGGATGTCCAGAGCGAGCGCGAGCTGGCATCACAACGGGGATTGCTCGATCCACCGGGGTTGCCGGGCAGCGACCTCCCCGTCGCCTCTAAGGCGCTGAGCGTCCATAAGCCGCGGAGTTGACCATGCGCCGCCATCTCGGCACCTTGCTCAAGGTCATCCTCAGTCTGGGGCTGATCGTCTTCGTCCTGGCCGAGGTCCATCTGCCGACCCTCATGGCCAGGCTGACGGCGGCCCATCTGGGGCTGGTAGCGCTGGCCATGCTCGTGTTCTGGCTGGCCATGACCATCAACGCCCTCAAGTGGTACACGCTGCTGCGTTCGCAGCAATTGAACGTGCCCTTCGTGGCTCTACTGGATTACACCTTCGTCGGTTTCTTCTTCAACAACGTGTTGCCGGCCAATATCGGCGGCGACCTGATGCGCGGCTACGGCCTGACCCGCTATACCGAACGCATTGCGCCGGCGGCGGCCTCGGTCATTCTCGACCGCATCATCGGCCTGGCCGCCTATATGAGCACGGCGGCAGTGGCGGCGTTGGTCGTCGTCTATGTCACGGGCCGTCAGGAGCTGCGGGTGCTGGCCTGGGCGGCGGTGGCAGCGGTGGCGGTCCTGGCGGTTCTGGTCGGCATCCTGCTCAGCCGGCGTCTGCGCCGGTTGATCGACCGGCTGTTGGCCAATACCTTTTTGCATCCTCTGGCGCGGATGTGGTCGGCCCTTTCCCTCGCCTTTGCGGCCTACCGTTTTCAATACCGGGCATTGGCGCAGGCCTTCGGTATCGGGCTCCTCGGCATTGCCTCGACGACCACGGTCAATTTCATCCTGGCCGAGAGCCTGGGCGGCGGGATTCCCCTCTTGCACGTTTTGCTGTTCACGCCCCTCATCGCTCTGGTCCTTATCGTTCCCGTCTCGGTCGGGGGATTAGGCCTGAATCAGGTGGCCTATCCCTTTTTCTACGGCCTGGTCGGGGTCCCTTACGAACACGCCGTCGGCCTGAGTCTGTTCATCCAGGCGGTGCAGATTCTCTGTAGCCTGCCGGGGGGTGTGTTGTGGTTACGTTGGCGCCGACGCCGGTCGGTCTCGCCGTTGCCGACGGCCCCACGCCATGTCTGAACGATGGCGGCGCCCTGGGAGGACATCACCGAAGAGCTTGCCCGCACCCTCTACCGGGACGGCGATAGCGCCCACGGTTTCGACCATGTGGTGCGGGTGACCCGGCTGGCCGAGCGCATTGCCCGCGCCGAGGGTGCCGACCTGCGGATCGTGCGCACGGCGGCGCTCTTGCACGATTGCGCCCGCTCCGAACCCGACCACCATCGCGCGGCTGCCGTCCGTGCCCGTCGTCTCCTGGCCGGCGCCGACCCGGCCTTTGTCGAAGCCGTGGTCCACTGCATCGAGGCCCATCGCTTTAGCCGGGAACCCGCCCCGGCCTCGTTGGAAGCGCAATGCCTGGCCGATGCCGATCGCCTCGATGCCCTCGGCGCCATCGGCGTGGCCCGTGCCTTTGCCTTCGCCGGTCACCGCGGCACGGCGCTGTGGACGGCGCCGCTCACGGTCATCCGTCGGGAAGTGGGCGCGGATCGGGAGGGCTATCGTCACCGTCAGGCGGGTATGCCGGGCTACACGCCGACCCACGAGTTCGTCTGCAAGCTGGAACGATTGCACGAAGGCCTGTACACGGCGACGGCCCGGCGGATCGCCGCCGAACGGCATGCCTTCATGGTGGCCTTTTTCGAGCGGTTGGATGCCGAAGCCGCCGGGGAGCTATGATGCCCAAGGGCAACGGCGCCCAGGAGGGCGGTCGGTCAGGTCATTTTGACGATGATGGAACCGATGACGTTGGCGGCATGGTCGGCACGGTCGGCGGCATTGCTGATGTGGCGATAGACCTCGCGCAGGCGGAGCATGGCCATGACGTGGTGGACGTCCTCGGGTCCGCGAAAGAGCTCGGCTACGGCCTGTCGATAGATCCGCTCGACCTGATTCTCACGGCCCTTGGCGCGACGGGCATGGTCCAGGGCCACCATCGGATTGCGGCTTAGACGTTCCATCGCCAGGACCAGCTCATCGGCCGCTTCGTTGAGGCGCATCGCCATGTGGGCCAGATGGGCATCGGGTTGCACCTGCAACACGCGCAGCTCTTCCACCGTGGTGTAGGTGTAGTCGAGCACATCGTCCAGGTAGAGGGAAAGCTGGTAGATATCCTCGCGGTCGAAGGGGGTGACGAAGGTTTTATGCAATTCGTCGATGAGGATGCGGCGTAGCTCATCCCCCTCCTTCTCGCAGCGTTCGATCAGGGCAGCTTCTTCCTCGTCCCCCGTTTTCAAAAAGCGTTGCAGGGCGCGGGTGGCCTCCTGCATGGTGAGGGCCTGTTCATGCAGGAGTTGTATAAAGACGTTCTCGTGCTGCTGGCGACCGGGGAGTTTCATAGCCGTGCAGGGCCAGGCGGGTCAGGACCCCAGCCAAAAGCGTAAAAGGAGATAACACCCCGCTCCCAAAAGCGCCGTCAGCGGGATGGTCATGAGCCAGGCCAGGCCGATATCCACAAAGTGATGCCAGCGCACCATGCTCTTGCGATGGGCCGCTCCGGCGCCGACGATGGAAGCGCTGACCACATGGGTCGTGCTGACCGGGCCGCCCAGCACCGAGGCCACCAGGATAACCAGACCGGAAGCCACTTGCGAGGTCAGGCTGTGGATGGGACGGATGCGGTAGAACTTGCCGCCCAGGGTGTGGATGATCCGCCAGCCACCCAGGGCCGTGCCCAGGCCGATGGCCGCCGCGCTGCTGAGCATCACCCAAAAGGGGATGTAAAAATCGTTTTGAAAACCGAGCGTGACCAGGCCCATGGTGATGATCCCCATGGGTTTTTGGGCATCGTTCGTCCCGTGGGCCATGGCCAGCGCCGTACCCGTGGCCAGTTGCAACCGATTGAAGGTGGTATTGATGCGTGGGCTGGCGCCACGGGCCAGGTAAAACAGCAACCGCAAGAGCAGCCAGCTGGCCATAAATCCCAAAAGCGGCGAAAGCAGCAAGGCCAGCCCCACTTTGGCGACTCCTTCCGGCTTTAACAAACGGAGATGGCCGAAAATAAGCGCACTGCCGATCAGTCCACCCGTCAAGGCATGGGAAGAGCTGGAGGGAATGCCGAACCACCAGGTGACCAGGTTCCAGATCGAAGCGGAGAGCAGGCCGGCCATAACCACCGTGATCGTGATGGCCTGCGGTTCCAGGATTTCCTTGCCGATGGTTGTGGCTACGGCCACCCCGAAGAGGAGCGGGCCGATGCCGTTGGCCAATGCTGCCAACACAAGCGCCGCACGCGGGGAAAGGGCTCGCGAGGCGATCATGGTGGCAACGACGTTGGCCGCGTCGTGAAAGCCGTTGAGAAAGCCAAAGCTGAGGGCGAATAGCAAAAGCAAGAAGAAAAGCAGGAGAGGATCGGCCATGCCCGGCGATAAGAGAAGGGATCGGCAGCCGGCGTTAACGCTTCTTAACAATCCGGCCGGGCTATTGTCGCCATAAGGGCAAAATCGGTCAAATTCGGACCCTGCCTGTTGGCGTCGGGCGGTTCTCCTCGAATCCAAGGGACCGGACAGAGACCTGGCCCGGCCCTGGGAGGCCTCCGTCTTATCCGACGTGCGCCGGACACAGCTCAGGACCCGGTCATGACCACCGGCGGGCTGCCTTCACCACGCGGGCCTTCGACCCAATAACGCCCGTCCGGCCCCACTTCTTTCTTCCAGATCGGCGCAATCTGCTTCAGGCGTTCGATGGCATAGCTACAGGCATCGAAAACTCCCTGGCGATGGCCGGCAGCCACGGCGATCATCACGCTCGACTCGCCGATCTCCAGGCGGCCCAGGCGATGGACGATGGCGATATCGCAGACTTGAGGCCAGCGGGCCTTCACCTCCTCGCCGATCTGAGCCAGCACGGCCTCGGCCATTTCGGCATAGGCCTCGTATTCCAGGTAATCGGTCACCTGACTGCCCGTCATCCCGCGCACCGTCCCCGAAAAGAGAACGATGGCGCCCCGGTCGGGCGCCGTCACCAGGGCAGCCAGCGCGTCCAGGGACAGCGGCTCGGTGGTCAACCAGAACCGTTTGCCTTCATTGCCGCCGCTGACGGGCGGGAACACGGCCACCTCGTCGCCGTCCTGCAGCACGATATCGGGGCCGGCGTAGCGCCGATTGACGGCCACATGGAGATGACCGACCGGGATGCGGCCGTTCAGCTCCCGACGCAATTGCTCGATCAAATCACCGACGGTAGCGCCTGCGGGCAATTCGCGCTCGGCTGCGCTCACACCGAACAACTCCCGGGTGGAAGCAAAAAAACGGATGTGGATTTTCATCGGACTACCTCCTCGGCGGCCACAAAGAGGCCGCTCTTACCGCCTTCCTTGTACAGCAGACGCACGTTGTCAATGCGCATTGTCTTTTCCAGAGCCTTCGCCATGTCGTAGATGGTCAGGGCAGCCACCGTGGCCGCCGTCAGGGCTTCCATCTCCACCCCGGTCTGGCCCTGGCAGCGGACCGTGGCCCGGATCTCGATGCCTGTTTCGACGTACTCGAAATCGACGGCGATGTGGGTGAGCAGGAGCGGATGGCAGAGGGGAATGAGTTCGTGGGTTTTTTTGGCGGCCAGGATGCCGGCCACGCGGGCCGTGCCCAACACATCGCCTTTGGGGGCATCGCCGGCCCGGATGGCGGCCAGGGTTTCCGGTCGCATGACCACGCGGGCGCCGGCCACGGCCGTACGCGTGGTTTCGGCCTTGGCCGACACATCCACCATGCGGGCCTGACCCTGGGCATCGAGATGGGTGAGTGAGGCCATCGTATCCTGCGCCAGTCGAACAACCGTCTCAGAGTACGGATGCCGTTGCGGTGGCGGGTGGGTGCAACAAGAGCGCCGTCACGGTAGCCCCTGCCGGCAGAAAGCCGTTGCCGGGCGGCAATTCGAGCAGGGCGTTGGCGCCGACCAGAGAGAGCAGGCGTCCCGATCCCTGGGGCCCGGTGGTGGTGGCCACGAACCGATCGCCCTCCAGGACGACGCGTGCGCGCTGATATTCGACCCGTTCCGGGTCGTGGTGCAGGTCGTGGGCCAGCGTAACCGGAACCCGAGGGCGCTGCCAGGCGTGGTCGCCCTGCATGTGCCGCAGGGCAGGCCGTACGAACAACTCGAAGGCCACCAGGGCCGAAACGGGAAAACCGGGCAGGGCAAAGACGGGCCGTCCCTCCAGGGTGGCAAAGGTGACGGGCTTGCCCGGTTTCATCAGCACGCGACCGAAATGGACCGTCCCGCGGCTTTCCAGGATGGGCTTGAGCAGGTCGAGCCGGCCCATGCTGACCCCGCCGCTGGTGAGCAAGACATCGTGATCGGCCAGAGCCTCGGCGAGAAAGGCCTGCAAGGCCTCCGGCGTGTCCACGGCAATGCCGAGGGGATGGGGCAGACCGCCGGCCAGGGCCACGGCAGCAGCCAAGCTGAAACGATTGGCATCGTAAATCTGGCCGGGGCCGAGGGGTTCCCCCGGCTCGCGCAGCTCATCGCCGGTGGAGAGGATGGCGACACGCGGACGCCGATAGACCGGCACCGTCGCCTGCCCGACCGCAGCCAGCAGGCCGATCTCGGCCGGACCGAGGACGGTGCCACAGCTCAGGATCCGCTCCCCGGCGGCGATATCCTGGCCTACAGGCCGAATGTCGGTGCCGGGCGCCACGGTGGTTTCGATCGCCACCCAGCCATCTTGCTCGGTCGTATATTCGACCATAAGCACGGCATCGGCGCCGGGCGGGATGGCGGCGCCTGTGGTGATGCGCACGACCGTGCCCGGTTCCACGCGCACATCGGCCATATGCCCCGCCATTTGTTCCCCGATGAGCCGTCGTCGTCGGCTAGGATCGGCGGCGATGACCGCATAGCCGTCCTTGGCCGCCGCCGGAAAAGGCGGCATGGGCATGGGGGCCAGGATATCGGCAGCCAGAACCCGGTTCAGGGCCGCCGTCAACGGTACCGTCTCGCCGGCCAGAGGCGGGCAATGGGCCAGGATGGTTTGCAAGGCCTGCGCAATGGTGACGAGGGGATAGGGCGAGGAAACAGGCATACAGAAGCTGTAGCGGTGTTTCAGGTGCCGAAGTAGAGGCCGACCTGTTCGTGCACGTAGGCCTCGATGGCCGCGTTCATGGCCCGAAACCGGGTAATAAGCTCGCGCGCGACCGGGGTCAGGACACTCCCACCGCCGCCGGTACCGCCCGCTGTCGTCTGGACCAGGACAAGGCCCAGGCGCTCCTCCATTTCGTGGAGGCGTTGCCAGGCCAGCCGATACTGAATGCCCATCGCCGCGGCGGCGGCGTTGATGGAACCGTGGCGATCAACGGCCTCCAACAAGGCCACCCGCCAGCCGCTCAGGGCCACTTCGCCGCCGACTTCGAGCCACACATTGACATGGGGGGACAGGGTCGGCAGCTGCATGGTGGCTCAGGCGATTTCGGCCAGGGTTTGATCGCTCCAGAGGAGGGCGCGACCCTGGGCATTGAGCAGAAGCGGCCGTGTGCCCTGCCGAATGTTGTCGGCATTGACCACACACCGGGCCACATCGTTACGGCCGGGGACTTCGTACATGACCTCGAGCAAGACCCGTTCTACAATGGTGCGCAGACCACGGGCGCCCGTGTTGTGGCGGATGGCTTCATCGGCCACGGCCTCGATGGCTTCGGGAGTGAATTGCAGCTCGACCCCATCCAGGGCCAGGAGACGCTGGAATTGGCGCAAGACGGCGTTTTTGGGTTCGGTGAGGATGCGGATGAGGGCCTCTTTGTCCAGCGGCTCGACGTTGACGATGACCGGCAAGCGACCGATGAATTCGGGGATAAGCCCGTACTGGAGCAGGTCTTCCGAGGTTACCTGTTCGAACAGGGCCGTCTTGCGTTTCTCCAGCGCGGCCTGGCTGAGAGGGCCTGTGCCGAAACCCAGACGACCTTTGGCGCCGATACGACGGGCGACCACTTCCTCGATGCCGTCGAAAGCGCCGCCGCAGATGAAGAGGATGTGGTGGGTGTTCAGGCTGATGAATTCCTGTTGCGGATGCTTGCGGCCGCCTGTGGGGGGCACGTGGGCGATGGTCCCTTCGATAATCTTAAGCAAGGCCTGTTGCACGCCTTCGCCCGAAACATCGCGGGTGATGGAGGGGTTGTCACCGCTCTTGCGGGCGATTTTGTCGATCTCGTCAATGTAGATGATGCCCATCTCGGCGCGTTGGACATCCCAATCGGCCACCTGCAACAGGCGGACCAGGATGGTCTCCACGTCCTCGCCCACGTAGCCGGCCTCGGTCAGGCTGGTGGCATCGGCAATGGTAAAGGGCACGTTGAGGATTTTGGCCAGGGTTTGGGCCAGGAGCGTTTTGCCGCAACCGGTGGGGCCGAGCAAGAGGATATTGCTCTTTTGCAATTCCACATCGTCGTCCCGGCCACTGGTGATGCGCTTATAGTGGTTGTATACCGCCACCGAAAGCACCTTTTTGGCCCGCTCCTGGCCGACAACGTACTCGTCTAGTTTGCGCACGATCTCGCGCGGGGAGGGTACCGTCTCGAAGGCAAGGGCCTGGGCTTTCGGTGCTTCCTGGCCGATGGCTTCTTCGCGCAGGATCTCGGCACAAAGCTGAACACACTCATCGCAAATGTTGACCCCATCCGGGCCGGCAATGAGCCGCTGGATTTCATCCTGGGACCGATGGCAAAACGAGCAGTGCTGCGTGCTCATGCGCACAACCTATTTTTTGTTTTCGCGCTCGAAATGGGGCTCGGGCAAACCGAAGACGTGGTCCACAATGCCGTATTCAACGGCTTCCTGGGCGTACATCCAGCGGTCCCGGTCGAAATCGCGCTCGATTTGCTCGAAGGGCTGGCCGGTATGATGGGAGAGGATGCGGAAGATGCTGTTTTGCACCCGTTCCAGCTCTTTGTACTGGATGCGGATATCGGGAGTATAGCCCTGCACACCACCGCCGGCCGGATGCATGTGCACGGTGGCGTGGGGTAAGGCATAGCGCTTACCCTTGGCCCCCGCGGCCAGCAGCACCGTCGCCATGCTGGCCGTGACGCCCACGGCCCAGGTGGCTACCGGCGCCGAGATCATCTGCATCGTATCGTAGATGGCCAGGCCCGCATACACGCTCCCGCCCGGCGAGTTGATGTACATCTGGATGTCGCGTTCGGGGTCTTCCTGGTTGAGATAGAGCAACTGGGCCACGATGAGATTGGCCACCTGATCGGTGATGGGGGTGCCCAGAAAGACGATGCGGTTGTTGAGAAGAAGGGAGTAGATATCCATGGCCCGTTCGCCCCGGCCGGTCTGTTCGATGACCATGGGGATGAGGGCCGTCGGTTGAGGGAAGGTGAACATAGGACGTTCCACCGTAGAGAAAAGGATGGGCTAACGGCAAAATGCCGATGCAATCAGGCTTCGACAGCTACGGTCACGGCGGTCGGCTCGTCTGCGGTCTCGACCGCGGCCGTGGACGGCGTCTCTTCGGCCGAAGGGGCAGGGAGCGCGGCTTCCATCTCGGCTGGTGCTGCTGCGGCCGTGGGCGGCGCTTCCTCGGCCTGATGCTCGCCCGGCGCCGGAACCGCTTCGCCTTGCGCGATGCGTTTCAGCAGGTCCAGGGTTTTGTGAAGACGCACAAACAGGGTGATCCGCTCGCGGAACGACGCGTTTTCGGCCAGGAGTTTTTGGGCTTCTTGGAGCAGCTTTTCGTTATGACCGTAGCGCTTGCGCAGTTCTCGATCCAACTCGAATTCGCTGACCGGGAATTGTTCGCGATCCATAATCGCCTGGAGGACGAGCTGTTCTCGCAGGCGGGTTTCGGCCATTGCCCGCCGCTCTTCATCATACGCTTCTCGCGTCTTGCGGATCAGCTGCAGATACTCCTCCGTCGAGTCAATGCCATAGGGTTTGAATTGACGTGCCTCGTCTTCGAGCATCGAATCGAGCATGTCTTGCAACGTCGAGGGGGCAAATTCAATCTGCGATTGCTCGATCACGGCCCGGAGCACCTGCTCCAGGTACGCATCGGCCTGTTGCGCCCGGATAAGCTCCTCGGCATGGCTACGCAGTTCCGCAAGCATGGCGGCGGCGCTCTCATAGCCGGCTTCTTGGGCCAGCTCGTCCGTAAGCTCCGGTGTCTGGTGGGCTTTGACCGCCTTCACCGTGATGGTGAAACGGCCCTCTTGGCCGGGCCATTGGCTGTCCTCCGGAAAGACGGCGTTGAAGGTCTTCTGCTCGCCGGCACGCATGCCGATGAAAGCCGCATCGAATGCGGGGACGAGGGTGTAATCGGTTTCGTTGGGGACGAAATCCCAATCGTCATTGCTGAGGACGACCTCACCATCTATTTCGAGCCGAAAATCCACGGTCAGTTGATCGCCGTATTGGGCCGGTCGCTCGACAACCTGCCAGGTTTTATGCTTTTCGCGCAGCTCCTGGAGGTGGTCCTGGATATGCGCTTCGACAAGGGCCTCGTCGAGGACGGGTGGCTCAATGCGGATGCTGCGGTAATCACCCAGTTCGACCTTGGGTGCGAGGGAAATTTCGAATTGATAGACCAGGGGTTCGAGCGTCAGTTGTTGGAGATCGATCGGCCCATAGGGTTCGATCCCGGTGGCATCAAGGGCTTCACGGAGAACGGTTTCGCCCAGGGAAGTGGCCACTTCGCGTAGTAAATTTTCACGCCCCAGCCGTTGGACGATGATATGGTAGGGGACTTTGCCGGGACGGAAGCCGGGAAAGCGATACTCACGGCTGAGGCGTCGCGCCACCGTGCGCATGGCTTCATCGAGTCGGTGTTGGGGAAGTTCAACGGAAAGCAAAACGCGTCGGTTTTCGAGCGCCTGCTGGGTAAGGATCAAATCGGTCATTGCGCATGCACTTCAAAGACAAGGATGGAGAAGGATGAGTCCGGGCCGCCACCGCACAGCGGCGCAACGCGGCATTATGTTAGTGTAACACAAAACGACGCCAACGAAGAAACGGAACCCTGACCGCCCGGTGACACGAGCACCCCAAGGCCCGGATGCGCCACCCAAGGCCCTCCAATCCGCCCGGCATCCTGTTACTCGCGGCCGAACTGACGCTCGAGCTGGGCCGCGCTGAGATGGAGCACCGTCGGACGGCCATGAGGACAGGTGCGCGGGTTCTGGCAAAGCTCCAACTGACGCAGCAACTCGGTCTGCTCGCGCAGAGAGAGCACCTGTCCGGCCTTGATGGCCAGACGCTTGCAGATCACCCGGATCAAGGCCTGTTCGCGATCCTGCGCCACGGCATCGACCTCGCCTGCCAGGCTTTCGGCCACATCGCTCAACACCTGTCGGGGGTCCTGACGCCCCAGGAAGGCGGGCACGGCCCGCAGGAGATAGGCGCCGTTGCCGAAGGGTTCCAGGTCAAAGCCGGATTGGCGAAGGGTCTCCAGGTGTTCGGCGATCAACCCGGCCAAACGGGTGCCGATCTCGATGGGGATCGGCTCCAGCAATTGCTGCCGGGTAATGGGTTGCTGCGGCGCCGCCAGGATCAGCTCGTAGAGGATGCGCTCATGCGCGGCATGTTGGTCGATCAGATAAAGCCCACCCGGCCCTTCTGCCACCAGGTAGGTGGCGGCAACCTGGCCGATGGCCCGTAAGGGCGGCAACCCCGCGGCCGTCGCCGCTTTTTCCGGGCCAGGCCGAACCGGAGCTTCCGGTATGGCCGCCAACGGCATGGCGGCCGCGGCGGTCGCGGGCAGGGTCATGGTCAACGGGGTGGGATACACCTCGTGCGGAGCTATCTGCTCTTCCCGGCTACCGGCGGATGGGACCAGGCCGGTGACCACAGGGGCCGTCTCGACCAGGGTGCGATGGACGGCCCGCTGCACGGCCCGGAAGACGAGAGAGGCCTGCCGGAAGCGTACCTCGGCCTTGGTCGGGTGGACGTTGACATCCACCTCCTCGGGCGGCAGGGTGATAAAGACCAGGGCAATCGGGAAGCGGTCGTTGGGCAACAGGGTGTGATAGGCCTGGATGACGGCAAAGGCCAGGTTGCGGTCCTGGATGAGCCGCCGATTGACAAAAAGCTCGATCGAACCGCGATTCGCGCGATGGAGCGACGGCGCACCGATAAAACCCTCGACGCCGATGGTCGGGAAAAGGGGGTCAGGCTCGGCGATGATGGGCAGCATCTGACGGGTGCTCTCGGCATCCAGCAGCTTGAGGAGAACCTGCTGGCGGTCGCCGTTGCCCGGCGATTGAAAGACCGGCCGGCCCTCGTTGATATAGCTGAACCGCACCTCGGGGAAGGCCAGGGCATAGCGGGTGACCACGTGCCCGATATGGCCGGCCTCGGTGGCATCGCTGCGCAGAAACTTGAGCCGGGCCGGGACGTTCCAGAACAATCCCTCGACGGTCAGCATCGTGCCCGGCGGCGCGCCGATGGGCCGACTGCCGAGCAAGGTGCCGCCCTCTACCCGCAGTTCGATGCCCGTCGGCTCGGCGGCGCTGCGTGTGACCAGGGTCAGGCGACTGACGGCGGCGATGGCGGCCAGGGCCTCCCCCCGGAAACCGAGGGTGGTCAGATGCTCCAGGTCGTCGGCACTGCGCAGTTTGGAGGTGGCATGGCGCTGCAAGGCCAGAGGCGCCTCGGCGGCGGGCATGCCGCAGCCGTTATCGCTCACGCGGATCAGGCGGCGCCCGCCCTCGCGGATCTCCACGCGGATGGCGGTGGCGCCGGCATCGAGGCTGTTTTCGATCAGCTCCTTGACGACCGAAGCCGGTCGCTCGACCACCTCACCCGCGGCGATCTTATCCGCGACTTCCGGGGGCAGGATACGAATGGGCATGGCCCGGATTATAGCATGCCCAGACCCGCTTACCCATGCGACGGTACGGCCGCGACTTCTGCATGCCGTTCCCGCAGCAGGAGGATATGCCGGAGTCTGCCCTCGACAAAAGAGCCGGACTTAGACCCCTGGCGAACCGTGGTGGATAGCCTTTCCAGGTTGTCCTAGCAGCCGGTTGGCCTTGGCAGCCTGGAAAGCCTACCCTGCCGTTTTCCCAGGGGGCTTTCAGGCCAACGAACGAGGGAAGAGCGAGCTATCAATGGTCCACACCGTGAAACGTACGGCCGTGCGCTCGAGACCGTCAATTTTGACCTCGGTAAAGACCGGCACGCACACGATATGGAGACCATCCTCGCGCAGATACCCGCGCGCAATGGCAATGGCCTTGATGGCCTGATTGACAGCGCTGGCGCCGATGGCCTGGACTTCAGCAATACGATGTTCGCGAATAATGCCGGCGATGGCGCCGGCCACAGCAGTAGACCGGGAACGGTTCGAGACTTTAATGACCTCCATGAGGCTCCTACCACGTGGGGATACGGGCGAGAGATGGCATCTCACCCCGGCGAAAGGGCTATGATTGGGTGCAGGAGCGCGTGCAGAAAGGATGGCCGCCGGCCACCACGCACCTTTGTTCGTATTCTACCTTTCTATTCCCCAAAAAAGCAATTATGCCCTACCCTTTATGGACCCCTGTCTGCAGAGGTTTACACCGGACTATCCGCACTGCCCGTCTGCGGCCGATCCGGTGTCATGATGGTCTCATCGGTCCATCCTTGACCCGAACAGAGATCGCCTCAATTTTCGAGCGAAGGCGTGGGCAGATAGTGCTTGCGGAGATCGGGCGGTACCGTGGGGGTGGTCATCGCCGGAGCGGCTGCCATAACGATGGCCTGGTCGGTGCTGGTCGCAGGCGTGACCATCGCCCGCCGGGGGATCTGCAAGACCTGGCCCGGCAACAGCCGCGCCCGGGGCGGCAGGTTGTTAGCCTTTTGCAGTTCCGCCACCGTCACCCTGCAACGGCGGGCAATACGGTTCAGGGTGTCTCCCGGACGCACCCGATAGGTAACACCGCAACCGACTCTGTGGTTCGCCATGGCCATGCCTGCCCTCTGGTCGGCCCTGAAGTCACCGGCCGTTGCCGGTGCCGCTCGAGCCGGTCCGGTGAACAGGAACAGCAGCAACAACACCGCCAAAAGACTTACAAGCCGGGCATCCGGCCGCTTGGATCGGGGAACATGGCGTTGGGGGAAGCCCATTTTCGACCTCCTTGCCGGAAACCGATGGCAGCATGTCCGCATCCTGCTGCCATCCGATTCGGGGGAATGCAAAGCGAGGTGCTTTTGTCAGGAGACTGCGGCCGACTAAGGTCGCGCCCGACGCAATAGACGGGTCAGATACACGCGTCCACGCTCGCCCTCAACGGTGATCGGGCCGTAGACCTGATGGTCAGGCAGCACTTCCAGCCGATACCAGAGGGTAGAACGCGACGGGGACATGGCATCGAGCCACCGGTAGCTGGCGCCGACGGGATTGCCCTGGGCCGGGATCGGTCCGGAAACAAGCTGGTAAGGCCCCTCGGCTTGCGGCGCCCGCCAGATCAAAAAGCTTTCGTTGCCTTCTTCCCCGGCCGTCGACCAGGTCAGCTCGATACCGGCAGCAACGGGCCGGGCGGTGAAGCGGCTCAGCCGGACGGCCGAAGGACTGATGTAGCCGAAATCGACCCCCTGCACCAGCTCGATCGCACCGACCACCACATCCCGGGTGGTAGGGCCGGTAATGGTCAGACCAGGTATCTGGGCGGGAACCGCAATCCGATAGAGGCCGGGGGCCAGGTCGGGGATCCGATAGGTGCCGTCAGCGGCGCTAAAGGTGGCATAGCTCTCGGCGGTGACCAGGTTGAGGCCGGTTACGGGCACTTCGGCGATGCCGAGAGTCTCGCCGGGGTCGGCGCTGTTGTTGCCGTTGCTATCCTGGTAGAGCCGGCCGGCAATGGCCGCGGCGCCGGCCACACCCAGGTCGGCAGCGAAGGTCGCCTCGCCCTCGGCCAGAGTCAGCCACATCGTGACATCCTGGTTGGTCAGGCTTGCTGCCATCACCGTGCCGGGGCCAAAGTGCACGCCGTACGTCCCGGCCGTCAGCCCGCGGAAGCTATAAGCGCCGAAGGCATCGCTTTGGCCTTCTTGCAGAAGATGCCCCTGCTCATCCCGCAGCGAGACGGGATGGTAGGACCAGGGCCGTTCCTCAGGTTGATAGAGGCCATCCCAATTGCGGTCGTCCCAAAGGGTGCCGCCGATGATGCTCTCGGTGGCCGGCCTGGGGCCAAAGCCGATGGGAGCGGCGGTCCGGACCTCGCAGGCGGTCAACGTGACGGCCTGGGGTTCGTTGGCCGTGGTCAGCACGAGCTGCTGCGCCCACAGAGGTTTCTGATCGAGGTCAAGCCAATAAGTGTCGGGCTCGATGGCCTCGAAGCGATAGGAACCGTCCGCAGCGGTGAAGGTGGTGGCTACCGGCTGCTTATCGGCAGCCCGTACCAATGTCACCTGGATCGGCTCCAGTCCGGGTTCCCCGGATTCAGGCAGGCCGTTGCCGTTGTCATCTCGCCAGACCAGGCCAGCGAGGACGACAACGCAGACATGGGACCCCATGGTCGGTGTCGGCGTGGGTGTCGGCGTAGGCGTGTTGGTCGGTGTCGGTGTGGGGGTGTTGGTAGGGGTGGCGGTCGGTGTCGGCGTGGGAGTCGGCGAAGGGGTGTTGGTCGGTGTCGGCGTTGCCGTCGGCGTGGGCGTGTTGGTAGGGGTGGCCGTCGGTGTCGGCGTAGGGGTCGGTGTGGGTGTAGAGGTGGCTGTCGGCGTGCTGGTAGGGGTCGGTGTGGGTGGGAGCAGGGCCTGCACGGCAGCGCCGGCATTGACCAGACCGAAACCGTGATAGGGATCGGGACCCGGGTCGCCCATGTCGGTGGCCGTCGCTTCCAGATAATTGCGTACCTGGGTC
>Ga0197142_1002166_pt1 | contig 17402 bp, 21 predicted proteins | sample GBS60_MetaG_FD_148614 | JGI IMG/M metagenome (GOLD analysis project Ga0197142, IMG submission 148614) | Sediment microbial communities from Great Boiling Springs, Gerlach, Nevada, United States - GBS 60_MetaG | ecosystem: Environmental > Aquatic > Thermal springs > Hot (42-90C) > Sediment...
CACGAAAAAGTGAGGGGGCTGTATCCCTACTACCAGGCGGAGGCCACGTATAGAGGGTTGCAGGCGGCTGGGAAGGAGCCGTTTATACTGTCTCGCTCCGGCTACTTAGGCATACAGAAATACGCTGCGCTTTGGACAGGCGACGTGCCTAGCACATGGGAGGGGCTGAGACTCACGTTAATGACAGTCTTGGGGCTTTCGGCGTCTGGAGTACCCTACGTGGGGTGCGACGTGGGCGGTTTCGCAGGTCTCGGCGACTACGAACTAATCGCCAGATGGTATCAGGCGGCGGCGTTTTTCCCCATATTCCGCGTCCATAGAGACAAGGCCACTACAGACGCCGAGGTCACGAGACTGCCCAGTAGGTACCGCCACATGGCGCTTGAGGCTGTAAAGATGAGGATGAGGTTCCTCCCCTATCTCCGGCACCTCGTCTGGGAAGCCCACCTCTTTGGACGTCCGATAGTGAGGCCTCTGGGGCTGGAGTTCCCAGACGACGAAGACGCTTTCAGGATACATGACGAGTACATGGTTGGACCCTACCTTCTCTACGCCCCCATCTTAGACAGGGGCGCAAGGCAGAGAGACGTGTATCTGCCGAGGGGCGCTTGGATGGACCTAGCCACAGGCCGCGTACACTTGGGCCCCAGCTGGGCCGTCTCCGAGGCGGATATGCCGCTTTATATAAGGTCGGGAGCCGCGGTGCCTACGCAAGACGCCCTCCTCATATACGGCGAGGGAAGGTGGACAATATACGCAGACGAGGGGGCTGTCTCGGTCTCCCGCGCGGGGGATTCTGCGGAGACGGACGCGGCGTGGCCCGCCGTGTATATACTCGGCGAGAGGATGGGAGAGGTCGCAATCAACGGGAGGAGGGTCGCCACGGTTCACACCAAACTAGGCACCTACGTGGAGCAGGGCGACTGAGGGATGTCCACCACGTACACTTTTCCAAACCTAGACAGCGCCTCGGCCACCTCCTCCGGCTCCTCTGCTATAAAAACGTGGGAGGGGCCTGTGCCGGAGACGCCGCCAACTGCGCCGCGCCGCAGAGCCTCCAGAGTGGGCTCCGGGGGGTAGCCCAGGGCGTAGCCGTAGGCAATGGCGTTTATCATCATGGCCTCGCGCCACATCCCGAGGCCGGCATACGCCACCGCAGACCTTATGACCGGCGCCAACGCCCTCATCTCCTCAAGCCTATGCCTCCTCTTCTCATAGGGCGGCACCAACACCACCGCCTTGCCGCGGACGTCGAGCTCCCTGATTACTAGCATCTTGTAGTTATCGGTGAGGTAGCTACGGCCCACCGCGCTGGCCACCGCATCGTCGAAAGCCCCCGTCACGCTTATGCCGGCCCATTTGCTCAACTCGGCGTTTAGACGGGCCACGTCGAAGAGGTCCATCTCCGCCCCCGCCAGCCGCGCCATGGCTACAATCACCGCATTAACCGCGGCGCTACTCGACTTAAGACCTCCCGCGGTGGGGAGATCGCCTGATAGACGCACAGAAACAGGCCCCGTGCCGAACTTCTCCACAAGCCTCTCCACAATGCGGCGCATCGGCGAAAGGTCCACGTCGGCGTAGCTAGACACCTCCAGCTTGTCTGAACGGCATACTTCAGCCTTTATCTTCAACGAGATGGGGAAGGCGGCGCCGTGGCCAGTGGCTATGGCGTTAATGATGGTGCCTCCTCCATAGGCGCAGGCGGAGGCGCAACTCACAGAGAGGAGAATTTGACAGTACTTAAAGGTGCAACGCCGCTACGGAATATTTTTTAAACTGGATACACGGCGAAAACATGCCGACGGTTAGAGAAGTATTGGGGCCACATGCCTACATGTTGATAAAATACGGCATATCCCCCGAAGAGGGGCTCTACAGGGCGGCTGAGAAGCTTGAAGACAAGGCACCCCACCTGGCTAGACTGTTGAGAGAGCTAGGCGCCGTCTTCTACGCCGCAGGCGGCGTTTAACAAGGCGAAGGCCTCCGCCAGCCTCTCTTCGTCCTCCACCAGCGCCAGCCTCACGTGGTCAGACCTTCCGTATAGGGCGCCGGGCAGTATGGACACGCCGGCGGCCAGCGCCTTTTTGAAACAGCCCACGCCGTCGCCCACATGGGGGAATAGGTAGAAGGCGCCTCCAGGCCTCACGAATTTAAGCTTAAGCGCCTCAGCCGCAAGCTCAGCCCTCCTCCGGTATGCCTCAGACAGCTCGGCCCTGCGCCTCGGCAGTATGTCAACCACGGAGGCAACTGCCCTCTGCGCCGGCGTCGGCGGCACGTTTATCGTGGCTTTGTTAAACTTGGCGACCTCCCGTGCCACGTCTCTCGGGGCCACCACTGCGCCGATCCTCAGCCCGGGCACTGAGAACACCTTAGAAAAACTGTACACCACGGCCACCGAGGGGCTGAGCTCCATGGGCGAGGTGAAGCCGTCGAAGACTATGTCTCTGTATATCTCGTCACTGATGACGAACTCCGCCACGTCCACCAGCTCCCTCACCTTCTCCCTGGGAAGGACCACGCCGGTGGGGTTGTTGGGGTAGTTCACGACGTAGACCCCCCTCTCCCTAAAGACCGGGAGCCACCGCTGGTCGGTCTCCACCAGCGCCAGCCCCACCTCGAAGACGTTGGCGATGTCGAAGTAGCCGGGGTAGTACGGCGCCGGCGTCAAGAGGCGCCGCTTCCGGAAAACCCACATCAACGCCGCGAGGCCGTGCCTGCCGCCAGCCACCGCCACCACCTCCCCCGGCTCTACGCCGAAGAGGGAGGCCACCGCCTCTCGAAACTCCGGCAGGCCCTCGGCGGGGCCGTACCTAAAGTCGCCGGCTCTCCTAAGCGCTTCGAAGAACTCCGGCGGAGGCGGCAGGTCGGGGTCGCCGATGTCGAGCCTGTGGCGGGGCGACGCGCGGGATATCTCGGCGAGGACGGAGCCGAAATCCATACATAGATACACGTCCTTAATATATATGCGGCCGTGGCGCCTCGGCGAGGCGGAGAGGCTCGTGAGAAGCGAGCTGGCGGAGTCCCTGGCCGAGACGTGGGCGCGTTGCGGCGATGAGGAGTGTCTAGCCAAGTCGCCGTTTGAGCCAGAGCTGGTCGGCGCGGGGAGGTGGTGGCTGGGGCCCTTCACAATAGGCAACAGGAAGATGGGCGAGATACCCTTCTACTCCCTGCCGCCGCTTCTGACCTGCCCCGGGCACACGCCCTTCTGCACGAGGTGGTGCTACGCCGTTTACGAAATTGTGAACTGGAGGGCGCATGTCCGCGAAGCCGCCGCCTACCTCGTCTCGCTTAGAGACGACTTCCCAGACATAGCGGCTAGGTACTTGGCCAAGCTCCCGCACCCCGTGGTTAGGCTACACGTAAGCGGCGACTTCTACGACAGGAGGTATTTAGAGAAGTGGGCAGAGGTCGCGAGGAGGCTCCCCCACAAGATCTTCTACACATACACCAAGTCGTTTGACGTAATCCGCAACGTGGAGACGCCGCGGAACCTCGTCATTCACCTAAGCGCAGACCCTTACAACTACGTCAAGGCGGCTGAGACTTGGCGAGAAATAAGGCGGGGGCTCATAACTTTCGTCTATATGCCCCCTTTCAGCTCCCTCGCCGCCCCGGGGGGCTCGGGCTCCCGGAGGGCGCGCGGCGCTCCGGGAGGGGCCTGCGGCGGGGTCGCAACGCGCCCGTTTAGTCGGCCGCCGGGCGGAGGGCCCGCGCCCGGCGTAGGCGGCTGCAACACCTCTTGTCTCTGCTTTTTGAGGGGGTTTAAATAGAATTAGCTCCGCCGTAGTTACGTTGCCGTCATGATTCCAATTGCTATAGTGGAAAAAGAGGGGGTTAGCAGTTCTTTGAACCGTTTCATGGCCCAGTGTATGGGCACCTCATCTCTGTTGGCTTCGAAGCCGCATTGGCACTTTACGCGTCTGTTCGGCGCCTCTTCCATCTTGGCGCCGCAGACCGGGCATATTGTGGAGTACAGCCGCTCCTCTCTGTAGAGGATGCCGTACCACTCGGCCAGCTCGCGGATACGGCGTCTTAGGCGGCCGAAGTTTAGCATTGCCTTCTTCTCAGCGCTGTAGTTGCCCTCCTTCAGCTCTCTCATCGATTCGTCGAGCGGCACGTCTGCCACTATCGCGGCTTTGTACCGCACCGCCAATTTCACGATCTTCTTCGCTGTCTCGTCCTCCCACTGCCGCAGTAGGCGCCATAGGCGGCTTTTCGTAGATGCGGCACGGTTGCAGACCGCGCCGTCTTCTCTCTCGGCGCAAAGAGAGTCCAGCCGCGCGATCTGCCGCTGGAGGTGCCTTATCTTGGCTATATGCGGCCTCAAGACGCCCCTCTGCAGAACGCGCCCCTCCTCCACAGTCGCCAAAACAACGCCGTTGTGGAGGGCGTTGAAGTCGACTACAAGAAGCCGTTTCGGCGTCATCTGCGTAACTTCGCGCCTAAAGACCAACGCGAGGTGGAGCGGCCCGTCTTTGACCGCTAGTTTCCTGCCGGTCTTCCTCTGCAACTAAGTCGGGGAGGTCCCACGCAACATCGGCGTTTTAAAGCTTGTCAGATGGACGGTTCAAGATATGCGGTGTGGAACTTGCCGAACGTTCAAGGTGGCTTAAGGCTCTTACGGCTTCTCCGAATCTCGGCGGTGGCGAATTGCCTTCATATCAGTGTTGTAGGGGATAAAGATAAGTAACGAATCTAACGTAGACACATGGGTAGCTACGTTACGGTGTCTACACGGGTGAGAAGGGAGGTGGTGGAGAAGGCGAGGGAGCTGGGGATAAACATATCTCAGTTCCTCCGGGAGGGACTTGAGGAGGAGGTTAGGAGGAGGGAAGTCGAGGCGCTTAGGAGGAGGCTGGAGGGCCTTGACGACGTTTTGAGGAGGATCAACACGGAGGAGGTGGCCAGACTCATCCGGGAGGATAGAGAGAGGAGGTGACCTACCTCTTCGACGCGTCGTCGATTCTGGGAGCGATCGCGCGGAAGAGGGTGGAGGTTTTAGTCGGCGAATATCCGCAGATCTTAGCGGTTTACGAGGTTCTGAACGCAATTTGGAAATACGTCTACCTACTCGGCAAAGTGACGGACGAGGAGGCTGAGGGCCTCGTGGCCGTTGTTGCAGTGGTCGCGAAACGCATGAAGATGGTAAACGCCGTGAGTCGCGAGTCTGAGGTTCTCCGTGTCGCGGTCCTCACCGCATACACGCATCGTATGTGGTGGTTGCGCGACAAATGGGCGCAGTATTGGTTACCGAGGATGGGGAGCTGAGGAAAAAGGCGTCGTCGCTAGTTCCTGTGGTAAGCGTAGACGAGCTCTAGGCCTGTGCCGGGGTCGCAGCCGCCGTGGTCAGCTTGTTTATAGTGTCGCCGAGGGCGATGTACATAAGTATGTAGCCCACGAGGGTGAGGATGCCGGAGGCGCCGAGAAACAACAAGGCGATGTCTATGACGAAGAGGATGCCCGCAACCATGTAGAGGGAGTTTTGGTATCTTGCATGTAGCTTGAAGGCGCCCACCACGAAGGTCAGTATGTTGCCTATGAAGGCGATTATGCCGCCGATGATAAGCACCCCCGCAAATAGGGCGAGACCGCTAAATACTGCGCCCGGCAAAGCCGCGGGCGAGAAGCCAGCCGAGGCTAAGATCCCGATTCCAACTATGAGCCCCAGCACCACTATAAGTAGCCCCACCAATATGAGCGTGGTGCCTACATAGCATATGTGGAATCCTCCCTCTACCTGCGAAAGCTGACGCATGCCGGGCCGGATCTTGCCGAAGACCGCATAGAGAGAAATAGCAACGGCAATAAGCACTAGGGCAAGTAAGAAAGCCACTGCGCCGAGAATCCCGACATATTCCGCCGCGGGTCTGTGCGGAGCCGCGCCCACGAAGCCAATGGCGGCTATAATAGAGGCGAGACCTGCCACTACGGCTATAACCGCCACAACTAGGGCGACGAGGAGGTAGAGGAATCCGCTTCTAAGTGTTTTCAACGCCGATATCTCTACGTTCTCCATGTACCACCGTGGGAGCCCATATTTAAGCTATAGGGTCTCCAATATTCTGTATATCTTGTCGTGTTCCGCGGACCAGAGGGGGGATCCCCGCGTCACCACGCACCTCATCCGTTTGTCCGTCTTGAAGCACTCCATGTAGCCCCTCTCGGCGAGGGCTCTGAAGATCTCCCCCACCACCTGCTGGGAGACCTGCGCCTTCTTAGCCACCTCGCTGGGGTACAGAGACAGGGAGTTCCCCTGAGCCTCTGCAAAGGCCTCAGCCAGCACTACCGCCAGCCTGCACAACACGCCGCATACCTGAGGGAATCGGCGGATCACAAAAACCTAGAGCTTCAGGGTGGGCAGGAAGAGGCTTAGTAACCCGTTGATTATCCATATCAATATGGCGAGTCCCAGCGCGCCCAGCCAGCCGACGCCTTGTAGTTTCCGGAGGGCGTAGAGCCACACGAAGAAGGCAACCACGCCGCTGACCAGCGGAATTCTAATCACGGCGTGGAAAATCCAGTAGATCAGCCCCCCGACAAGCGCCGTGACGGCGGCGCCGGTTAAGCTCTCCCTCCTCTGCCTCCCAGGGAAAATCTTCAAAGCTAGCCAAATGGCGAAGGTTGAGACAAGCCAAGCCACCACAAGCCCCACCACGTCACTTACCAGAGACACGGGGAACCTACATTTACATGTTTTTTAAGCATTGCGTCGTCTGCTTCGCCTTCCCCCATACCTTTATAAGTGTGGATGATCTTAGACGTGTGGACGTGTTGGAGATTCCCGGGTGTCCGGAGGGATCCATGAAGGCGGTCGCCTACATAACGGAGAAACAGCCACAGGAGGTGGTGATCAAAACGCAGGATGAGGACTGCGTGGCGGTGTTGAAGATCGTTCTGCCCCTCTTCAATTACTTCGTTGTTGACGTTTATGCAGAGGGGGGTAAACACGCGGTGAAGGTTAGGCGAGGAAGGACTTGAAGCGGCACTCCTCGCAGAGGTAGACATGGTCGTAGGGGAGGTCGGCGTCCTTCAGCCTATGTGCCAGCTTCCGCGCCATGGTCTCCGTGTAGGGTAGCTCCTTTCCGCAGAAGCGGCACCGCGCCGGCTGGTCGCGGAAAACCGCCCTAGCCTCGTAGGGCTTGGGATCCGCCGCGGTCTCCACCGTGATTACCTTCTCGGGGCACTTCTCGGCGCACACGTCGCAGGCGATACAGAGCGCCGGGACGAGCCTAAGCTCGTGGCCTTTTATGGAGAGAGCATCCGTTGGGCATACGTTGACGCAGGCGCCGCAGAGCGTGCAGCCCTCCGCCACCTTCACCACCCCCACCGGCATTCCCACCGCGGCGGCGAGCATCCGCGTCTGCCACCTATCGCCCGGCTGTAGGGAGGCCTTCTCGGCCTTAACCACGAAGTCTCCCCCCTCGCGTTGTAGCCCTCTGCCCCACCTCTCAGCGGCGGGCCACAGTGGACACGTCTCGCCGCGGGAGCAGTGCGCCTTGGCCTCCCCGTGTCTTGCGGCGGCGAGGTAGAGGTATTGCCTCGGTATTGCCGCTACGCACTTCACCCTGACGCCCTCCTCGTCGCCGTCTTGGAAGGCGTAGTCGCAGATAAACTTGAGGGGCTCCGGCGCCGTCTTTATCAAGTCTGCTAAGTAGCCGTCGGGGAGCGAGGGCATCTTGATGGCGTCTACGGGACACACGGCGTTGCAGAGACCGCAGTCGATACACGTCTCGTATCTCACCCCAACCACTTTGCCCTCCACGTAGTCGAAGGCGGAGGCTGGGCACGACTTGGCGCATAGGCCGCACCATATGCATCTGCCCTGGTCCACCGTAACGGTATCTCTCAGCCTGATGAAGCCGCCGGTTATGAGATCCCTCCTAGTCGCCGTCTTGGACTCCGCCGGCGGCAAGACGTGCCACTCCGCGGATTCCGCATGTCTCTCCGCCACCTCTCTAAACCAATCGCCGCGGGGCCCTCTGTAGGCGAAGATAAGCGGCGTCTGGGAGAGGTAGCGCGTCACGTCTTCACGCCCTTTCACCACGAGGACCGACGGCCTATCTCTCCTAATCACGGCACCACGTACTGCCTCTTAAAAAACTATTTCCTGACTATTCTGAGGGCCTCCTCCCTGAGGCCCATCTTGCCGTCGCAGAACATCCTCCTATCCATCTCCTCCACATGCCGCAACACCGGCTTAAACTCCATCTTGCTCAACACGTCTCTCTCCATGTCGACGCCTGGCGCCACCTCCGCCAGCTCGACGCCGTCTGGCGTCAGCCTGAAGACAGCTCTTTCAGTCACGTAGAGAACCTCCTTCTCCTCCTCCACCGCATACCTCCCGCTGAACACGATCTTGTAAACTCTCTCAACAAACTTTGTTATGGGGCCCTCCTCCCTCACGACGAGTTTGCAGTCTTTCACCTCTATCCTCCTCCTCCCCGCCGTAAAGCCGCCGGCAAAGTACACCCTGGGCGACCCGATGGCAATTACCGGGAAGCCGCCGGGCCCCGGCAACCGGCCTGGGAGGAAGGCGGGGTTCACGTTGCCCTCTTTATCCACCTGGAGGAAGCCGAGCGAGGTGGCGTCTATGGCGCCGCCCTCGTATAGGACGAACTGGTCCGGCATCGGTATGACGGCGTAGTGGCCCATGGCCGCTCCGAAGTCTGCGTCCATAAGCGCGTAGCCTCCCCAGGGCCCCGACTCCACCGTGAGGTGGATAAAGTCGTCAAGCCGCTCCTCCCGGATCACGTCAGCGGCCAGGGCAGGTATCCCGATGCCTAGGTTCACCACAATCGGCCTCCCCAACGCGCCGATGAGCTTCACAAGCTCCAGCACCACCCTCCTCGCCACCGCCTTCTCTGCCGTGAGAGGCGCCGGCTCGTAGGCCACTCTATAAGGCACGTCCCCGCTTATCACCGGGTTTAGGTCAAAGGAGGCGGTCTGCCAGTGGTACTTCTCCACCTCGGTACCCCGCCTGGCGACCACCACGTAATCCACCAGGGGGCCCGGCACAACCACGTGTTTAGGATGTATCTCGCCGAGGGTCACAACCCTCAGCACCTGGGCAATTACAAGACCGCCGGGATGCGCCTTCGCGGCCTCCACGAAAGACAGAACTGAGCCGTATATCGCCTCCTGCTCCATGCTTAAGTTGCCTATCTCATCCGCAGTCGTCGCCCTTATAAGAGCGACGTTTGGCTTAGGCGCCTTGTAAAGCAGGTACTCCCTCCCGTCGATCCTCACGTGGTCCACAACTGCAGTTTTCCTCTCCCGCGCCAGGTCGTTGAGGAAGCCCCCGTCTTGTCGCGGATCGATGAAGGTGCCGAGACCCACCCTGCTGAAGACGCCCGGCGCCCCCACCGCTACGGCCCTCAACCATCTCGTCAAGATGCCGATGGGCCAGGTGTAGGCCTCCACCAGATTCTTCATAACGGCCTTCTGGAGTTCCGGCGCCCAGCCGTAGAACGGCAGGAGGAAGCCGCGGACGAGATCTTGGCCCGGCTCCTCCAATATGAGCCTCCCCACCTTGTCCAGCCCAAATCCCGGTATCGCTGGGATCGCGTCGGAGATTATAAACAGGTTCTTGGGGCGCCCCGTCTCCCGGTAGTGCTGTAACAACATATCTATTAGGTAAAACGGCGCCACGGCCGAGTTGAAGCCTGATATCGCAACTACCGCGTTGTCAGGAATTTTAGACACGGCCTCCCACGCAGAGACAAATTTCCTAATCACGTGTCTCAACCCCCTACGTCTTATATGTAAAATTTCGCCAAAAGCGAAGAATTTATTTATCGACCAACGTAAATATACAAAAGAACCAGAAGATGGGAAACGGAGTGTTTAGAAATATCTGGCTGAGCTACGGCAAGAACTATTACTCCGGCGACAAGCCCCTCCAGCTCTTCCTAAACGCCCTAGGGTTCCGGGGCGACGACGACCTGACCTCACTTGGGGCCTACGTCCCCACAAAAATGATGGAGGAGGCTTACTACGTGGACCACTACGCAAGACCTGTCCTCAAGCGGTGGAGCACGTTGGGGGAGGAGATAAACTATGTGCAGATCTCCCCCAGCCACCTCCAGACGCTTTACGACCTCTTCAAATTCGGCATAGTCTCCAAGACCTTGACAGGCGGAAGAGACTTAATGTACCATTTCGTCTCGGGATACCTAATCTCAGACGCCGGCTTCTTCTGCACAGTGACGGTTACAGAACAGACCGCCTACGGTCTCGCCAAATACGGAGACGACGAGACTAAAGCCCTCTACCTCCCCAACTTCCTACGGGCAGACCGCCCTTGGATGGGCGCCACCTTCTACACAGAGGTCCAAGCCGGTAGCGATCTCGGCGGGCTCGAGGCCACGGCCGAGAAAATAGAGGAGAGGCGGTGGAGGCTACGCGGCGTAAAATACTTCACAAGCAACGTAGGCCTCGCCGACGCCGCGATTATAACCGCCAAACCGACGCCGCCTAGGCCAGGCGCCAAAGGCGTAGCGACTTTCTTCGCCCCCGCATACCGCGCGGGCGGGAAGCCCAACTGGAAGATACTCAGACTCAAAGACAAACTAGGCACGATAACAGTGCCGACGGGCGAGGTGGAGTTAACAGACACGGAGGCCCACCTCCTCGGCACGGCAGAGGCCGGGATATACATAGCGCTGGAGATACTCACTATAGCCAGAATAGACAACTCAACGGCTGGACTCGGCCTAGCCAGGAAAGCCCTCTGGGAGGCCTACCTATACGGCAACGAGAGGAGAGCCTTCGGCAGGAGGCTGGTGGAGCACCCTCTCTACCTACGGGATTTAGTAGAAATGGAGGCAAAACTACAGGCGACGCTCCTACTCACCCTGCAGGCCGCCAAGGCCTTTAGCGACGTCGCGCCGGGAGAAAAGCCGCCGTATAGCCACGCCTACCACTATGCCCGCCTCTTGACACACATTGTAAAAAACATGGCGGCATGGGCCTCCATAGATATCACAAGATACTCCATGGAGCTGATGGGCGGGATAGGCTTTTTAGAGGAGTACCCCATGGCCAAGCTACACAGAGACGCCCTAGTCACAGCTATATGGGAAGGCACAAGCAACATACAGTCGCTAGACATGGCAGAGGCATTCTACAGGAAAGAAGCTGGGAAGACCCTCTTCGAGGACCTGGCCACGCGGATCTCCAGGCTCCGCGACGACGAGATTAAGCGCAAGCTCGCCGCCGCCGCGGAGGAGATCAGAGACGAGGCGGCCCAGGCGTTGGCCGACGGCGTGGAGCTCCACGCCAAGAGACTGCTCGCGCAGGTGGGCACCCTAGCCGCGGCTGTGTTGTATAGAGAGTGGGCCGAGGCCGTACAGGAGGAGTGGACAGACGCCATGAGCAAGATATACATAACCACCGAGCTTCTGAAAAAAGACGTGAACACGGCCCTAGTGAGGAGGGCCAGCTACGGGCTCCTCTGGATGCTCGGCTAAAGCCTCCCAAGAAGCAACTGGCCCGAATCGACCACAACCACCTGCCCCGTTATTGTGGGTATCTTCACAAGCATCCACACGGCCTCAGCCACATCATCAGGCGACACAACCCTCCCAAGCAGGGTATACCGTCTTGCGAACTCCTCCTCGCCCATGCCGAGGACCTTGAGGAAACTGTCGCCCATCTTGGTCTTCACCACGCCGGGCGCCACAGCGTTGACCCTTATCCGCGGGGCTAGCTCCACGGCTAGGGCTTGCGTGAGGTTTATAATCGCCGCCTTGGCCGCGCTGTAGATAGATAGGCCAACAAACGGCCTGATGCCAGCTATCGACGCAATGTTTATTATGGAGCCCTCCCCCATCGTCTTCGCCGCCTCCTGCGAGCAGTAAATCACGGACTTCAGCGAGACCTCAAGCTGCTTCTCTATCAGCCTGTCGTCTGCGTTGAGAAAAAGAGAGAAGAGGCCGAGCCCCGCGTTGTTCACCAACACGTCCAGCCCCCCGAAGTTCTCCACAGCGGCGTTGACCACCTGTCTACAGCCCTCACGCGTCGCCACGTCGGCAAGGACAACCACGCCGCTTCCGCCAGCCGATCTGACAAGCCTAAGCGTCTCCTCCGCCTCCTCCCTACCCCTCTTCGCGTTGACAACCACGTTCCAGCCCTCACGCGCGAAACGAACCGCAATCGCCCTCCCGATCCCCCTCCCAGATCCCGTAACCACAACCGTGGGCATAACATACGCGGTCTACTTCGTTAAATACTTTCCCAGCCTCCCCCTAGCAGCCGACGGGATCTCCGCCTTGTTCAAACCCCTGTATACCATCCTCACGTAGACCACGCCTCCTCCGCCAAAAAGCTTAAAGCCGTAGACAGCGCTGAGTTGGCGATGCGCTCCACAACAAGCCACTTCTCCGTATCTCAAGGGCCTCTCGGGTTAGCTTTCCACATATGCCCATAAACAGGTTCTGCAACCCGGCGTCGCGAGGGGCCTAGGCGCGGTCTCGTAGATGCAGAAGAGGTGCCGTGCTAAAAATATCGGCCCGCCTGATCCCTGTCGGCATACCTAAGCTCAAGCCGGTATCTCATCTCTTCCTAAACGCCGGTCTCCTCCTCTCCAGGGAGCCTCACGCCATCCCGGCGGTCCTCCTACTCGGCGGTCTTCTCCTGGAGGCTCCACGTCGAACTACGCCAGGAGGACCCGGAGCACCGTCAGACCCTCCGCTTCGCTAGGGCGAAGGCGTAGGCGGGCCCTTCGGCGTAGGCCTAGACGCCCCCATCAGCTCCTCCTCGAACTCTCATCGTCTACCAAGTACTCCACAATGCCGAGCTTGTACGCCTCCTTGGCCTACATCTCCCGATTCATGGCGTAGAAGTCAAAGCAATCCCCGGGGCATGCACCGCGACAGAAGGTGGAAAAAGCCTCCGTCGGGCATGATAACTTGCCACACCAGTCTTTGGACAAGATGAAAACGTGTTGGAGACAGAAAAAACCTAGGATTTTTCGCTGACTTGTTTGAGGTTCTCCTCCATACAGCTACCCATTGCCCTGAGTATTGTCAGCATTAGGCCCATGGCTTTTTGGACCTCCGGGTCGCGCATGGCGCTGAGCAGGCCGAGGAGGCTTACCTTCGGGGCGCCGTTTTCCGCTATCTGCCGCAGTGCCTTGCTTGTGCAGGTGACCCCGCCCTGCATCGCGGCGCCCATGGCGTTGAGGTCGGCAACGTCCATTATAGACAACATGGAGATCAACGGGGCCGCCACCTTGAAGACCTGTATGTCGGCCATGAGGTGCGGCAACTTCTCCAGCACGATCTTGACTGGGAGCAACAGGGAGCTCAGCTCCTCCACCTCCTTTCTAAGCGCCGCTACCTCTGCCAGAAGCTTCTCGTAGTCAGCCCGGGGGATTGTCACCACCTCGGTCATGGCACCACACCCAGCAACCAATTAAAGTATATTTTCTCAAACATTTCCTTGAACATCCGCGTAACTGGCGAAGGCGGCAGGAACATGCAGTCGGGATACGGCTTCTGCTTCTTCACAAACGGCGTGAAGTCGCACGCCGCGGCCATGCCGTAGGCGCCGACATCAAGCGCACATGTGCCCACAATTCTGAAGGGGGGTTTGCCAATTGACACGCCGGCTAGGTCGGCCACTATGTTGCTGACAACCCACGGCGCGTAGCTGTGAAGAATCGTGCCGGCCATGCCCACCGGCACGTTGGGAGCCGCCACGTCGCCTATCACATAGACGTCGTCGTACTTCTCGCTTCTGAAGTCGCCGTTGGCCGGGTTCCGCGGCGCGGCCCACCCGTTCTTGGCTAGGTCGCTGTTGAGCACGGGGTCTGGCGCTTTGTGCGGCGGCACGATAAACGCCGCTCAAACTTCACCCTCTCGCCGTTGGTGAGCTCAAGTTCGTTCTTCCCCAGCGACTTGATGGCTTGTCCCTGGCCGACGCCGATGTACTCAATGCCCAGCTGCTGGAGGAAGCCAGACATCCACTTGGCGGCCATGGGGCCGAAGTTCTCAAACGGCCTCTTCAGCGGGTGAACCACTGTTATCTTCACCTTATCTCTAAGCCCTCTAGTTAGGTAGTAGAAGTGGGTCAACATAGCCAGCTCGATGGGGGCGGGCGGACAGCGGTACGGCAGAGAGTAAACGCCGATGACCACGTGGCCCTGCCGTATCTGCGAAAGTGCGTCAGCCACCTTCAGCGAGGGCTCCAGCTCCCATGTGTGGGGAAAACCCGTCTCTAGAGTCTCAGCGCCAAGTGAGACTACCAAATCGTCGTATGCGAAGTCCCCGGCGGTGGTGGACACCTTCCGGTTTGCGGGATCTATCTTAGTCACTTTCGCCTTTACGAAGTTTATCTTGTACTTCCTCAAGTTCTCAAGCGGCACGCTGATCTGCTCCGGCTTTCTGTAGCCAAAAGCTAAGTAGAGATAGGAGGGGCGGAACTCAGTCCTGTCTTTGACGTCAATCACCGTAATTTCGACGTCGTCGGGGCTTAGCAACTCACGCACCTCTCGAGAGATAATCAACCCCCAGTGCCGCCTCCCAAGACTAACAACCTCTTGGACATAGGGCCAGAAATAGACACATTTAAAAACGTGTCCCCCGGCGGAGCAACTACCCAGAGGTAGTGGCGTAGCAGAATTTATATATATATCGAGACAGAGTAGGGGTTATGGTCGATGTTGAGACGGTTATAAGCCTCCTCTTGGCGCAGGCGCCTCTCGTCGCCATCGCAGTAACTGTGCTATACTACACACTTGACAAAAAAATAGAGAGCCTTGATAGAAAAATAGAGAGTATAAAGGCAGACCTCGAAAGAAAAATAGAAGTGCTTGGCAGGGAGATAAAAGATGTAAAAGATGCTTTTTATAGTTATGAGAATACGTTGATTGACTTCCTCGCCGTGAAGGGGGTTGTGGCCGAGTCTGAGGCGGTTCTTCTACGTGGGGCTCTTAGATCGTTGGTTCCCTTGGCTAAGTCGAAGTATTACACTGAGGAGGTGAGGAAGAGACTTATCGAGCTTTTAGATAAGGAGATAGGCGACTACACGTGGAGCGACATCGCCGAGCTGGAAAAAATCGCAGAAGCCATAAGGAAGGAGGCTTGGGAAACCGGAAGAGAAGACTTGAGAAAGTACTACCCGCTGCTGATGATGTACACAGCCATGCTAAGAGGCATCCTAAGAAGAAGAGAAATAGAGAAGCGGAGATCTGACAGAGAGAAGCCCCAGGACTAGTCTTTCTATCCGCCGCCCAGTCACGGCAGACACACCGCCAGCTACACACGAAGTTGACAATAGAAAAAGTTGGTATTGAACGTAATCTCAACTTCGGCAATTCCCACACCTCTCGAGAGATAATCAACCCCCAGTGCCGCTTCCCAGTACAAACAGTTTCTTAAGCATATGGAAGAAAGTTATAGTATATAAGTTTTGTCAAAAAAGTATAAATCACTGTATATAAAAAGAAGGGAGATTACGGAAAGTCCCAGGCACCCCAGAGCAGTAACGACGCCCTTATCAGAAATACCGCTACTATTGCCAAGACCCCGGCCGCCACTACGCCTGGCTTTTTACCAAACGCCGCGACTACTGCCGCCAGGGCGGCGAGGGCCACGCCGCCCAGCGCCGCGGGGTCGGACATTACGCCTTGTGCGCTAAATGCGGCCGCGGCGGGGCCTTGTAACGAGAGGTGTAGGTGCAGTATATACGTCAATGCGGTTAAGCCACCGCCGACTGCGATCCATCTCCCTGTCTCCACCTTGCCCAACAGCCCATATAGCCCACTACCTGCGGCCAGCCCCATGAACAAGGCCAGTAGCGGCACCGCGGCGCTGTGCCAGAAGGGTATGCCTCTCTCATATGCCAACACCAGCCCGGTGTACAGCGCGGTGTAGATGCCAAACGCCGCCATTAAGAGACCCAGTACGTTCATCACCGCCTTGCTTCTGCCCCACACGGCGATTCTGTCCAGCGGTTTGATCAGCGGCAACGTAAAGAGCAACGACCACAGTATCAGAAGCGATATACCGGTGGCGCCCCACACCATCCAGCTGGACAAATTAGCCTTGGGATTGAAGAGAGGTAGCACTAACATGCCAGCTGTCGGCGGCTTCAAAAGCTCTGACGCCAAAATGCCTAGGGCCGCGGCGGGCAGTATAACGCCAAGCAACCCGCCTACCGTTGCGTATTTGACGTCGCCTCTGCGCCAGAGGACGTAGGCCCACACCACCGCAAAGCTCGCTATAGCTAGCAACGTCATCTCGACGGCAACAGGCAGACCCCAGACTTCGTTGCGGACTATCATAGCCCCACGTAGTACACTCTTCCTCCAGTCTTCAGATCCGGCCTAGCCAGCTTAGCCACGCCTCTACGCACCAGCTCAGCCACGGGATCGGTGGGATCGTCGAGGTCGCCAAATAGCCTGGAGCCGGTGGGACACACCTCAACACACGCCGGGCTCCACAGCTTTCCACCACCCTTGTAGCGGTGGTAACAGAACGTACATTTATCCACGGCATCTAACCTGAAGGCCCACTTGTTGGGCACAGGCGGCTTGAATAAGACGCCGCCGTATGCCGCGCCGGCCTCCGCATCCTTGACCAGCGGCGTCTCTTCAGCCTCCTTCCACTTGTGGGGCTCCGGTCTGTATCTAGAGCCGTAGGGACACGCGATGATGCAGTAGCCACAGCCGATACATAGGTCTTTGTCCACCAGCACAACCCCCTCCGGCGTCTTATAGGTGGCTCCCGTGGGGCACACTCTCTGACACGGCGTGTCCTCGCAGTGGTAGCACAAAGAAGATATGAACCTCCTCGCCGGCGGGTCCTGTTGTTCGCGCCACTCAACCCACGTCCTGAGCTTCACCGTCTGCGGCTTGCCCATACCGGCCGGCTTAGCGGCCGTAAAGACCTGCCCATGCTCCACAATACATGCGGCTACGCAGGCGCGGCAGCCGACGCACTTGTTTACGTCTATTACAAATACCGGCTTCATAGCCCGTCCGCCTTACTAACTTCTACTACCGTATTGCCCATGGCCCCAGGCGTGCCAAGTCTGCCAGCCATAAGCGGACCGAAGTAGTTGTCATCGCTGGGGCCAGACCGTATGGCGGCAAGCTTCTCGGCCTTGACACGTAGCCTGCCTCTAGGCACAAGCCAGTAGTGGTAGATCGCGACCACGTCCGGCCTCACCATCTTCGTAACTTTTACCTTGAACCTGGCGGCTGGCACATCCCTAACACCCACGGCCTCCAGCTGTTTCAACACCTTGGGAGCTACCGGCCTCACCTCGACGAAGTCGCCGTCTTTTACGCCCAGCTTGGCGGCGGTGTCGGGGTGTATCCACGCAGTTAACAACTCGTCGTGCGTCAACGTGTTGAGGAGCATGTTGTTCTGGGTGTGGCTGTGGGTGTGGGTGTA
>Ga0197142_1002167_pt1 | contig 17400 bp, 15 predicted proteins | sample GBS60_MetaG_FD_148614 | JGI IMG/M metagenome (GOLD analysis project Ga0197142, IMG submission 148614) | Sediment microbial communities from Great Boiling Springs, Gerlach, Nevada, United States - GBS 60_MetaG | ecosystem: Environmental > Aquatic > Thermal springs > Hot (42-90C) > Sediment...
TTCATTATTTTTATGAAGTTAATAAAACGAGGGATGAATGAGCAAGAAGAAAATATTTTACCTTTTGGTTTTTTTTTCTGTCCTCGCAGTTTTTATTATTTTCATAAAGCCCAGAAATATAAATGGAGAAGTTAGTATGGCAGAGGAGATATCTCTAACCCCACCAAAACTCGAGGGTACACAAACATTAGAGGAAACGCTTAATCGTCGTCGCTCGATACGAGATTTTAAAGATGAACCGATAAGTTTCGATGAATTCTCCCAATTATTATGGGCGATACAAGGTATAACAGACAAAACCAATGGGTTCAGGACAGCCCCATCAGCAGGTGCCCTTTACCCGCTGGAAATTTTCGTTGTTGTTGGGAACGTTGTTGGATTGAAGCCCGGAGTTTACAGATATATTCCGCGAACTCATTCTATAAAAAAACATTTAGATGGGGATAAAAGAAAAGAACTCGCTCATTCAGCTTTGGGACAGGAATCTATTATTGGATGTGCAGTTGATTTCGTTATTACTGGTGTTTATTCACGAACTAAATGGAAATATGGTGAGCGTGCCGAGAGGTATGTTTGGCTCGAAGCTGGACATAGTGCCCAAAATCTCCTGCTTCAAGCCACCGCACTCAATCTTGGTGCTGTCCCAATTGGTGCTTTTTTCGACGATAAAGTTAAGGGAACTTTGAAACTCAAAGAAGAGGAACCACTGTATATTATCCCTGTTGGGCGAAAAGCACAGTAAGTTAGGTTACTTTATGTTAACTCTCCGTAAAATGCAAATTTGAATTTGTACGAATCAAATCCTCGATTTTGAGTAATTTTGTGATTTTGTTTATTGTTTAACTCCAATGCTTGATTTAAAATTTATTCGGGAGAATACCGAGCTTGTTCGAAAAAACATCCTTCTAAAAGGCGAGGATGCAGATTTGGACCTTTTGCTTTCCCTTGATGAGGAGCGCAGGAAGATTATCGCTGAAGTTGAATCTTTGAAACATAAACGGAATGTTGTTTCGAACGAAATTGCTCGATTGAAGAAGGAAAAGCAGGACGCAACGGCAAAAATCGAAGAAATGAGATTTGTTTCCGACAAAATCAAAGCAATGGACGACGAACTTCGCGAAATTGAACAAAAAATCAAACAAGAGTTACTCCGTATACCTAATATGTTACACGAAAGCGTTCCAGTTGGGAAAGATTCTTCCGACAATCCCGTTGTCCGTTCCTGGGGTGAACCGCTCGGTGAAGCCCGGCCATCTCATCTTGAAATAGCAAAAGAACTTAACATTTTGGATTTTGAAAGAGGGGCAAAAGTTACTGGTTCGGGCTTTGCTTATTATGTTGGCAAAGGTGCTGCCCTTGAACGTGCTCTGATTACTTATATGCTCGAAAAGCACATCTACGAACATAATTATATCGAATTACTTCCGCCACTGGTTGTGAATGAAAATTCGATGATTGGAACGGGTCAAATTCCAAAACTCGCCGACGATATGTATTACATAGAGAAGGACGAGCTCTATTTAATTCCCACAGCGGAAGTGCCGGTAACAAATTACTATGCCGGGGAGGTCTTGTCGGCAGATGAATTGCCAAAAAAATTTGTAGCATACACACCTTGTTTCCGCCGCGAAGCTGGAAGTTATGGCAAAGAAACTCGTGGTTTCCTTCGTGTCCATCAATTCAACAAGGTTGAATTAGTTAAGTTCACTTTTCCCGAGAATTCCTACGATGAGTTGGAATCGCTTACTCGGGATGCAGAGTCGATTTTGCAGGATTTGAATTTACCATACAGAGTGGTTTTGCTATGTAGTGGGGACACGAGCTTTTCCAGTGCAAAGACATACGATATCGAAGTTTGGTCGCCAGCCGAAAAGAAATGGCTTGAAGTTTCCAGTTGTAGCAACTTCGAAGATTTTCAGGCGCGCCGGGCAAACATTCGATTTAAACGAACACCCAGCGACAAGCCAGAATTTATTCATACTCTAAATGGTAGTGGTCTGGCAACATCCCGCTTGATAGTCGCTCTTCTTGAAAATTATTACAATCCCGAGGATGGAAGTATAACAATCCCCGAGGTTCTTCGTCAATATACGAAGTTTGAACGAATTAGTAAGTAATGGAAGATTATCGAAGGTTCTTGCAACCCAATGTGGTTGCTCAATTAAGTAATATTGAACTTCGGGCGCGTCTTGTAGTCGAAGGCTTTATTACTGGATTACATCGCTCGCCTTACCATGGCTTCAGTGTGGAATTTGCAGAGCATCGCCAGTATAATCCCGGCGATGATATTAGATATATCGATTGGAAAGTTTACGGGCGTACGGATAAATATTACGTTAAGCAATTCGAAGAGGAAACCAATCTTCGATGTATTATCGCACTTGACAAAAGCGGGTCGATGCGATATGCCTCGAAAGGCAATATTTCGAAATTTGAATACTCTGCGTTTCTCGCTGCTTCGCTTGCCTATCTATTGATGCAACAAAGAGATGCGGTTGGGTTGGCTCTCTACGATGAAAATTTGGTAAGCTACATACCCCCTCAATCAAAAACTTCGCATATTTACACTCTATTGAAGATAATAGATCAGACTACTCCAACGGAGAAAACTGGAACAGCAAAAGCGTTGAACCAGCTTGCCGAAAAATTACACCGTCGAGGGCTGGTGATTGTTTTTAGCGACTTTTTAGATGCTCCCGATTCAGTTGTTACTGCCTTGAAACACTTCCGTCACAAGAAGCACGAAGTTATTGCTTTTCAGGTTCTTGATCCGCGGGAAATGGATTTTCGTTTTAGTGGCTCAGTCATTTTCAAAGATATGGAAACTTCGGAGACTTTGCAAACACAACCTATCCAACTTCAAAGGGCTTATCGAGAAACTTTCCAGAACTTTTTGAATTACATTAAGAAACAATGTTTCGAAATGAATATTGATTTTAATGTGGTTCGAACCGACGAACCTTTCGATAAAGCATTAAGGCAGTATTTAACTAAGCGGGCTTCGCTATGATTTTCGGATACAATATGTGGTGATTTCAAGATAAATTGAAGATATGCAAGATTATATAGAAATCAAAAAAGCTGCAACACACAATTTAAAGAATATCGATGTAAAGATACCACATAAGAATTTGGTTGTTGTAACCGGAGTGAGCGGGTCGGGGAAATCGTCGCTTGCTTTCGATACACTGTATGCCGAAGGTCAGCGGCGGTTCGTCGAGTCAATGTCGGCATATACCAGACAATTTTTAGAAAGAATGCCACGCCCTGATGTTGAAAGTATTACAGGAATACCCCCAGCAGTAGCAATTCAACAAAGAACGCAGTCGAAAAATCCTCGCTCGACAGTAGGCACTCTTACAGAAATTTACGATTACCTTCGTTTGATTTTCGGGCGGATTGGGCGAACTTTTTGTAAAAGTTGCAAACAGGAAGTTATTCGAGATAATCCTCAAACTGTTTATAATTATATAGAAAAAAATTATTCAGAAGGGACGAAACTGTTAATTACTTTTCCAATAAGCGAAAGCATTAAAAGTATTGACAACTTTTTTAAGCAGATTATCGAACAAGGCTTTAGCCGTGCTTACAGCCTAAAAGACCACGAAGTTGTATATATTGAAAGTATCTTGGGGAAAAAATTAATTGAGTATAAAGAGTTTCTAATCGTTGCCGACAGGGTTGTGTTCAAAAGAGACGATGAGAGCAAAAGCAGAATTATCGACTCAGCGGAAACTGCATTTAAATTTGGAACGGGCAAAGTTTGGATTGTCTTCCCCGATAAGGAGAGAATCAAGAAATTTAGCGACAACTTTGAGTGTGCCGACTGCGAAATAATTTACAAAGAGCCCGAGCCGAGATTGTTTTCTTTCAATAATCCTTATGGTGCCTGTCCTGTTTGCCAGGGCTTCGGCAGAACAATGGATATTGACGAAGACCTTGTTATCCCCGACAAAACCAGAAGCTTGCGACAGGGTGCTTTGCATCCATTTAGAACAAATGCTTTTGGCAATATTTTAAACGAAATACTGGAAGCTGCTGTAAAAAGCGGAATTGATATAGATAAACCTATCAAGGAGTTTACTCCCGAAGAAATGGATTTTCTTTGGAATGGGAATGAACATTTTTGGGGATTGAATGAATATTTCCGGTACTTACAGGAAAAAAGCTACAAAGTTCAAAATCGAGTGATGCTGGCTCGGTATCGTGGTTATACTACTTGTCGGGCTTGTGGAGGGTCCCGGTTAAGAACATCGGCACGGCAGGTTTTTGTAGCCGGAAAAAACATACCTCAACTAATCAAAATGCCTTTGGATAAGCTTTACGAATTTTTCCTAAATATTTCGCTTTCGGATTACGAGCGGAAAGTTGTGGGTCAAGTGGTTGAGCATATTAAGTGGCGATTGAAATTGTTGATAGATATTGGCTTGTATTATTTAACACTCGAAAGACTTGCCCATACACTTTCCGGCGGTGAATTGCAAAGAATTTATCTTGCAAATGCCCTTGGTTCTTCGCTCGTAGAAACGCTATTCGTTCTCGATGAACCAAGTATTGGTTTGCATCCACGGGACACCGGCCGCCTTCTGCAAGTCCTTTACAAACTTCGTGATGCTGGCAATACAATTGTTGTTGTTGAACACGATCCCGATATCATCCGAAGTGCCGATTTGATTATCGATCTCGGTCCCGGTGCAGGCGAAAGCGGTGGCAACATTGTCTTTCAGGGAACTTATGACGAACTTTTGAATGCAAAAGATTCCATTACTGGACAATATCTTTCCGGAGAAAAACTTGTGCAACTTCCCAAAGCCCGCCGCGAGGAAGGGCTTGGCTCTATTAGGATTTATAATGCTAAACAGCATAATCTTAAAATTGAATACTTGGAAATTCCACTGGGACTGATGACTGTTATTACCGGAGTTTCGGGTTCTGGCAAAAGCACTTTGCTGTATGACGTAATTTATAAAGGACTGCATAACATCGAAATTCACAACGAAGCAACGAATCCTGCATACGACAAAGTTGATGTTGATGGTTACTTCTACAAAGTTGAACTTGTTGACCAGAATCCTATCGGGAAGTCCAGCCGTTCCACTTTAGCAACATATTCAAAAGTATTCGATTTGATTCGTGAAGTCTTTGCTAATGTTCCTCTTTCGAAGCAACTTGGCTTGAAACCAGGCTACTTTTCTTTCAATATTCCCGGAGGCCGTTGCGAGGTTTGCCAGGGTGAAGGGGTAATTACGGTTGATATGCAATTTCTTCCCGATGTTCAACTTGTTTGTGAAACTTGCAAAGGAACGCGCTACAAAAAAGAAGTCCGAAATATTCTTTACAAAGATAAGTCAATAGTTGATGTTCTAGAAATGACGGTCGACGAAGCGAGTGAATTTTTTGCCGACGAACCGCAAATTGTCAAAAAGTTGCAAATTTATCGGGATATTGGACTTGGGTACATACGGCTTGGGCAACCTTCGACAACGCTTTCCGGAGGAGAATCGCAAAGAATTAAACTTGCTTCTTATCTCGACCAGCCCGACGCCGAGAATATGGTTCTGCTTTTCGACGAACCGACAACTGGTTTGCATTTGGACGACATTTCTAAACTGCTTGTATGTTTGAATCGACTTGTCGACGCTGGAAATACTGTCATCATCATTGAACACAATTTGCACGTAATTGCTTCTGCGGACTTAGTTATCGACCTTGGTCCCGAAGGCGGCGACGAAGGCGGAAAGGTCGTTGCCATTGGACCGCCCGAAAAAATTGCCCAAACCAAAAACTCCCACACCGGCAAAGCCCTAAAGGAATTTTACAAATTATACAGACCGCAGAAAGCCAAGCAAAAAATAAGCGGGTAAGATGAAATTATGTTATTGCTTCTTTACCGAGCTATTTTTAAATATTCTGATATTTCTTTTATGGTTTTAGGTATATTTATATCCAATCGTTTTCTTCAATAATTGTACTACTATCGGCGTCTCCTGTACTAACGGTACCTGCGCGTTCAAGAAGCATAATTTTGCATTCATTCTCTGCAAAGGGTTTATGTTCCACTCCCTTGGGAACTACAAACATTTCTCCTTCGTGCAAAGTTACACTTCCATCTCTAAAATCTATTCTCAATTCGCCTTCGATAACAAAAAACACTTCATCAGTATCCTTGTGGCTATGCCACACAAAGTCGCCTTCGATACGAGCCAATTTAATATGATGGTCATTCATCTGTGCAATAATTTTGGGTGACCATTGCTCCGAAAATTTGTTAAATTTCTCCTTGATATTTATTGTATTTAGTCCCATAGAAAAATACAATTTTAAGTGAAAATCTTTTATAATTTTTTATTGAAGTTAATGTAATGGCAAAGTTTAATAGTGAAATGTAAATTAACACTTTTTTAATGACAAAATCGACGGCTACTAACGACTATTTAACACTTTCCAGCAGGGTTTGTAAAATCTTTTTCGCTGCCGAAGGGATAACTGTTCCCGGTCCGAAAATCTCCACTACTCCCGAATTATAAAGGAAATCGTAATCTTGGGGTGGGATTATACCGCCAACGACAACAAGAATGTCGTCTCGGCCAAATTTCTTTAGTTCTTCGATTAGCTGAGGAACCAGAGTTTTGTGTCCGCCAGCAAGCGAGCTAACCCCAACAATATGCACGTCGTTTTCAACAGCCTGGCGAGCAGTTTCTGCTGGGGTCTGGAAAAGAGGTCCGATGTCCACATCGAAGCCCATATCGGCGAATGATGTTGCGATAACTTTTGCACCGCGATCGTGTCCGTCCTGCCCCATTTTTGCAACCAGAATCCTTGGTCTTCTGCCTTCAGCTCTTTCGAATTCATCGGCAAGGCGGCGAACTTCATCGATTTCTTCCTTTCGTGAATATTCAGAACTATACACTCCTGCGATGGAACGAATAATAGGTTGGTGTCGGCCCCAAACTTTTTCCAAAGCAAAAGAAATTTCGCCTAATGTGGCACGAACCCTTGCGGCTTGGACAGAGAGTTCCAGCAGATTGCCTTTTCCAGTACGAGCACATTCGGTCAGCGCATCTAATGCACGAGCGACTTCCTCATTGTTTCGCTTTTGTTTAACTTCATTAATTCTTTGAATTTGTTTCTGCAAAACTGCAGTGTTATCAACTTCAAGAATAGGAATAGTGGGTTCGTCTTCAATTTTGTTTTTATTGACGCCAATAATGATTTCTTCGCCGGAGTCGATTTTGGCTTGTCGGCGAGCTGCTGCCTCCTCGATTTTCATCTTGGGCAAGCCAGTTTCAATCGCTTTTGCCATACCTCCAAGAGCTTCAATTTCTTGAATATGCTCCCAGGCTTTGTGAACCAATTGATGGGTAAGATATTCAAGATAGTAAGAACCACCAAGCGGGTCGATAGTTCTGCAAATTCCTGTTTCTTCTTGCAAATAGAGCTGTGTGTTGCGTGCGATTCGTGCAGAAAAGTCGGTCGGCAATGCAATTGCTTCATCGAGTGAATTTGTATGAAGAGACTGGGTGTGTCCCAAAGCTGCTGCTAATGCTTCGATACAAGTTCTGATGACGTTGTTGAATGGGTCCTGTTCGGTCAAACTCCAACCAGAAGTTTGACAATGAGTTCTAAGGGCAAGCGATCTCGGATTTTGAGGATTAAATTGTTTAACAATTTTTGCCCAAAGTAGCCTTGCTGCACGAAGTTTGGCAATTTCCATAAAGAAATTTTTTCCAATAGCAAAGAAGAAAGAAATTCGCGGGGCGAAATCGTCGATTTTTAAGCCTCCGCGTAATCCTGCTCGTAAATACTCCAGACCATCTGCCAATGTATAGCCCAATTCCAAATCGGCAGTGGCACCGGCTTCTTGCATATGGTATCCCGATATCGAAATGGAATTGAACTTTGGCATATGCTTGGCGGTATAGGCGAAAATATCGGTTATTATTCGCATCGAAGGTTCGGGAGGGTAGATGTAAGTGTTGCGAACCATAAATTCTTTCAAAATGTCATTTTGGATGGTACCCGAGAGTTTATCCTGAGTAACTCCTGTCTCTTCGGCGGTAACGATATAGAAAGCCATAATGGGCAGAACAGCCCCATTCATCGTCATCGAAACGGAAATTTGGTCGAGCGGAATACCATCGAAAAGGATTTTCATATCCTCGACGGTATCAATTGCTACACCGGCTTTGCCAACATCTCCCACTACGCGGGGGTTATCGGAGTCGTAACCACGATGGGTTGCCAGGTCGAAAGCAACGGAAAGCCCTTTTTGCCCGGCGGCAAGATTACGTCGATAAAATGCATTGCTTTCTTCGGCGGTGGAAAAGCCAGCATACTGGCGAATTGTCCAGGGTTGTTGTATGTACATTGTTGGATAAGGACCACGAAGATATGGAGGTATCCCGGCGGTGAAACCCAGGTGTTCAAAATTTTTGTAATCTTCGATGGTATACAATGGATAGATATCGATACCCTCGAGTGTCCTTTTAACCAGCTCTTCAGGCTCAAGCCCTGTCCTTTTTTTAAACTCATTTTTCCAAACTTCAAAAGTGTATTTACTTTTAGGTTCTTTCAACTCAAGTTTAGACAAATCGGGAAAAACTTTTTCCATAATACCCAGCAATATAACCAAATACAAAAATACTAAAATTATTGAACATCTTTGGAAAGGGACGAGGGTTGGTTTTATAGCCTCGAACGTTAAGGAGATATAATTTTTTTATCTTTATCTTTAGCTGGTTACTCAACAAAAGTTTTTGTTAAAAGTTCATTAAATACTTATAAATAAATGAGAACAATTAAATTGTAGATAATCTGTTTTTTTCTGTTATTTAAATTTGCAAAAAAACTTAAAAGGTACTCTTCAAAGTCAAAATGCCGATTTTGGGATTCTTATTACCTTTCGGCCTCCTACTAAAGGAATGATTGCAGAAGCAGTTAAAGAAGGGAGTTTTAGTCTCAAAAATAAAGAAATTCCTAAAATACAATTCTTAACAGTTGAAGATTTATTTAAAAAACCTATTCCAATAGCTCTACCTCAAACTTTTATATTAGAACCATTTAAAAAGCCAATAATTGGGAAAGACCTTAATTTAACTCTAAATATAGAATAAATTCAAACTGTTAATACCTTCAATAAAGCCTTTTAAAAGGCAGCAATTACTAATCAACTTGTTCGATTTTCTTTAATTATTCCCTGTGTAAATGCGAAATAGATCAGGGGAGAATGTTACATTCAATGCAACGGAATCAATTCGTGAACTTGCCAATAATTCCTTTCCGCTGTAGACTTCTGTTAGAAAAGGAACCATAAATCCCCCGACTTTTCGGTAATCGGAATATACTGTTTCGGATTCGATTTTCTGCCCTTGGATCATCCTTTCGTTCCGAGAACCTAAATTCAAATATGTGTTTTTATCGACAAAAACAAATGAAATCGATTTGTCGGGATTTTCCAGGCGGAATTTGAAAGCATCTTTGCCACGAAACTTTTCGGTTGTGTAATTGGGGCTTTTGTGGCCACTATTTTGATACTTCCAAAGCTCCGAACGGAAGAAGTTCAATTGATGTTCCAAATTCTGTCGTAATTCATCTTGGGATTGTTTGGGTAAAGGAGCAATCTCGCCGTTTAAAATTCCCAAAGCTGTATCGGGAAGTAAGATGGTTACAATATTCTGATTCCCCAAAGCAATTTCAGTTCGCATAGTTGCGGGCGGAACAATATACATCTTAACAGGGAGCTCCATCCCCATTGCTTTAATTGTTAGCGTCATATAAATCGACCGCAGATTTTGGAAGTTTTTCGTTCCGCCACGCAATTCAATGTTCTTTTGGATAATAGTATCGCTACTTTCCTGGCAGGCAACCAATCCAAGAAATAAGAGGAATACCCAAATCTTTTTCATTTTTTATGTTTCTTATTTTTTGAACAAAACATCATCGATAGGTTCGTTTACAAGGATTTTTTGAAATTTGATTTCAGCACTTTTCTGTGAGTCCGTATAAATTTCAACATTTTTAGGGAATGGTACATTTTGTATAAATACATAGTCTTTGAACAAAAGCTCAGTTTGCTGTTCTTGACCATTCTGAAGAGACTTTACCGACATTTTTTTCAAAGTATAGTTTTTTGGGTCGAACCAAAAGTGACCCGGAGTTTCTTCCGAAAGATTATTACTTTCTTTAGAAGGATTTACCTGAATATGGTAACAATTTTCACCGTCGATCTTTTCGATACCAACAACTTTGATTTGTTCTTTTTCTTTTTCGTAATCATCCAAAGAGATATTCATTGTGCCTATTTGAGTTTGGTTGGCAATTTGTGCTCTATACATATCGAGTTGGTCTGCGGGAATTTCAGTGGTCATACCATTTTGAATTGTCCAGCCTTCGTTTTCGCCTATGATTACAATAGTACTCTGCCCCATAAAAGAGGTTTCGACACGATACTTGTTACCCTTTTTCCAGATTTTGTTTGGAACCTCGAAACCCATACTGCTAACAGTAAGTTCCAGATACAAGTTCTTAATTCTCGAAGTGTCGGTATACTCATTTTGTTTTTTAATAAAGCTTTTGATAATTGCTTCGTCCGATTGGGCAAAAGAGACAAAGGAATAAAAAAGAAAAAACAAAGCACTCAGAGAATAGATTTTTTTAAACATAAAACCTCCAATATGTTAATGATTGTTTATTAAAGAAATTTTTTCGAAGAACTCCTCGACCTCGCGTTTTGTCAAGCCCATTTCGAGCATTTCCTCGTAAGTAGGTAATTTGTATTGAATCATATTTTTCAGGATTTTTTGCTCAAGCGAAGAAAAAGTAATTGCATTCAATCGATAATCTTCGAAAGCTTCGTAAGCAATCGGGCAAGTGGCTTTCACAATTTGTGCAATTACTTTTGCATATTCACGAATTTCGAATTGGGCGGTGGGATGCAACCTCAATTCAAGGAAATGAAATAAGTTGTGGAGGTCGATTTTCCAGTACCACTCGGTATATGTCGAAAGCGGTAAATTTATCCGAGCAAGCTCCCGAGCAATTTCGTGCGACAAATACCAATTGTATCTTTCATAAAGTAGATTTTGTGTCTTCTGCAAGTCCTCGATAAATTCATTGGCAGTTTCGATATCTATTGGTTCGTCGCTACGACCTTGTTTATTTGTTCGGCTTTGTTTACGAACGTCATCGGGCGAAGGTATGTAAAACTCATCGGGCAAAATCGAGTATCTACCCGAATATTCATTGACGTTTGCTGTTCGATGTCGAATCCATTGGCGGGCAACGAAAATTGGCAGCTTGACATGGAACTTGTACTCAACCATCTCGAAAGGGGAAGTATGGCGGTGACGCATTAAATATCGGATTAGATTTCTGTCCTCGCTAACAGTTTTTGTTCCTTTGCCATAGGAAACCCTTGCAGCTTGCACAATCGATGTGTCGTCGCCCATCAAATCGACAAGGCGAACAAAGCCTTTATCCAGACATTTGAACTCTTTCCCGAAAAGCTCGCTATGTACCAAAATTCAATCTAAAAAAAAACAAATTTACTATTTTTCAAGATATTACAAATTATTTTTTGAAAGATTCATAGGATTGATTGATTATCGTTTTCGTGTAATTCTTTGGATTTCTTTAATTTTGTTGGTAGGTGCATTGGCATCGGTGCCTGGTTTAAATCGAAATATAGAAAGGAATCTACAAAACACCCGTGGTTTCATAATTTCTGAATTTCCATAGACATATATTTTACACTTAATTTTAATATGTTTATTCAAATTTCGGTTTCAGTAGAGTTTTTTAATTTTGAATGGGATAAGAAATAGTTTTAGTTAAAGTAGAAGCCAAGGAGAAAAACAAGGTGGAAAATAAAGAAAAGAACGATAGTGAAAAAAGGATATATCTTATCGATGGAATGTCTGTTGTGTTTCGTGCCTATCATGCTATGAGCCGGTCGACATTAAAGTCGTCGATTACACAGGAGCCAACTTTTGCTGTTTATGCTTTTGCAAACATATTGGCGAGTTTGCTCGAAAGCGAAAAGCCGGAATATATTGCAGTTGTGTTCGACACCCGGGAGCCAACCTTTCGCCACCAAATTTTCAAGGAATATAAAGCAAATAGGGAGGCATTCCCCGAAGATCTTGTACCTCAACTCGAGCGAATTAAACAACTTCTGGATATTTTAAGAATAAAACGATTAGAAATTCCAGGTTTAGAGGCCGACGATGTTATTGGAACACTTGCCCGAAAGTTTGCTAATCGTGGTTGGAAGGTAATTTGCTTAACAAACGACAAAGACTATTATCAGCTCGTTGACGATAGCATAATTCTTTACAAAACGGCTAAGAATATTTCCGAGGGTTTCGAGATTGTTACAAAAGAAAAAGTGGTCGAAAAGTTTGGGGTTCCACCGGAAAATGTTGTCGATGTTCTTGCAATCGTTGGAGATTCGGTGGATAATGTTCCCGGGGTGACTGGGATAGGCGAAAAAACCGCCATCCCGCTAATTCAAAAATTTCACAGTCTTGAAAATCTTTATGAAAATATTGACAAAATTGAAAAAGAAAGTATACGCCGTAACTTGATTGAGAGCAAAGAAAATGCTTTTCTTTCGAAAAAACTTGTAACAATCGAAACTAATGCAGATATCGATTTCGACATTTCGGAATTTAAATTTACCGAACCCGATTACAAGAAATTAGAAGAGCTTTTTGCTCTGCTCGATTTCAAAACCTTGAAAGAAAGGTATTTAACTAAAATATTCGCAACAACACAGCTTGATTTTTCGGACAAGCCAGCTGCTGAATTAACTTCGAACCTCAAAAAGGAAGCCAAAAATTATAGTTTAGTTGATTCCAGAGAGAAATTTCTTTCTCTTTGCGAAAGGTTGAAAAATGTCCGGGCTTTTGCAATCGATACGGAAACGAGTTCACTCGATAAACAAACTTGCGAGCTGGTTGGAATTTCTTTGTCGTTCTGCGACCACGAAGCCTTTTATATTCCTGTTTTTGGCAATGCTGGAGAGGTTTTTGTCGATGCAAAAGTGTCTACTACTACCGAAAATTTGGCTCTTTTTTCGCAGCAGCCAAATGAACCAGACGAAACACAACATTCGAAAAGCGAAGATTACGTCCCGAATCGTGGTTTCCCGGTCGCTTTTGTTTTAGCTAATTTAAAAGAGATTCTCGAAAACCCTGAAATTCAAAAGTATGGGCAAAATGTTAAGTTCGACGCATACATATTGAAACGATACGGAGTCGAACTGCATCCGATTGCTTTCGACACGATGGTCGCAAGCTATGTGCTGAATCCAGACGAACAACACAATCTGGATGCTCTTGCAAAACGCTGGTTGAACTACACACCTATCTCAATCACAAGTTTAATAGGCGAGCGGAAGGCAAATCAAATTTCGATGCGAGACCTTCTACCCGAATCAATTGTTAACTATGCTTGCGAGGATGCTGACTTGGCCTGGCAATTGACTCGAATTTTGAAGGAACAACTGATAAAAGAAAATTTGCTTAAACTTGCCGAAGAAATAGAATTCCCGCTTATCAAAGTTCTTCGAGATATGGAGTTCAACGGCGTCTTCGTTAGCACAGAAATTTTAAGCTCAATCTCGAAGCTACTCAACGAGCAAGTTCAGGAACTCAGGGAAAAAATCTTTGCCGAAGCGGGACTTCGCTTCAACCTCGATTCGCCCAAACAGCTGGGTCAAGTTCTATTCGAAAAGCTTCAACTCCCTGTGATTGCGAAAACCAAAACCGGTTACAGCACCGATGTTAATGTCCTTTCTCAACTTGCTGTAAGTTATCCAATTGCAAAGTATTTAGTTGAATATAGACAGATGACAAAGTTGCTTTCGACTTATGTCGATTCTTTACCTGAATGGATAAATCCCTACACCGGCCGAATTCATTCAACATTTAACCAAACAATTACCAGCACTGGCAGATTATCTTCGACCGACCCGAATTTACAAAACATTCCCGTGCGTGGTGAATTTGGGAAGGAAATCCGCAAAGCGTTTGTTCCTCAAAGAAATGGCTGGGTGATTCTTTCTGCGGATTATTCTCAAATTGAACTCAGAATAATTGCGCATATATCGGGCGACGAAAACCTGATTCGAGCCTTCAAACAAGGACTCGACATTCACTCGGCGACAGCCTCGTTGCTTTTCGATAAACCTATTGAGGCTGTAGATTCGGATATGCGTCGAGTTGCTAAAACAGTTAATTTCGGCATACTTTATGGGCTTGGGGCTTATGGTCTTTCGCAAAGATTGGGTATTGGTCGCTCCGAAGCCCAGAAAATTATTGATAACTACCTGTCGAAGTATCCGGGAATTAAAAAATATGTTGAAGATACAATCTCTAAAACGCAAAAGAAAGGATATGCCGAAACTTTGTGTGGTCGAAGGCGATATTTCCCTAACATAAATAGTATGAACAGGAATTTGCGTGCTGCCGACGAACGCGCAGCGATAAATTTGCCTATTCAAGGAACTGCTTCCGATATGATGAAAATCGCTATGATAAATATCGGCCGGGATTTCGAAAAGTTCAGTTTACGCTCTATGATGATTTTGCAAATACACGACGAACTACTTTTCGAAGTTCCCCAGAACGAACTCGACGCGGTCAAGGGGATTGTTACCGAGCGGATGCAAAATGCTTTGAGTTTGGGAGAAGTTCCAGTGGTCGTTGATATCGGGGTCGGCGAAAGTTGGTTCGATGCCCATTAATCTCGGGGCATTTATAATAAACCTCTTTCTTTTTCGTTTGAAGTTATTGCCATCTTCAAGGCATATTTTTTTTGTTATCACTGGATGAATATGGGCGACACAATTTATTTAACAGAGGAAAGATTTTTAGAATTGCAAAATGAATTAATCGAATTGAAAACGAAAGGGCGAAAGGAAGTTGCCCAAAAAATAGCCGAAGCCCGCTCGCACGGCGATTTGTCCGAAAATGCTGAATACGATGCCGCCAAACATCAACAGGAGTTGCTCGAGATGCGTATAGCTAAACTTGAAGAGACATTGATGAAGGCACAGGTGATTAGACCCGAAGAACTTCCCAACGATAAAGTTTACATACTTTCTCGTGTTAAGGTTAAAAATCTAAAGACTAACAAAATTTTTGAATATACATTGGTGAGCCCCGAGGAAGCAGACTTCGAACGGGGCAAAATTTCTGTTACCTCGCCAATAGGTAAGTCGTTGATGGGCAAGAAAGTTGGCGATATTGTCGAGTTTTCTGCGCCCGCTGGCAAAACCCAGCTTGAAATTCTTGAAATTAATCGATAGATTTTAATGAAAATTGGCGCCCCCGAGTATTTCAATCCTACAGAGGATTATGAGATTGTCCAGCAAATACTCGGAGGCAACAAGGATTTGTTCGAGATTATTGAGCAAAAATACAAAAAGCCTCTTGCACATTTGATTAGCAGAATGATACGGAATACTCAGGATGTCGAAGATATAGTTCAGGAAACTTTTATTCGTGCATACAGCAACTTGCAATATTTCAAGAAAGAATTTGCTTTTCATTCCTGGCTTTTCAAAATTGCTTCGAACCTTTGCATCGATTTTTTACGCAAGAAACGAATTCAAACAGTCTCTATTGAACAACCTAATCCTCAATCCGAAAATGAACATCAACTCGATTTCCCCGATGTTGAGAGCGAAGCCGACCGCCCGGTTCTCGACGATGAACAAAGGCAATCTTTGTTTAAAGCCATTTCCCTTTTGCCCGAAAAATACCGGACAGTTATTGAACTAAGGCATTTCGAGGAGCTCGAATACAACGAAATTGCCGAACGGTTGGGCATCCCAATCGGTACAGTAAAAGCCCACCTCTTTCGTGCTCGTAAAGCACTTCTGGATATCCTCCGTTCCAAAAATCTTTGAGCTCAGTGTTTTGGAAAGGGCTACAGTCCTTTGTTCAGCAAATTGGGCTTGGTTACTTCTGCTATCCAGTCGAGATATTCTGGCAACCCATCTTGAATGTTTAATGCAATAATTTCGGGTACCTCATCAGTATGCAGTTCTTTAACTCTCGTTTTCAACGATTCAAACTTTTCTCTGGTGGTTTTGATAATTAAAAGATTTTCTTTGCGTTCCTCAACTTTTCCTTCCCATTCAAATACCGATGTAATGTTTTGAATAATGGAACAGCAGGCGGCAAGTTTCTCGGCTACCAGAATTTTTGATATCTGATGAGCGTTGAAGAAATTTTCGACTGTTGAAAACACAACGATAAATTCTGTTTCCATATTTCTAATTTTGTATTTTATTCGAATGTAATTTACTATTTTTTTATGATTGAGATATTTATTTTTTATTTTCATCTTGTTGCCTGGGTTTATGCTTTTACAAAAGTTTGGCAGGAACGAGGGACAAAGAGTGCATTTCTTTCGCTGGCTATTCTTGCTTTTATTTTTATAACTTTATGGACTTTGTCGAGCCCACTTGCTCGTTTAATTTTCCCCCCGAAATATAACTCCCCATATTTTACCGCCGATACTTTGTCGCTGATTCTTGTTGTCATCCCCGAAAGCATTTTCTACTATTTTTACTTCATTAAAGCAACTTCCGAAAAGTGACCGGTTCGATTAGCAACTCTTTTTCCCACACATTTCATTCCCTTTACTGTTCCTATTTCATCCTTTTTCCAGTGGCTCGACTGTAAACTTTCTGTGCAGTACAAATCGCCTACCTTCTCAAACTTACCGTAGCTCGGAAAACATTGGTTTTAAAAGGATAGCCAGCGTCATTCGGCTTGGGCGACAAAATGCGATTAGACAGTTACGGGTGAGGTAACAGGAAAGTTCAAGTCGTTTGGCAAAGGTAAACTCACAGCATTTTGCCTTCGATAAGGCTTATCTCCTCGTCGGTTAAATCGTAAAGCTGATAGACGAGGCGGTCGATTTTGCGGTCGGTTTTGGCGATTTGCTCGGTCAATCGGGCACGCTCTTCGGTAAGTTTCTCCCCAAGTTCAACCAGCCGCTTGTGCAAATCAATCATCCTGTCCACCAGCTCCTCGATTTGCTTAATTATTGGTTCGTTTTTAGGAATTTGAGGTGGTATAGGCATAATTTCAACATATTGATTTGACAAGCGAAAGCCTGTAAATCCATATTGATGAACAATCATATTAGCATAGAAGGAAATAATTTTGGAATTTAAAACACCCATCAAATATTTTAAATTAAATCCAGTAAAAAATGCCATACTATCAAGCACATATAAATTTGGTTTGAGCAAACAAAATGTTGGCTGTTGGGTTATTCTTTGCCACACTACTTTCTCCTTCTCAAACTCGGGGTAGTAGGCACAATGTCGAAGTTCCCACCAGTATTCCCCCTGATCATATCGTTCTTTCGCTTTGTTTTCAA
>Ga0197142_1002168_pt1 | contig 17397 bp, 9 predicted proteins | sample GBS60_MetaG_FD_148614 | JGI IMG/M metagenome (GOLD analysis project Ga0197142, IMG submission 148614) | Sediment microbial communities from Great Boiling Springs, Gerlach, Nevada, United States - GBS 60_MetaG | ecosystem: Environmental > Aquatic > Thermal springs > Hot (42-90C) > Sediment...
TGGAAACTGAGCTGGCCTATAGGGGATATCGGGTGAGTGTGGTCGGCGATGGCACGGCAGGGTTGGCGGCAGCCCGCGACCAGAATCCCGACTTGGTGCTGCTGGACTGGCTGTTGCCCGGGATCTCAGGGTTGGAGGTTTGTCGGCAACTGCGCTTGACGGGCAACCGCGTGCCCGTGGTGCTGATGACCGCCGGCGACGAGGTGGCAGATCGGGTGGCAGGGCTGGATGCTGGGGCAGATGACTACGTGGTCAAGCCCTTTAGCCTGCAGGAGTTGCTGGCGCGGATACGGATCTATTTGCAGCACCCCAAGGGATCCCGCGACGGCCGGTTGGTGTTTATGGATTTGACACTGGATCCGGTGACGCGGCAGGCGAGCCGGGGAGAGCGACAGGTGGAGCTGACGGCCAAGGAATATGACCTGCTGCGCTACTTGATGGAACACCCTCGCCAGGTGCTCAGCCGCCAACAGATTTTGGAGCATGTGTGGGGGTATGACTTTACGGGCGACTCCAACATCATCGAGGTTTATATTCGCTATTTGCGCCTCAAGATCGAAGGCCAAGGGGAAAAGCGCCTCATCCAAACAGTGCGCGGTGTAGGCTATGTGTTGCGCGAGTAGAGGCAAGCTGGATCGACAGGGGGACTGAGTTGAGGATTTTGAGGTGCAGAGCGTGCTGTTAATGAACCTATGGGGTGCAAGGCTGCTGGGCCTTACCTTCAGCTCACCGGGAGAGTTTGTCTTCCGTTTTCCCCCTGAAACTCCGCTGGTAGGTGGGCTGGGGCTGCGCTGGTACGGCCTGCTGATGGCTATTGCCGTGTTGGTCGGCCTGCTCCTGACCAAAGCCCTAGCAGAGGCTCGCCATCTGGAGAAAGAGCCTGGCAAGGCCAGCGAACGGGTCGAGATCCTGGCCCTGTGGCTGGTGGTGTCCGGGTTTCTGGGCGCCCGCCTCTACTACGTCCTCACCCACTGGTCAGAGTTCCAAGACAGCCCCCTCTCGGCCTTCGCCATCTGGCGGGGAGGCATCGTCATCCACGGTGGGATCTTGGCTGGCGCTCTGGCCCTCTACCTCTATTGCCGCGCCACCGGGATCAACGGCTGGAAGTACGCCGATGTGATCACACCGGGGTTAATCTTGGGCCAAGCCATTGGGCGCTGGGGCAATTTTTTTAACTCCGAGGCCTACGGTGCCCCTATTCCCCCCGACAGCAGGTGGTCCTTGCGGGTATACATCCCCCCCCAAGCCCGCGAGCCGGAGTACAGCCAGTTTGAGTTTTTTCACCCCATCTTTTTCTACGAGAGCGTCCTCAACCTGGTTCTGTTTGCCCTCTTGATGGGGATGTTCTGGCGCTTCCCCAAACTCAAAGATGGCACCTGGGTTTGGACCTATGTTGTCGGCTACAGCCTAATTCGCATCCCTTATGAAATCTTGCGTGTCTCGGCGGTGGCCTATCTGCCGGGAACCTCCATCAAGGCTGCCTATGTGGCCAGCGCCATAGGCCTAGTGCTTGGGATCGGCATGCTGATCTACATGTACCGGCTGCGCTTCGATCCCGACTTGGAACAATTGGCGGCTTGGCTGGCCCAACAGGCGGGGCTGGAGCTGGAAACAGCCGCAGAGCTTGTGCAGCGGGCTTGGGCCATCCAGCAAAAGCACCGCCGTGCCGACTTGCTGGATCGCGTTACTCTGGCCATGCCCCACTTTCCAAGCACTCTTGCTCCCCATCTCTCTTTGGGCCAACGGGAGCTGCTGATGCGGCAACTGTTCTGCCGTCTGGAAGGCCGGGATCCCGCTGGAGAAGGGCTGGCCCAAGCAAGTTAGCGCTTAGGGCTATCAGGCTGAAACCAACCCTCAGGTCTTTAGACTTTGCAACCAGGCTTCCAGGGCGCGGATGGGGGCTGGATCCCGGTAGACACGCTCCTGGCGGGCTTTTACCTGCTGGCCCATCTGTTCCCGCCAGCGGTCATCCAGGCCCAGGCGCACAGCAATCTGGACATACTCCTCTAGGTTAGAGGCAATGGTGGCGTGGATCCCCATCTGCCGCAGGATGGCGTAGGTGTGGCGACCCCGCATCAGGGATCCCGGCAGGGTCACGATGGGCAGCCCGTGGGGCAGGGCTTCCAGGGTGGTGTTGCCGCCAGACCAGTCAATGCTGTCCAGGTAAACATCTCCCAGGGCGTTGTAGGCGGCGTACTCGGCGGGGGAGAGTTCTGGCAGCAGCAGCACATAGTCTTCCGCGGCCAGGCCGTAGGCGTGGAAGGCCCGCTGTAGCCGTTGCCAGAAGCGCTGGCGGATCCCTTGGGAGAGGCGGCCCCGCAAAAACAGGAATTGACACCGCCCCACTTCCCGAGCAATGCGGGGGAAGACCTCGTCGTACTGGGGCAGGTACTTAAACAGAGATTGGGCGCAGAGGTAGAGCACCCTATCGGGATCCACACCCCACGCTTGCCAGTCCACAGGGGCGGGGTCAACGTCCAAAGGGATGTAGTAGGTGCCGATGCCAGGCAGAAGCAGGAGCTGCTCGGTGTAGTGGTCAGCCCCATCCGGCGGCTCCATTAGTTCGCTACTGATGAAAACGTCCATCGTCCGCAGGCCAGAGGTTTGCGGATGTCCCCAGGCCATGGCCTGCACAGGGGCCAAACGCAAGGCGGCCAACTGGGCGCAGACCGGGTCAATGCCCACTTCCGGGTAGAGGAGCACGTCCAGTTGGGCTGCTCGAATCGCCGCCTGCCACTCCGCCAAGCTGCGGGATCCGGCTATAAACTGCTCAAAACGCGGTGGCAGGGAGCGCGTAATCTCGTCTTGGACGACCGAGGTGTGGAAGCCGTAGAGGGCTACTTGGGAGCGATCCAAAGCTTCTACCCAGCCGTGGGTCAGGATCTTCCAAACAGAGTGATCCCGGAACAGGCCAGAGACGATGCCCACCCGCAGCCGCCCAGGACGTCGCCGCAGGAGAAGGGGGGGCTGCGGGTAGCGAGCCGCCATCACCTCCCCTACCAGGGATCCGTACAGGTGCTGCAGCTCGCGGTCGTTCTGGGCTTGGTAGGGCAAAAAGAAGGGTTGGACAGAGCCGACTCCGCTAGCCGCCCGCTCCAAGGTTTCTGGATCCCGCGGCAGTTGCTCCCAGCGGGCCTTCACCTGCTGCAGAGCTTGGCGGTAGCGCTCCCGGGCAACTGGGATCTGCTCAGAGGTGTCGTAGAGCAGGGGCAACTGGCTGACACACCAGCCCAGGGCCGCCGCCAAATCGGCCGGATCAGTTTGCCAGAGGCGGTAGAACAGCCCTGCCGCTTCCTCCTCCCGGCCACAATCGCGCAACAGGATGGCCAGCGTATAGGCGGCATCGGCAAAGTCTGGCTGCAACTCCAGAGCCTGCTTCAGCGGCACCAGGGCCGCTTCCAACTCCCCCTGCTGCCGCAGCACCAGTCCCAACTGGTACAGAACTTCCGGATCCGGCCCCCCTTGCTCCAGAGCCTGCTGGAGGTGGGCCTTTGCCTCCCCCAGGTAACCTGCCTGCTTGAGGGCAATCGCCAGATTGTAGTGGGCGTCGGGAAAGCACGGCTGCTGCGCCAAAGCCTGCTGCATTAGGGCAATGGCCTCCTCCAGGGATCCCTGCTGCTGCCGACAGACCCCCAAAAGGTGCAGCGCCTCCGGGTGGGTGGGCCGGGCCTGCAACACCTGTTGGTAGAGGGAGCTGGCCTCCTCCAGTTGCCCCCTCTGGTGATGGTGGACAGCCTGAAGCAGCAGGCGCTGTAGGTGCTTCTCTCGGCTGGGGCCAAAGCCCTTTCCCGGCGGCGACATCTTTAGCCGTTGGGGAAGTTCAAAAAGCCCGCCAAGGCCGGGGCAATGGGCAGCAGGGTCATCACCATCAAAAAGAGGGCTAATAGCGCCAAGGCATCCCGCTGGCCGTCGGTTTCGGTAATCTCATCCTGCGGGGGACGCTCCGGCTCGCGGGCAATAAAGAGAATCAGCAGCGCCCAGTAGAGGGCCAAAACGTTACTAATGGCTGCCACTGCCAGAGCAATCAGGGTGATGACCGTAGCACGTGCCGCCGTCTTCCGCCCGTACACCGCCTGCACGATCCGCCCGCCGTCCAACTGGCCCGCCGGCAGCAGGCTCAAGGCGGTGATGGCCAGGCCAATCCAGCCTACGGCCACGAAGGGGTGAATGGGCACCAGCTCCGCCTGCAACTGGGATCCCAGCACCAGCCGCGCCAGCGTGCCCACCAGGATGGAGCTGCGGAAGATCTCCGTGGGCACGTATAGGCCACTGGAGCCAGACAACTTCAAGCCAACCAGCAGCACCACCAGGGAAAGAAGACCCCCCGCCGCCGGGCCGGCAAAGGCAATGTCAAACAGGGCCTTGCGGTTGGGCACCGGCGACTGGATGCGGTTTAGGGATCCCAGCGTGCCAATCCCCAAGCTGGGAATCACAAAAGCCGGGCTGAGGCGCACGCCGTACTTGCCGGCCATCCAGCGGTGGCCGGTCTCGTGCACCAGCAAAATGGCGAAGATCCCCGCCGCCACTGGCAGGGCCTCCACCCAGCGCCCCGGCGCCTCCAACAGCCGGAAGCCCAGCAGGTTGGCCCCCACCTCCAAAGTGGCCAGAAAGCTAGCTAGCATTAAGCCTGCAGCCAGGATCTTTGCCCCTGTCGAAGTGCGGTAGTTAACAATCTCGTCTGGCAGAACCACCACCGCTGGCTTTTCCGAGGCATCCTCAACCAAAAACAGTTGGTAGCGGCCGCCCACTCGTTCCTTCAGCCTTTCCAAAAGCAGGGGCACCACTACCTCTGCGTCCCGGCGGAGGTTGCCCTTGAAGATTGCCCCCTCCCCATAGGGAATAGTCTCGGTGACAAAGAAGGTGTCCAGACTGAAGATGGATTGAATGGCCTGCAAATCTTCCGCAGAGATGCCCCGCAAGACCAAAGGTTGCTCGGCCGGCGTCTCCCCAGCCCCTTCCGAGGGGATTTCCTGCTGCTCCTCCATCTGGGCCAACTGCTGCCGCCGCGCCTGCAGCTCCTGCTGGGCCAACTGGCGGGTTTTGCGCCCCACAGCAATGTAGAGCCCCGTAAACACCAGCAAGAGCAGGAGGAAGCCGGCAAAGTTGAGGTAAACCCCAAACAGCAAGAGCCCTAGGAAGACCACCCAGGGCAAAAGAAGCAGGGATCCCTGGAACCACACCCAGACAGCCAGGGATCCCCGCTGGCGGGCTCGCCAGAACCCCCACCCCAAAAAGGCCAGCGTTCCCAGCAAAAAGAGGGGCGTAATCTCGGCGGCGATGTTCATGGCTGACCTACGAGGCTTACCGATACTGAGCTGGGATCAAGAGCCGCTCAAGCAGAAACAGCCGCTTCTTCAAAACGAGGCTCCGGCTGCTCCCACAAGTAAAAGCCAGCTTTGCGCGGTTTGAGCAGAAACAGCCGCAGGAACTGGTAGGCGTTGTTGAGGTAGAGGGGCAGCTTGCGCAGGCCCTTGAAGGGGCCAGAACCGCGGGCAATTTCCCTCAACTTGGCGTTGTTGGCCACGCACTTCTGCAGCCGGCGCACAAACTCAGGGTTCTCCACATCCAGCACCACCGGGAAGACCTTGGCCGCCTCGCGGTTGGTTTTGTAGATCACCTCCATATCGTAGGTATGGGGATCCAGGCCGATGAGGCGGTAGAAGTCCGGGCGCTCGCCCACGTCGTTGAGGTACATGGTGGCAAATACCGACAGCAGGAAGAAGCGGCACCACAGCTCCGCTACCCATCCCTTGAGCAGCCGCGGCTGGCTGAGGAGCATGAGAGCAAAGAAATCGCCGTGGCGGTTCTCGTCCTGGCACCAGTTCTTGAAGAAATTGAAGATGGGGTAGATGCGGTTTTCGGGATGAGCCTCCAGGTGGCGGTAGATGAGGATGTAGCGCCAGTAGCCGATCTTCTCCGAGAGATAGGTGGCGTAGAAGATAAAGCGGGGCGCAAAGTAGGTGTAGGACTTGTGCTTGGTCAAAAAGCCCAGGTCAAAGGCCATGTTGAAGTCGCCCATAGCCCGGTTGAGGAAGCCGGCGTGGCGGGCTTCATCCCGGCTCATTAGGGCAAAGCACTCGGCCAAGATGGGGTTGGTCTTTTTCAGCCGGCGGGATAGCTCCTTGTAGAGGAGAAAGCCAGAGAACTCCGCTGTGCAGGAGCGCTCCAAAAACTCCACAAACAGCCGCCGCGCTTCCGGATCAAGCCGGCTTTCCCAATCTTGGTTGAACTCCTCGCCGCGGACAAAGTGGTGGCGGTTGTAGTCGGCGCGAAACTCCTCTAGGAGGGCTCGAAAGTCAGCCTCTCGATCGCCCAGCCCCATCTTGCCGATGGCCTCGAAGTCAGTAGTGTAAAAGCGGGGTGTTAGGAGGGTCTCTTTGGGCACTCGCGCCTGGGTTCGGGCAGCTTGCAACGTGGAAGTCATAGGGGTTGCAGGATAAAAGGCCTGTATACTCCTGTATACTCTCGCAGTTTACCAGCCCCTTTGGCCCTCGGGGGGATAAGAAGTGTTACCGACCGGCCCTGCGATCCCCTACAACTGCACTGTCGCCGGCTGGGATCGCGTGGGATCCGTCAGCTCGCTGCCTTCTTCGGAAGGGGGAACCACCTGCCAGAACAGGGGCAGGTAGGACTCCCAGCTCTTAAGGATACGCTCGGCCTTGGGGGAATGGGTGCGGCGGTAGTGCTCCTGGATCAGGCCCTTCAGTTGCGCTTCCGCGGCTGCCGTTTGCACCCGCTGGATGCGCACAATCTCGCCGTTGACCTTGGCGGGGAAGTTGCCCTCTTCATCCAATACGTAGGCTAGGCCGCCGGTCATGCCCGCCCCCAGGTTGCGGCCCACCCGCCCCAGCACCACCACCACGCCGCCGGTCATGTACTCACAGCAGTGGTCGCCGGATCCCTCGATGACCGCCTGGGCACCGGAGTTACGCACGGCAAAGCGCTCTCCCGCCTGGCCGTTGGCAAACAGGGATCCACCGGTGGCTCCGTACAGACAAGTATTGCCTAGGATCACGTTTTCTGCTGGATCCCGGGGGGCTTCTGGGGGGGCGAGGATGACGATCTCACCGCCGCACATACTCTTGCCCACGTAGTCGTTAGCTTCCCCCGTCAGGGTCAGGCGCATGCCCGCCAGGGTAAAAGCCCCGAAGCTCTGACCGGCTGTGCCCACAAAGCGCAGATCCAGCAGCCCCCCTTGCTGGGCAAAGCCTGCATCCCCATACAGCCGAGCCAGGGTGCCAGCAATGCGCCCGCCCACACAGCGATCCGTGTTGGCAATGGGAAGCTCAAGCACGGCCGTGCCGCAGGTCTCAATAGCCTTTTGCACCTCGGGCCGCGCCAGGATGGCGTCGTCCAGCACTGGGCCGTTGCTGTGCACCGGCTCGTGCTCTAGCCACTCTGGCCGCTGGTGGGGAGCAAAGCCCGGGGGAGTTCGCAGTAGACACTCCAAATTCAAGGACTGGGTTTTCTCCAAAACCACACCAGCGCGGGGGCAGAGCAGATCCACCCGCCCAATCACCTCCTCCAAAGAGCGGTAGCCCAGTTGAGCCAAGATTTGGCGCACCTCCTCAGCCAGGAAGGTAAAGAAAGTAACCACCTGGTCAGGAGTGCCGGGGAAGCGCCTGCGCAGCTCCTCTTTCTGGCTGGTCACCCCTACCGGGCAGTTGTTGGTGTGGCACACCCGCGCCATGATGCACCCCTCAGCAATCATGGCTACTGTCCCGAAGCCGAACTCCTCCGCCCCCAGCATGGCCGCCATCACCACCTCCCAGCCGGTGCGGATGCCGCCATCCACCCTTAGGATTACCCGCTGCCGCAGGCCGTTCTCCAGCAGGGCGTGATGCACCTCCACCAAGCCCAGCTCCCAGGGCGCCCCTGCGTGTTTGATGGAGCTCAAAGGAGAAGCCCCTGTGCCTCCCTCGTGGCCAGAGATCTGGATGATGTCGGCATTGGCTTTGGCTACCCCTGCCGCCACCGTGCCAATGCCCACCTCCGCCACCAGCTTTACCGACACCTGCGCCTGCGGGTTGACCTGGTGCAGGTCAAAGATTAACTGCGCCAGGTCCTCAATGGAGTAGATGTCGTGGTGGGGCGGCGGCGAGATCAGGGTCACCCCTGGCTTAGAGCGGCGCAGCTTGGCAATGTAGGGGCTGACCTTTTTGCCCGGCAGTTGTCCGCCTTCGCCTGGCTTGGCCCCCTGGGCAATTTTGATCTCAATTTGCTGCGCGTTAAGCAGGTACTCTGGCGTCACGCCAAAGCGGCCGGAAGCCACCTGCTTCACGGCTGAGCTGGCGTTGTCCCCCATGCGCAGGCCCTTTAGGTGGGGGAAGCGCGCCGAGGTGCCCTCCGGTGTGACGTCGGTGATGGGGATGTAGCGCTCTGGATCTTCTCCACCTTCGCCGGAGTTGGACTTGCCGCCGATGCGGTTCATGGCAATGGCTAGGGTCTCGTGGGCTTCGCGGCTGAGGGCCCCTAGCGACATCCCCCCCGTGGTAAAACGTTTGAAGATGGCTGTAGCGGGCTCTACCTCTTCTAGGGGAATGGGATCGCGGTCGCTGCGAAAGTCCAGCAGATCCCGTAGAGCAGTGGGGGGACGGTTGCGCAAATAGGTCCGGTAGATCTCGTAGTGCTCGGGTTGCCCTGAGGCAATGGCCTTGTGCAGCAGTTTGGCCATTTCTGGGCTGTTGATGTGGTACTCGCCCTTGGGCCGCGCTTGGATAAAGCCAAAGTTCTCCAATTTTTTGGCAGTGAGCTCTGGGAAGGCTCGCCGGTGATTGGCCATACCCTCGCGGGCCAGCTCCGCCAGTGTCATCCCCCCCACCCGCGACACCGTGCCGCGGAAGGCCAGGTCAATCACCTCTTGGCTAAGGCCGATGGCCTCGAAGATCTGCGCCCCGTGATAGCTGGAGAGGAGGGAGATGCCCATTTTGGAGAGGATCTTGAGCAACCCCGCCTCGATGGCGGCGCGGTACTTCCGTTGGGCTTCAGCCACCGAGACCTGGGGCAGCTTACCGGCCGCCATCTGGGTTTGCGTCTTGGGCTTGTGCCACCACTGGCGCACCGCCTCGTAGGCCAGGTAGGGGCAGACGGCGCTGGCCCCATAGCCAATCAAGCAAGCAAAGTGGTGGGTACTCCAGCACTGAGCCGTCTCCACCACCAGAGAAGTGCGCAGGCGCAGCCCCTCCTGAATGAGGTGATGGTGGACAGCCCCGACAGCCAGCAGAGGCGGAATCAAGGCCTGCTCAGCACTGAGACCGCGATCCGAGAGGATCAAGATCTCTACTCCTTCCCGCACTGCCTGCGCCGCCTCTTGGCACAGGGCCCGCACTTGAGCAGCCAGCCCCTCTGGCCCAGCGGCCACTGGGTAGAGGATGGGCAGCGTCCGGCAGGAGAAAGGCGTGCGCTGCAGGGCGGCCAGCTCCGCCTCGTTGAGCACCGGACTGCGTAGGTGCAGCAGGCGAGCATGCTCAGGGCGGATCTCCAGCAGGTTGCCTTTGGATCCCAGATACATGTCCAAAGACATCACCAAGCTTTCCCGCAGGGGATCGATAGGGGGGTTGGTCACCTGCGCAAAGCGCTGCTTGAAGTAGTCGTAAAGGGGGTGGGGCTGGGCAGAGAGCACCGCCAGCGGCGCGTCGTCCCCCATGCTGAAAACCGGCTCTTTGCCTGTAGCCGCCATCTCCTCGATAATCATCTCCACATCTTCCGAGGAGTAGCCGCAGGCGGTTTGCAGTTGGAGCAGCTGTTCTTCGGTAAGCTGCGGGGTCCTCTCAAAGTCTTGGCTAGCCAACTGAACGCGGTGAGCCCTCAACCACTCTCCATAGGGGTGCTGAGCCGCCACCTGGGTTTTGATCTCCCAGTTTTTGTAGAGCTGGCCACTTTGCAGGTCCACCGTCAGCATCTGCCCTGGCCCCAGCCGCCCCTTTTCTAGGATCTCGGCTTCCGGCAGGGGAACCACCCCCGCTTCCGAAGCCACTACCAGCAACCCGTCGCGGCTGAGGGCGTAGCGGGCTGGGCGCAGGCCATTGCGATCTAGAGTGGCGCCAATGGTTTTGCCGTCACAGAAGACCACCATCGCCGGCCCATCCCACGCTTCCTGCAGGCCAGCGAAAAACTCGTAGAAGTCCACCACTTCCGGGTGATCCTGCAGCTCTGGCTGGTGGCGGTAGGCTTCCGGGATCAGCACCATCATTGCCTGCTGGCTAGAGTAGCCAGAGGCAACCAAGAGCTCAAAGACCGCGTCCAGGCCTGCTGAGTCGCTGGTGCCGGGATCAATGACGGGCTTGAGCTCCTCGATGGCCTCGCCCCAGAGGGGATGGGCCAAAGAGGGCTCGCGGGCGGCCATCCAGTTGACATTGCCTAGGTAGGTGTTGATCTCGCCGTTGTGGCAGAGGTAGCGGAAGGGTTGGGCCAGCGACCAGCGGGGCAGCGTGTTGGTGCTAAAGCGGCGGTGGTAGGTGGCGTAGGCGGTGGCGTAGAGGGGGTTTTGCAGATCGCGGTAAAACTGGCCCAGCGCCGCCGACTGCACCATGCCTTTGTAGACAATTAGCCGGCAGGAGAGGGAAGCAAAGTAGATGGAGTAATAGCCAAACCGGCTTTCCACCTGCCGCCGCAGGCGCCGCCGCAAGAGGTAAAGCTGCCGCTCCAGCTCATCTCCCTCCAGCCTGGGATGGGTAAGAAGCATCTGCCAGATGGAGGGTAGGGTTTGCCGTGCCATTGGCCCCAGGCAGTCTGGATTGACCGGCACCCAGCGCCAGAGGGGCCGTCCCCACTCTGTGGCAGCCAAGTACTCGTCGATGAGCTGGCGCACCGCCTGGCACTCGGCGGGATCCGGGGGCAAGAACACCATGCCCACGGCACTGCGGCGGGGATCCCAAGCCCGGATCTCCTCCCTCTCTGCCTGCAGCAATTGCCAGGGAATGGCTGTGGCAATGCCAGCTCCATCGCCGCTTTGGTTGTCGCCGCCGCAGCCGCCACGGTGCTCCATGCAGGCAAGAGCAGCAAGGGTTTTTTGCAGCAGCTCGTGGCTAGCTCTCCCCTGGCGATCCACCAGGAACCCAACGCCGCAGGCATCTCGCTCTTGAAAGTGCCAGCTTTCCTGCAGGATAGGAACCGAGACCTGGGAGCGATGGGGGGTCATAGGAGGAAAAACGGCTGGGAATCGTTCGCGTTATGAGAGTTGGGAAACTAGCATATCGCAATTCCATCCAACCGGAAAGGAGGGCAGCCCCACGTCAGGCTGGATTTTGCTGGGGAAGCCATCGGAATCAGCGAAGAAAACCACGAAAGGCTCACTGTGAACAGATGCCTCGAGTTTTTTCTGCTGGCTTCTTCCGTAGACTTTCGCCAACTGGAGAAAACCAGGTCGCGCCTCTCCTTGCCGCAACCAGCAATTTAACTGTTATCTGAAGAAGTCGGAAAATGTATTTCGCAGCTCAGAGAGTTGCTCGTTAAAGCAGGTGAGCCGATCCCCCATAGCGTTCACCAGCGTCAGGTCTGCCCGCCCAGTTGCGCCCTCGTCGGATCCCAAGAGGGGAACACTCATGCGGCTGGGATCGGCGGGATTCTGGGAGACGCGGATGACAGCCCGCTCGCGGTTGAACTGATAGGCCTCGGCCACGTAGCGGATGGGCTCGCTTAAGCTGGGATCCACCGGCAAGTCAGGGGCTGGCAAAAGATCCACCAGCTCGGTAAAGGTGCCGCTCCGCAGGCCCACCACGGCAGCCGCTCCCAACTGGTTGCAGATGGCAATCAGCACCGGCTCTTGGGGGCTGGCGCTAACGTTGGCCAAGGTAACAGTGACATTGGCCCGCCGGGGTGCTGGGGAGTAGGTAACCTCAAAGGTGCGGGCAGGAGCATTCCCCAGTTCGTCGCGGGCGCGAAAGCGGAGCTGCCCCCTGTAGGGCAGGAGGGAAGAAAAGTAAATGCCAAAGCGGTCGCTAGGGCCACGTCCGGGGATACTGGTCTGCCCAGGGACGTAGGCGAGGACGGCGCGGCTTTGCCAGTTGTTGGGCGGCGCATAGGGCAGCAGCGGGCCACTGTCGAGGCTGGGGGGATCGGGGGGAGGCGCATCCGGCTGGCCATCCCGGTTGAGATCGAGGCCATTGCCCAAAAAGGCCACCGAGCGCTGCAGCAGGAGGGGGCGGTTTTGGTTATCGACCAGAGGAGGTTGCCCTTCTGCCAGCCCTGCATTCTCCACATAGACGTTGAAAGGACGATTCAAGATCTGGTTGTCCCGCTGCCGCCGCAGGTTGAATTGGAGGTAAGGCCCCACCGCGCCCGCCGTCGGGGATCCCCCCGTAATGGCAAAGTCGGCGGCCCGCAAAAAGGCATTTTCCAGCGGGCTAAGCGGGGTTGTTGCCTCGCCGCAGCCGACCAGGCCAAGGGCAAAGGTTACCAAAGTTACAAGAGTTGCGACAGAGCCCCCTTTGGGGAAAGCTGGCCAGGGAGACTGGCAGGCAAGCTTTGGCTTGAGCATTCCTCTCCTCTCCACAACCGTTGGCGACGGTTTAGCCCAACCGAACTCAATGGCAAGGTGGGCAGGGATCCGCCCCCAACCTACCCAGTGGCCTGAACTACTATACCCTGAGGCTTGGTTTGGCTCCCAACTTCCCAGGGAGTCGGCGGCTACAGAGCTGCCGAGAGGGGGCAAGCCCATGGCTCCCCCTTTCTCCCAAGCGGCTTGATAGCCTAGAGGAAGCGAAAGGTGGAGGCCCATGTCAGATACCCCTGCGGTCTTGGTTCAACAACTCCAGAAGCGCTACGGATCCACCGTGGCGGTGGCGGATGTCTCCTTCCAAGTAGAGCCCGGCCAGATCTATGGCCTTCTCGGCCCCAACGGCGCCGGCAAAACCACCACCCTGCACTGCCTGTGCACCCTGCTGCGCCCTGATGCAGGCCGGATCGAGGTGTGCGGGATCCCGGTCAATGAAAATCCCAAGGCGGTACGCGAAAAGCTGGGCTTTGTTGCCCAGGAGGTGGCCTTGGATAAGGTGCTGACGGGGCGAGAATTGTTGCAGTTGCAGGCGGATCTCTACCACCTGCCGCGGCCCTTGGCCCAAGAGCGGATCGCTGCTGTCCTGGAATTGCTGGGGCTGGCCGACCGCGCCGACCAACGCATCGGCACCTACTCCGGCGGCTTGCGCAAACGCCTAGATCTGGCGGCAGGACTGCTGCACCAACCCCAGGTGCTGGTTTTGGACGAGCCCACGGTGGGCCTGGATATTCCCAGCCGGCAGGCCATCTGGGACTTTCTGCGCCAGCTTAAAAACACCGGTGTGACGGTGGTGCTCAGCAGCCATTACCTAGAGGAGATTGACTTGTTGGCCGACCGGGTGGCCATTATCGACCGGGGCAAGGTCATTGCCGAAGGAACTCCCGAGGAGCTGAAAGCCCGCGTCGGCGGCGAGCGCATCACCCTCAAGCTGCAGGAGTTTGCGCCGCCAGAACTGGCCCAGCGGGGGGCCGAACTGCTGGCATCCCTGCCCTTTGTCCAAAAAGTGGTGATCAACAGCGCCCAGGGCAACGCCCTCAACCTGGTGGTGCAGCGCAACGGGGAGGATCCCCTCAGCCAGATCCGTGCCTGCCTCGAGGCCCACGGGCTGGAGATCTTCAGCAGCACCCAATCCCGTCCCAGCCTGGATGATGTGTATTTGGCGGCAACCGGGCAAACCCTCCTGGATGCGGAGCTGGCTGCCGCTGAAGCCAACCTGGGCAAAAAGAAGTAGTTTTTCCCTGATTCCCGATCCCTACCTCGTTCAAAACTTTGCAGGAGCCTTGGTATGACCTCTGCCGCTTCCCCAACCCCATCCAACCCAGTTCCTCTATTTACGGCCGACTTTTGGCAGGAGACTTTTGCCCTCACCCGACGCTTGTTTATCCAACTGCAGCGTCGCCCCGTAACCCTGCTGGTCGGGATCATCCAGCCGCTGCTTTGGTTGATTTTGTTCGGGGCCTTGTTCCAGAATGCCCCTGCCGGCATCTTTGGGGCTGGACAAAACTACACCCAGTTTTTGGGAGCAGGAGTTATTGTGTTTACGGCCTTTGGCGGAGCTTTAAATGCCGGCGTGCCAGTGATTTTCGACCGGGAGTTCGGATTTTTAAACCGATTGCTGGTGGCTCCCCTTACCTCTCGCTTCTCCATCGTGCTGGCCTCTAGCCTGTTCATTATCAGCTTGTCGCTGCTGCAGACGGCGGTGATTGTGGGGGCAGACTATGCCCTCGGCGGCGGGATCCCGGACGGGCGGGGGCTGGCAGTGGTGGCCTTGATCGTGGGCCTATTGGTCTTGGGCTTTACGGCCCTGAGCTTGGGCCTGGCCTTTGCCATGCCAGGTCACCAGCAGCTGCTGGCCTTTATCTTTTTGGTGAACTTGCCCCTGATTTTCTCCAGCACCGCTCTGGCTCCCCTTAGCTTCATGCCCACCTGGTTGCGCTGGGTGGCTAGCCTTAACCCGCTCACCTTTGCCATTGAGCCGATTCGCCACGTCTATCGCACCAGCAGCTGGAGCTTTGCTGATGTGGTGCTGCAGGCCCCCTGGGGCGATCTCACCCTGGCGGGATCCCTGGGCCTCTTGACGGGGTTTGTGGTGGTGTCAGTTCTGCTGGTGCAGGGGGTGCTGCGCAAGAGCTTGGCGTAAACTACCCGACTCCGACCGCCAAAGTTCCCGCCCCTCAACGGTCCAGGCCTTCTTGCAGAAAAGGACTTCGTCCCGCTAGCGCGAAAGGTAACAAAGCCACTCTCGAACACCTTGACCGGACGATTTTCCGGCTGGGCAACCCTATGGGCAGAGGCCACTTGCCTGCAGACCTGTTGTGCCAATCGCGCCAGCGGGACGGAGTCCTTATTGCTGGATAAGGCAAAGCGGGTACGGATTTCAGTTGGACGGTGTTCTGCTTCACCCAGTAAGGCCTCCGGCCCGCTGGTGCAAGCAGGGCTTGTGCAAAAAAGCAAACAAGGTCGCCTCCAGCTTGGCGGCTGGCGATGTAGAGACCTTGAGCTTGCGGGAGAGAGTCAGGACTCGGCTCATAGCTTTACCCTCTCAAGCAAAGCCCTATTCCTCCCGACCCTACAGGTACAGGGCAGGGCTGCTGCGGTTTCTATAGGTTATCGCGAACGCGCCGGCAGCACGGAGTGCCTAGAGAACGTCTTAATCGAGTTTGAAATGACCATCAATTCAATTGTCTGGCACAAGGGATCCCTTTTCCAGGTTTGAACTCCTCTTCTCGAGCCTGGCATGCTTGCAATGCTCTAGACAATCTTAAGACTCGATTAAGACTGGCTTCCTGGAGAGAACCCCTCAAGTTTGACTTGAGCCCTCTCCAGGGCCAAGGTAAAAATGGAGACGAAGCTAGCCAACAGGGGATAGACCGTGGCTATCAGCGAGGGTGGACAAGTTGCCGGTAGTTTAGAAGTTATTCAGTTGGTTTCTAGAAGGGGGGATCTCGTTAGCGGAAATGGAGCTATTGGAAGTTTTGGCGAAAGAAGCAGAAAGCTTTTTCTACAGACAATGCAACAACCTCTGGATTGGGAAGTGCAGTTTGCGGTTTGGAAAACCCTACTGAACTCTGGCATCCCTCCACTGGTGCAAGTAGCAAAAGGATATCCCGTTCCCCTACGTCCAGTTGGAAACCCTGAAGAGAGGTATCGAGGCGGCGAGCGGGACTTTCGCTGGGCAGATCTGAGGAGGGTCAACCTCAGCCGGCTAGATCTAAGGGGGCTCGACTTAAGCGGGGCCAGTTTAGTTCGGGCAAGGCTGAGCCAGGTCAATCTAAGCCACACCAGCCTGATTGGAGCCAACCTCAGCCAGGCAGACCTCAGCGGCGCAGATCTAAGAGGAGCCAACTTAAAGGGAGCTAACCTGATGGGGGCCAATCTCATTGGCGCCAACTTGCGGGGAGCCAATCTGGCAGACGCCAACTTGAAGTGGGTCGTCATTTCCCCCGAAACGCAAATTGATCGCAAGTGGCAGCTGGTCTGGGAAATTGTCAATGGCCACGCTCAGGGAAAAAACCTAGCTCAGGCGGACTTGAGCGGGGCCAACCTGGATTGGGCTGACCTGCGGGGGGCCAACTTGGCGCAAGCAGACCTAAGGGGGGCAAGGCTTGTCGGCGCCAACTTGCAGGAAGCCGACCTCCAGGGAGCCGACCTCCGGTGGGCCAGCTTGGAGAGAGCCAACCTCAGTCGGGCCGATTTGAGCGCAGCTTGCCTGCAACTGGCCAGCCTGCGGGGATCTATCCTTTCCCCTGAAACCCAAATAGACCACAAGTGGCGGCTGGTCTGGGAAATTGTCAATGGCCATGCTCAGGGAAAAAACCTAGCTCAGGCGGACTTGAGCGGGGCCAACCTGGATTGGGCTGACCTGCGGGGGGCCAACTTGGCGCAAGCAGACCTAAGGGGGGCAAGGCTTGTCGGCGCCAACTTGCAGGAAGCCGACCTCCAGGGAGCCGACCTCCGGTGGGCCAGCTTGGAGAGAGCCAACCTCAGTCGGGCCGATTTGAGCGCAGCTTGCCTGCAACTGGCCAGCCTGCGGGGATCTATCCTTTCCCCTGAAACCCAAATAGACCACAAGTGGCGGCTGGTCTGGGAAATTGTCAACGGCCATGCTCAGGGAAAAAACCTAGCTCAGGCGGACTTGAGCGGGGCCAACTTGAGCTGGGCAAATCTAAGCGGGATCAGGCTCACTAGGGTGAACTTGGTGGGAGCCGACCTGAGCGGGGTCAACCTCTGCGGGGTAGACCTACAGCGGGCAGAGTTAGGCAAAGCGAAGCTAAGCCAGGCGGATTTGAGGGGGGCCAACTTAAACCAAGCAGATCTCAGCGGGGCAGACCTAAGCGGTGCCAACCTCAGTGGAAGCAGCTTGATCAAGGCCGAACTAGCCAAGGCCAAGCTTGTGGGGGCCAAGTTGACGCAAGCCAACCTCGTCGGAGCCAAGCTGAGACGGGCTAAGCTCAACGGCGCGGATCTAAGGGGGGCTAACCTCATCGGGGCCGACCTCAGCGAAGCCAAACTGGGCAAGACAGACCTGAACTTGCCCAGCTTGAGATGGACGGTGATTTCTGGAGAGGCCAGTCCGGAGAGTAGCTGGTGGTTCATGATTTTCCATGCTGGCGCCCATTCGCAGGAGCTGAGCCGGACGGACTTGAGAGGGGCGGACTTGAGAAAGGCCAACCTCAGCCGGGCAGACCTCAGGGGGGTAAGGCTCAGTGGAGCTAACCTAAGCCAGGCTTACTTGGTTGGGGCAGATCTGAGCAAGGCCAACCTAAGTGGAGCTAATCTCAAGAAGGCCAAGCTGGCTGAGGCCAACCTAACCCAAGCCGATCTCAGTGGAAGCCAGCTCAGCAGGGCTTATCTGGGCAGAGCCAACCTCAGCGGCGCCGACCTGAGGGGGGCAGATCTGG
>Ga0197142_1002169_pt1 | contig 17396 bp, 16 predicted proteins | sample GBS60_MetaG_FD_148614 | JGI IMG/M metagenome (GOLD analysis project Ga0197142, IMG submission 148614) | Sediment microbial communities from Great Boiling Springs, Gerlach, Nevada, United States - GBS 60_MetaG | ecosystem: Environmental > Aquatic > Thermal springs > Hot (42-90C) > Sediment...
CTCTCGCTTTCATCGAGCCGGTTTTTATAGAGTAGTGGCAACTCTTGGAACAGCCTTAACCCCTCAGCAGGCTAGGCTTATAAAACGTATTGCCGACGAAGTTGTGCTTGTTTATGATGGAGATGAAGCTGGTAAAAAAGCAATGATTAGAAATTTCCCCGTACTTGCTCAGGAAGGTATCCAGGCTTCCTGTGTGGTGCTTCCCGAAGGCATGGATCCGGATGATTTCTTACGGAACAATTCCCTAGCCGATTTTCAAACTCTGATGAATTCAAGAATGGACTTGGGAGAATTTGTCATTACAGAAACACTCAATAACTGGGATGGCTCTACAAGCGGTAAAATGAAAGTGTTATATGAACTATTTCCTTATCTTGAAGCTATACCCCATCCGGTCTTGCAGGCAGAATACATTAAAACGGCAGGATTGAGACTTGGAATTACCGATGAAGTAATAAACGAGCAGTTTAAATTATGGCGTAAAACTTCTACCGATAAAGAAAAGACAAAAACTTTATCGTTTAACGAGATAAAAACCGTTTCCAGAAATAAGACCCTAACAAAATGGGTAGCACACAATCCTAACGACTGCATGTCTTCCCTTGAGGAGGAGATTATCAAAATCCTTGTTGCTTATCCTCATTTGGCAGAAAAAGTATTTCAAAAAGACTGCTGGAAAATCTTTTTGGATAATCTTCCAGAGGAGACGGGCAGAAAAGGCACCTGGCAAATTTTAAAGGCTTTCCATGAAGAATGGCTTGCAATTTATCAAAATGAGTGGAATAAAAATAAATTTTGCGTTGATAGAATATACGATCGTATCAAGGATCTAAAGGCAAGGGATCTATTTTCGAAAATGATATTTGAGAACAAATTCTGTGGTAACGAAACAACGGCATGTCTGTTTCTTGACGATTATCTAGGAGCTCTTGAGAAACAGGTCCTTAAACTTAGACGAGACCAATTGATGAGAGAACTTGCCGAAGCCGAAAGAAAAGGAGATAATGAAATTATAAAAAGCACATTGCAAAAAATACAACGTCTTACGGAATCAAAATATCCTAAGGGGAATTGAATATTCTAACAGTCAGGGGGATGGGAAAGGACAATGGGACAGCCAAAACAAGAAAAGCAAGATAAGCAAGTTAACATGGATGAACTAAGAGAACTTATTTCTAAAGGAAAAGAGAGGGGCTATCTTACCTATGACGAGCTTAACGAAGCGCTTCCTGATGAGGCGCTTTCACCTGACAGACTCGATGATATGATCACGATTTTTGATGAAATGGACATAGAAATTGTTGATTCCGAAGATGACTTTATAGCGATGCGCTCCAAAACAGGTAGCACACCTGTAATGGGCTCCATAGAGGAAGAAATCGTTGAGGAAGAAGACGATCTAGTTTATGACGACTTATCCAGGATAGCCGATCCTGTCAGAATGTATCTCAAAGAAATGGGTCAAGTGGCTCTTCTTAGCAGGGAAGAAGAGGTAGAAATTGCGAAAAGGATTGAAGCTGCCGAGCGTGAAGTGTTCAATGCCATCATGGAATCGTCCATCGGAGTAAAGGAGATCCTTTCTATTCGTGAAAAACTCGAAAACGGCAGACTGGATGTATCTCAGGTGCTTAAAGATCTGGATGAAGACGTGACAGAAGAAGAAAAGGAAGAACTTAAGCAGAAACTTATTTCAATTTTGAATCGAGTGGAGGAACTCGATACAGAAAACCGTCTCCTGCAGGTTAAAATTCTGGAAGAAAATATTACCCCTGAAGAAGTAAAAAACATTCAGAAACGTATTGATGAAAACCGTGATGAAATTGTCTCGCTCCTCAAGGAACTCCAGCTTGGAAAAAACCAGATAGATGCCGTAGTGGAAAAGCTCAAGTTATACCTTGAAGAAATAGAGCGGCTCGAAAAAGATGTTAAAAAGTGCGAAACTAAACTGGGCAAATCTATAGATCAACTCGGAGAGATCTACGAAACTTCAGAATATCAAGCCCAGCAGGATGAGCAATATTCTAAGCTTATTTCCAAAGCTAAAAAGGCTCAGGAAAGGATAAAGAAACTTGAACTAGAAGCCAAAATCGATGTTAAGACTCTTCGAGACATTCTCCACCGAGTTGAAACAGGAATAAAAAAGGCAAAACAGGCGAAAACAGAGCTTATTGAAGCAAATCTCAGGCTTGTGGTCAGTATAGCGAAGAAATACACCAACAGAGGGCTTCAGTTTCTCGACCTTATCCAGGAGGGCAACATTGGCCTAATGAAAGCCGTGGATAAGTTTGAATACCAGAGAGGCTACAAGTTCAGCACTTACGCCACTTGGTGGATAAGGCAGGCCATTACCAGAGCTATCGCAGATCAAGCAAGAACCATACGCATCCCTGTTCATATGATCGAAACCATTAACAAACTCATAAAAACATCCCGCTACCTAGTACAGGAACTCGGTAGAGAACCTACCCCCGAAGAAATAGCCGAAAAAATGGAACTTCCTGTAGATAAGGTTCGAAAGATATTGAAGATCGCAAAAGAGCCCATAAGTCTTGAAACTCCTATAGGAGAAGAAGAAGATAGTCATCTGGGAGATTTTATTGAAGACAAAAAGATAATGAATCCTGCAGATGCAGTAATAAGTCTTAACCTTGCCGACAAGACCAGAAGAGTATTGGCAACGCTCACGCCTCGAGAAGAGAAAGTACTCCGCATGAGATTTGGCATCGGCACTAAGGCAGATCACACTTTAGAAGAAGTTGGCCAGGAATTTCACGTAACCAGAGAACGCATACGGCAGATAGAAGCAAAAGCTTTAAGAAAACTCCGTCATCCAAACAGGAAAAAAGAGTTGAAGGGATTTATAGAGTAAGCAGCCCTAATTAAAAGGAAATGGTATTAGAAACAAGCAGCAAACCCCGCCAACAAGGCGGGGTTTTATTTCGTAAGACTTCGACTGAATATGCGCTTTTTGTGAGGTTATTCCTCGTCTTTCAAAAATAAACGATGATATTCTTCATCGGAAAGATAGGATCTTAGAAGTCTGAAAATTAGCTCAAAGAGTTCTGAAATTTCTTTATCAGTAAGCCGAGGCACAAGCACTTGAAGTAGTTCATCGTCGGAAAATTTCTGCAAGAGATACATTATAGATTTTTCATCGACATCTCTGGAAAACCCGAGAGCCACCATCCCATCGTATTGATCAACAAACTTGTGTGAATGCTTCCCAGCCAAAGGAATTATCCTTTCCAACCAAGTGTCTCATTTCAACCGCCGCCTATATTTAAGCCGAAAGATCATCCATGTAATAATCCAGTCCAAAATGAGTAATTTGTTCTTCTCCCATCAAGTAGCGAAGAGTATTCTTCAACTTCATATGCTGGATAAACAGATCATGTTCAGGGTAAAGATTGCTTTTATGCATTGGACTCTTGAAATAAAATGACAACCACTCCTGAATACCGCTCATATTTGCTCTTTTTGCAAGATCCATAAAAAGCACAAGATCCAGCACAAGAGGGGCAGCAAGGATACTATCCCGGCATTGAAAATCTATCTTGATGTGCATCGGATATCCAAGCCATCCGAAAATATCTATACAGTCCCACCCTTCCTTATTGTCACCTCGAGGAGGATAGTAATTTATCGTAACCTTGTGGTAATAATTTTTGTACAGCGTGGGATAAAGGTGCGGCTGAAGTATATAATCAAGCACAGATAGTTTGCTTTCTTCCTTTGTTTTGAAGGAACCTTCATCATCCAGGACAAGCCCGTCACGATTTCCAAGTATGTTCGTAGAATACCATCCTTCAAGACCGAGCATACGAGCTTTCAGTCCTGGAGCAATGATGGTTTTCATAAGAGTCTGGCCAGTTTTGAAGTCCTTACCAGCAATGGGAACATTATTTCGATTAGCAAGCTCTATCAAAGCTGGAATATCAACTGTAAGATTTGGCGCACCGTTTACAAAGGGAATGCCCATCTCCAAAGCAGCCAGGGCATAAAGCATACTGGGAGAAATACTCGGATGATTTTTCTCCACAGCATCAAGGAAAGCCTCCAGAGATTCGTGAATCGGTTCTTGCTTCATATATACTTCGGTGCTCCCGCACCAGATCATGATGCACCGAGAAATCTTTTCGCGTTGGCAAAAATTACGGATATCTTCCTTAAGAGCTTCTACCAGTTCGCGATAGCTTTTTCCTTTCTTTATATGAGTCCCATCGAGATTCCTTACGAACCTTCTATCAAAAACCGCCGGCATAGGAACAATACTCGCCAGAAAATCCTTTATCGGTTCAATATGATCCCGCTGAAGCACTCGAGCATACTTGGCGGCTTCATAAAGATTCGCTTCGTAAATATCCCAGCCCGCAAATACCAAATCATCAAGTTCAGCAAGTGGCACAAATTCTTTAATCTTTGGCACTCTCCGCTCATATCGCTTACCAAGCCGAATAGTGCCAAGCTGAGTAAGAGATCCCACCGGCTCGCCTATATTACGCCTGATAAGTTCTACTCCGGCAATAAAAGTAGTGCTTACCGCTCCGCCTATCCCAGGAATGAGCACGCCAAGCTTTCCGACGGGCTTTTCAATCTGGTCTTTTCGCTTAATATCTTTTTCCTTCAAGGCTTTCCCTCCAGCTCGCCAATTTTCTTTCGAGTCAACTCTAGGGAAATTCCTCCCAAAGGCACAATAGACTCAAAAGACGAAAAAAGTCAATCAGTGCTCAGAAAAAATTACTTGCCCGACATAAGAGCCATTCGCTCCTGCAAAATTTTCATATAAGTTTCTTTCAAGGATGGTGGAACTTCTATTTGCTCTGCAGGTGGCTTCTCCTTAAGAGTCAGAGCTTCTTCAGGGCAGGTAGTAACGCAAAGTCCGCATCCAATGCATCGGTCTTTGTTGAGCACGGCCGAGTCTTCTCCAAGGGTTATGGCGTCCATCTGACAACGATCCACACAGGTACCGCAGAGTACACAGAGAGATTCATCAAGCTCAGCCACAAAACGAGACACTACAAAATGGGCTGGTTTTGGAAGTTTTTTAAGATTCCTAAGGATTTGGCAACAGCAACCGCAACAGGTGCACATGGCTGTGATTTTCTGAGCATTCGATGGCTCAAGAACTCGCCCGTCTTGCTCCGCCTGTTTTATAATTTCTAAAGCTTCCTCCTTAGTTATGCGTCTTCCCAAACCGTTATCAATGTAATACTGAGCCCCCAAGCCAAACACCAGACAAGACTCCAGTGGACGGTCGCACCCCTCCCCTGTCATTCTATGTTCTTTTCGGCAAATACATGGAGCGACAGCAATGAGTTCTTCGCTTTCAATGAGCTTCTTAGCCTCCTCGTAAGGCATAATAGACTGCTGGGCTGTAATAGCTCCAGGGGTAGGAATAACCCGTAACTGGGGTGTTTTAAGATTCAACATGTTTTGAAAAAAGTAAGGAGCGTATTCCCTGAGATCGGCTATAAGTTCAGGTGTAAGATCATTTACATGATATTCCCAAATACCCACAACAAATTGGGCAGCCATATATCGCTTTTCCGAGCCCTTTCTTATCCTGAATATAAGACCTTTTTTGGCCATATTTTCAAGCTGTTCAGCAATTTCATCCACATTGCCGCCTACCCGCTGAGCAATTTCATCAGGAGTTTCGGGTTTGAAAGTAAGAGCTCTCGCAAGCACAGCTTCCTCAGGTGTAAATAGACGCTTGAGGATTCTAATTTCTACACCAGATGGAGTCCTTGGATACCCCGCAGGTAAGCGATTTAAGTGATCTGCCAACATTTCATAAACATCCATCGCCTGTTCTCCCATTTTTATCCCCTCCTGTTTCATCAATCGTAAGTTCAAATTTCTTTAACGGACATCTGTTTATAGAAACCAAAAGCGCCTTGCAAGTAAAAGAATTACATTCTACAAAAGTCAAGAATCCTTGGAAGCGAGGGACTAAAAATACATGCTCCACGGTAAGGTAAAAATCATCTTTGCTATCGTAACGGCTATAGGCGCTATATCTTGCGCATCTATTCTGATTAGACTTACGGAAGCCCCAGCTTTAACGATATCCTTTTACCGAGTTCTTGTAGGAGCAAGCCTTTACATGCCCTTCGCTTTAAAATCAGAGGCAAAGACCAGTCTTAGACAATATATGCCTGCGTTGTGCTTCGCAGGAATATGTCTTGCAACTCACTTCGGCTTCTGGATTTCTTCACTTCGCTACACATCCATTGCGAGTTCGGTAAACCTTGTTAATACAAGCCCTATTTTGGTAGCACTCTTTTACCGTATCTACAAACGCCAGCCTGGCGAATTTGGAAACTACCCTGGATGGGTCTGGCTCGGCATCATCATAGGAATTCTTGGGAGTATCGGTCTTGCTGGAAGCGATTTATTCAAACCCGAAAGACATTCTCTTTTTGGAGATTTTCTAGCTTTCATGGGGGCTATCAGCCTGGCTGGATATCTGATCACGGGAAGACTTGTGGGTTCTGATATTCCAATTGCAACATATCTCGCCTGTGTCTATGGCATATCCGCAATTGTTCTTCTTTGCCTGTGCATCATTACTTCTTCTACTCTTGTTAACTTTCCACTCCCAACCTACCTGATGCTTATCCTAATCGGCATAGTGCCTCAAGGTATTGGACACTCGTTGATAAACTGGTCTCTTCGTTACTTACCCGCAACCATCGTTTCGCTTTTCGTAATTGCCGAACCAATAGGAGCAACCATACTTGCCGCTCTGATACTAAAGGAATACCCAAGTACATCAACAATTGTGTGGATGGCTCTAATAGTAGCCGGCATATCAATAAGCCAAATTGGCTTCTCAAAACGAAATTCCTAGTTTTTCCAGGGTTTTTCCATCATGAGTTTTTTCATACTTTGGCGGTCACGAGTATTCCAAACGTCGGAAGCGCTCAACCACCCCTTTCGAGCAGTAAGAACACCATAACGAAGATAAAAGTCACCACGATTGTGAGCGTCAGGGTTTATGCTCACAGGAACACCAAGAGCTTTGGCTTTTCTGCATCCTTTCCAGTCAATATCCAGCCTGTAGGGATGGGAATTAAGTTCTATGATCTTTCGGTATTCTTTGGTTTTTTCCAAAACGGCATCCATATCCACATCGTAACCAGGTCTTGCCAAAATTAGCCTTCCCGTTGGGTGTCCCAACATGGTAAGACAGGGGTGACTTAGAGCTCGCAGTATGCGTTCCGTCATGGATTTCCTATCCATTTTAAAGTGACTGTGGATTGAGCCAATTACGAAATCGAAAGATTCGAGGATTTCGTCCGAATAATCGAGAGAACCATCAGGACGAATATCCGATTCTATTCCCCAGTAGATATCAATCTGAGGATACCTTTCTCTAAGAATTTCCACTTCTTCCCGTTGCCTTTTTAGTTTTTCCTCAGTCAAGCCCCCGGCATAAGCTGCAGAAACAGAATGATCTGAAATCCCTACATATTCGTAGCCCAAATCCAGGCAAAGTTGAACAACCTTTTCCAACTCAAGAGCGCCATCGCTTGCCGTTGTGTGAACATGGAAAATACCTTTTATGTCTCGGTCTTCCACAAGAAGTGGGATATTATTTTCTTGTGCCGCATCAATCTCTCCGAGCCCTTCTCTAAGTTCTGGAGGAACAAAAGAAAGTCCAAAGTGTCTGTAAAGTTCAGTTTCATCTGCAAAATTCTGAGACAATAAATGGCTCAAATCAGAACTGACAGCATTTACATGATTTCTGCTTCCGGTGTAGATAAAAATTGCTCCAACACCATGAGCTTTTCTGATATCTACAACCATGTCATGGAAGTTTCCGGTTATACGGACAAAACCAAGCTCATCAGATGAAACAGTAGGTGAACGTAGTAATCCTCTATCGAAGAGATCGTCGATCCACTTTGATCCATCAGCTTCAATAAGAACATCCACGTCATCGGTATATTCCTGAAAACGTCTGAGCGCTCCAACAAGGACCACCTCACGAACACCTTTAAGAGATCGAAGTTCATTTATAATCTCATCAGCAATAGCGTAAGCATCTGGGGCATGGCGAAATTTCTGTATTTTCTTAAGATCTTCAATTGCAGAAAGAATCTTCTGCTGACTCTTCAACCCAAATCCTTTGATGCCGACGAGACGATTCTCCAAGCAGGCATATTCAAGCTCCCCAATAGAAGTAACACCTAGCTGGGTATAAAGAGCCTTTATTTTTTTGGGTCCAAGTCCAGGTATGCGGAGAAGTTCCAGCAATCCGGAAGGAAAATCCTTTTTGAGTTTCTCATATTCCGAAAAAGTACCCTCGGCACACCATTCTGTAATATAACGTGAGATAGTTTTGCCAATACCAGCAAGCCCTTCAAGTTCTCCAAACCCGGCTAAAACACAGATATCTTCCTCGAGCGATTCTATTGTGTTTGCTGCTCTTTCAAAGGCTTTTACTCTAAATACGTTATCGTCCAGAATCTCGATCATAATCGCAGTAAGCCTAAAAAGTTCTGCAAGGTCCATATTGTTGTTACGACTGTTCATCTGGATTCTCCCAGTGATTCTTTCTGTTTTCAAACTGGTCTCGTTCTCCTGGATAGACAACACATTCGGTCTCTGGCAAGGAAGAAATACTGGGGCGTCTTGCAACCTGAGGATCCGGTCCCTCCTTTGCAAGAGCTGATGGACTAACATCAAGAAGTCTAGGTTTTTTCCGTGGATCAAATTCCTCTACAGCCCAGCTAAATTCTATGGCAATGCCGTTTGGATCGAAAGAATAAAGCGACAAAATAAAACCATGGTCGATCACTTCCGAAGTCCAATAACCTGCAGCTTCAAGAATTTGCTTAATTTCCCACAGTTGTTCTTTACATTCTACACCAATAGACACATGGTCGAAAACAAAAGGACCCTTAACCGGGAAGCCGTGATCTTTTTCTTCAACCGGTTTTACCTGTGGCCATTCAAAAAAAGCAATGGTATCGTTCGGCGAAATTTCAAAGAAATAATGCCGATAACCTGGTTTACCAAGCCCAAGGATAAGACGCATTCCGAGGATATCTCGCCAGAAGCGGATAGTTTCATCCATGTTATTGGTAGCCATTGCAAGGTGATGAATGCCTTTATAACGTCCCATACTCACCTCCATCTACTCCAAAACGCTTTATCTTCTTTTATACATCACATCAGCTAAATGGAGCGAGCTAAATTTTTGTCTTTGTGTTTAAATTCAAATTGTGGTAATTTTTCAGCTAGTCATAAAGGTGATATGGAATTGGCTATTTTAACAGCATTATGAAAGCATCACAGGGAGGAAAAAGCCATGCAAAAAAATATCAAAAACCTCTCCATAACCACAATGGTTATTTTGCTACTGGTTCTCTTCAACTCCTTAGCATCGGCAGAAGTCAAGCTTACCTGCAATGCTATATATCCGGCAAACAGCCTAATAACTAAGGGCGTAATAGATTTTGCCAATTTGGTCAAAGAGTACACGAAGGGCAGCGTCATAATAGAAGTTCATCCAGGAGGAAGTCTCGGTTACAAAGGACCGGAATTACTCGGAATAGTAAGGGATGGAGTTATTCCTATGTCGGACATTTTAATGGGTGTTGTCCAGGATACCGAAAAGGTATTCGGACTACCTTCGCTACCAAGATTAGTTCTAACCTATGACGAAGCCATGAATTTTTACAATGCCGCAAAACCCCTTTATGACAAAGCCGCAGAGAGATGGAACCAAAAAATACTCTATGTAGCCCCCTGGCCACCAACCGGGCTTTTCACAAAGCAGGAAATAAAATCTATTTCGGATTTAAAAGGCCTCAGAGTAAGAGTCTACAACAAAGAACTGGAAAAACTATTCATTCTTCTTTCGGCAAATCCTTTGCTTCTTTCCTGGAAAGATGTGCCCGAAGCCGTTAAAGAAGGGAAAATCGACGCTGTGCTTACAACAGCAAGCGTTGGAATGGAAGCTAAGTTCTGGGAACATTTCAAATACTTCATGCCGCTACATCTGGATTTTCCTCTTAACATGGTAACCATTAACCTAAAAACCTGGAATAGTCTCTCCAAGGAACAACAAGCAGCAATAGAAAAAGCAGCCGCAGAGATTCAGGCAAAACAATGGGAAGCTTCCAAGATGGACAACGCAGAGGGCGTTAAAACGCTAATCTCAAAGGGCGTCATTATAGCCATGGGAGGAGGAGCAAACTCCGAAAACAGACACGGCATAAAAGTCATGGCTGAAAGTGGTGTGCTGCTTACAGGACTTGACAAAAACTTCCAAACTGAACTTGATGCCGCAGCAAAGAAAGTAATAGATGACTTCATTGCAACTGCAGGAAAGGAAATCGCTGATTTTCTGAAATCTTATATCTCATCCCAGAAGAGATAATTTTTAAATTGTTCCTGAACAATTCACACGCTTCCAACGGATATAAACTAGCCAAAAAGTTAAAGTGGGAGGTGTGCACACTAGTGCACCTCCCACAAAACTATATCAGTCAAAAGGGTATAACGACAGATGCAGAACAATTACAACCGCACTAAATAATTCGGAAAGCTATTACAGTCATGCCCAAAAGGGTAGTTTGTATATTCCCCAAAATTCTGTCATGACTTCCCCAAAATCTTTACTTCCCGTTTAACATTCTCAAAGGGAAACAAAACAAAAAATTCTCTATTATTTAACAGCATTGTCACAATCTTTGCTCACTATCAGATACGTCTGTATTTCCGAGATTTGATTACTTTACCGAGCAGGAGGGAAAAGTATGGGGAAAACAAAAAAGCAATTAGCCGCGATTATGATCATCATTTTGTTAACGATTGTTTGCAATATCACTTCTGCACTGGCAGAAGTCAAACTTATTTGTAATACCATATATCCAGCAAATAGTCTCATAACTAAAGGCTTAATAGACTTTGCTAATTTAGTCAAAGAGTATTCAAAAGGTTCCATCATAATAGAAGTCCATCCAGAAGGAAACCTCGGTTACAAAGGGCCGGAGCTACTCGGAGCAGTAAAAGATGGGGTTATTCCTATGTCTGATATTTTAATGGGCGCTGTCCAGGACAGCGAAAGGGTATTCGGTTTATCTTCTCTGCCAAGAATGGTTAAGACTTACGATGAAGCCATGGATTTTTATAACAATGCAAGACATCTTTATGAAAAAGCCGCGGAAAAATGGAATCAAAAAATACTCTATGTAGCTCCATGGACACCAACCGGGATTTTCACCAAGAATGAAATAAAATATATCTCAGACTTTAAAGGTCTCAGAATAAAAGTCTACAATAAAGAATTAGAAAAGCTGTTCATTATTCTTTCGGCAAATCCCATCTTTCTTTCCTGGAGAGACCTACCTGAAGCTCTTAAGGAAGGAAAAATCGACGCCGTGATTACACCAACAAACCTAGGTGTAGAAGCCAGGCTTTGGGAACATTTTAAATATTTCATGCCCTTACATCTGGATTTTCCTCTTAACATGGTCACTATCAATCTTAAAGTCTGGGATAGCCTTTCCAGAGAACAGCAAGCGGCAATTGAAAGAGCAGCAGCCGAGACTCGTGCAAAACAATGGGGAGTCGCTATGATAGAAAGTGTAGAAGCGATCAAAACGTTAGTTTCAATGGGAGTAATTATGTCTGTAGGAGAAGGCTCTAACTCCGAAACCAAACCTGGAATAAAAATTATGGCTGCAAGTGGTGTAATCCCTGTGGGACTTCGCACCAGCATCCAAACTGAACTTGATGCCGCAGCAAAGAAAATAATAGATAACTTCATTGCAACGGCAGGAAAAGAAATTGCCGATTTTCTGAAAGCTTATATGTCATTACAAAAGAAATAAACGAAACTGATCAAAAAACCAGAGGGGTAAGGTTGCACATCAGTGCGCCGACTCCCACAAAACTATATCAACCATAGGCACAACGGTAGGCGCAGATTTTTTACCTTCACCTATTATTTCCCTCGTAGTTAGAACGCTACAGAGTTGCCACAGAACATCCATAATCGGATATGGTAAAAAAGTCAGTCTGTAGCGATCAGTAATACTCATCTATCGTTTAGCATTACAGAAGAGAACCAAAACGAGCAAAAAATTTTTTATTATTTAAGCGAACTGTGATAACCTTTGCCCACCATCGAAAATGTTGGTATTTTCAAAATTGTTTAATTTATCGAACAGGAGGGAACTATGAAAAGGTCAGGTTTGGCTAAAATTTTCATATTGCTAATGATTGTTTTCATCGCTACCTCCGCATCAGCGGAAGTCAAACTTATCTGCAATGCCGTATATCCGGCAAACAGCCTTATAACTAAGGGCGTAATAGATTTTGCCAATTTGGTCAAAGAGTACACGAAGGGCAGCGTCATAATAGAAGTTCATCCAGGAGGAAGTCTAGGCTACAAGGGACCGGAGTTGTTAGGAATAGTAAGGGATGGCGTTATTCCCATGTCGGATATTCTAATGGGCGTTGTCCAGGACAGCGAAAAGGTATTCGGACTATCCTCCCTACCAAGAATGGTTAAAACTTATGACGAAGCCATGGATTTTTACAACGCTGCAAAGCCACTTTATGACAAAGCTGCAGAAAAATGGAATCAAAAAATACTCTATGTAGCATCCTGGCCACCAACAGGGCTTTTCACCAAGCAAGAAATAAAAACGATATCCGATTTAAAAGGCATCAAAATAAGGGCTTACAACAAAGAACAGGAAAAACTTTTTGCCCTTCTTTCGGCGGAATTTATTACCCTCTCGTGGAAGGATGTTCCCCAGGCTCTTAAAGAAGGCAAACTCGATGGTGTAGCCACATCGGCAAGTTCTGGAGCAAGAGAACATTTTTGGGAATATTTCAAATACTTTATGCCTTTACACCTAGCTTTTCCTCTTAACATGGTCACCATTAATCTGAAAACCTGGAACAGTCTTTCCAAAGAACAGCAGGCAGCAATAGAAAAGGCAGCCGCAGAGATTCAGGCAAAACAATGGGGAGCTTCCAAGATGGACAACGCAGAGGCAGTGAAAACACTAATTTCAAAGGGTATCATTATAGCCATGGGAGGAGGAGCCAATTATGAAAACAGACACGGCATAAAAGTAATGGCTGAAAGTGGTGTGCTGCTTACCAGACTTGACAAAAACTTCCAAACTGAACTTGATGCCGCAGCAAAGAAAGTAATAGATGACTTCATTGCAACCGCAGGAAAGGAAATTGCCGATTTTCTGAAAACTTATATGTCATCACATAAGAGATAGGGCAGGAATTTATTTTGACTGTGAGGGATTACACTATGGCGGTTTTCATCAAACACATTTTTGATCCTTATGATGCCGAGGATGGATCACGATACCTTGTTTGTGACATACCTGATGGGTATTCTGCTGAACAGCTCATGATTGATGGATGCATTAAGAACCTAGCACCAGATAATATCTACGACAACATGAACGAAGATGAATGGAAAACCTTCCGAAGAATTTATTATCAGAAGCTAATTCAGCCTGAAAACGAACCTATTATAGACTCCCTTGCCAAAAGAGCTATTAAAGAAAACGTAACTATTCTCTTCGTAGAATCCCACAGAACCAGAAACCACGCAATGGTGCTAAAAACACTTCTCGATCTTAGGATTAAGGCAGAACTTGAAGATTAAATTCAGGTGCTCGGCGGGCTAGAATAATCAGAACTGCCCTCGAGCACCTTAACAAGAGCCTCCGAAATTTTGTCAATAAGGCTAGAGATTGGGCTTGAAACAGTTGGTTTTGCCAAACTTCCTGCTATGCGGTTAGCTTTTGCCGCTAAAACCATTGCTCTGGGAATGTCAAGACCAGAAGCCACTAGAGCTGATACAATACCGGTCAATGTATCTCCGGTTCCACCTATCGCTTCTAGTTCCGGGATATTAGGTTCCGAAACTGTCTCCATGAGTTGCCCCTGAACTACAATGTGATCAACTGCTGCCTTTACTAAAAGATTTTTAGCGGAATTTCCATGGCTATAAGCTCTCGTAATTAGGTCATAAAGTCTGTTGTCTTCATGAAGCAAAAAACCTCTAGTATAGAAAGGATGAGGCGCTTCTTCATCGGCAAGGAAAGCTAACTCTCCAAGGTCTGGTGTGAACAAATCGTAAAAGTTAGCCTGTCCACTCATCTTTGCCACATACATAAATCCAGCATCAGCAATTAAAATAGGTTTCGGTGAGAGTTTTTCGATTGCCATAACAATATTTCCATGCCAGTCCACATCGGGGAAAAGGTAATGAAAAACAAGAACTTTCGTATTCATTACTTCAGGATTTTCCACGAGGTAATGATATATACTTCTGCTTCCAATACCTTGTCCCGTATCTCCTGCTAGAACCGTCCTGGGAGGATCACACCCAAGATGTTTTAAAACCTCGTAGGCAGCACCAATAAGAGCAGCGGTGCCTCGCTGAGCCTGAAAACTCCAGCGATTGGCAATCGTAACAACGCCTTTGGAATATTCAGCTTTGCCCTTAATAACAGGAATATCAGGATAAGGAAGTGTACCTATAACTGTGAGCATAAATTTTTACCATGTTCCAGAGCAAGGCTAAGAGCGTAAGCACATAGGGTGTAACCTATTTCTCGAGGAGATGGAGCCTCCCACAAGGTTTTTCCAACCATCTTTGATGCTACAAAAGGCACATCAGGGCATCCCCCACCGGAAATGTTTACAATAACTCCAGAACGCTTTTCAAAAGTAAGCTTCATGTTTGCCGCTCTAACCATAATGAAATCTCCAAAATCCTTAACCTGAAAAAGACTTACAGGAGCGAGAAGAGGAGAAGAAACGGGAATAACTTGAAGAGGCTTAAGGCCTCCTGCTTCAATAATCCTCATCACTTCGAGCTGCGTAACTATTGGAAAGATAACCACAAGGTCACAACCTGTTCTGAGCTCTGGGGGAGGACCCATAACTTTTACATTTAAACCTGCATCCTTAAGTAATCGTTCAGCTTTTATAACTTCAGAAGTATTCTCAAATACCAGCATTCCTTCAGAAGCAGAGCTATGCTTTACTTTTTCCAAATCTTTTGATCGTTTCTTAAAAAGAGACAAAATTATCATTGCTTATGATGTCTTACCTATAGTGATAATGTAGCCAACCCCCTGAGGTTCAACTTCAATAACTTCCCAACCAACTGTTTTAACCATCCTGGCAATGTTTTCTCTTGCCGTATCTGTATCAACCAGGATACGGAGTTGGTTAGATTTAGAAGCTTTAATTTTTTCCAGAGTAACCAACACGGGCTGAGGACAAGAAAGTCCTCTCACATCTATCAATTCTTCCATGTCTAACCCCTCCTTAGACTACTGTTTTTGCCTCATTGCAAAACCAACCCAGAGGCAAACCGCGAATCCAATAATTATTGCTACTATGGAATTCGGCCCAATACCTTTAGGTGAAGCGGCAAATCCAAAGTTATGGGCAAAGGCGGCGCCTACAATCATACCGATCACGAAAAGGGCAGCATCACCATCTCCTTCCCCGGCAAGGAAGAGTTGACGACCGGGACATCCTCCCGCAAGAGCAAAGGCAAGACCGGCAAGAGCCATTCCCAGGAAATTCCAAAGGCTCATGGAATGAGCAATGGGTTGGTTAGCAAAACCGGGGCGAAACTGCCCAAAAATAAGATTTGTGAGGAAAGCAAAAACGACAAGAGAAAGAACTCCCAGGAAAAGATGAGTGTTTCGGAACAGAATAAGATCTCTAAGAGCACCCATAGTGCAAAAGCGACTCCGCTGAGCTATGAAACCTACCAATACTGCCACCACCAGAGACACCAGTAAAGGAGCATGCTGGGAACCAGGTCCTTGAAGGCTGTAAAACAACACACCACTTTGAGGTTGTCCTTGAACCGGAGGATAAATGATGCGAAGTATAAGAAAAGCTGTCATTATAAGCACAAGCATCAGTCCAACAGGAACGGGAGCTGAGCTTGTTCGACCGGGATTGTAACCTTTCCTGAAAAAAAGCGTTCCGATCCAAACCCCAAATAATAACCCAAGTAGCCCGAATATGGCGTTACCATCTCCACCAGCCAACCTAAGAAGAGCTCGCCATGGACATCCAAGGAAAACAAGGGCGCCTATCATAGCAAAAAATCCAAGAACAAATCTTACTACTGGAGCAGATCCAGCACGAGGTCTAAATTCCCTGAAGATCAGAGATGCGACAAACGAACCCAGAACAAAACCGATGATTTCAGGACGCATATACTGCACTGCCGCTGCTCGATGAAGCCCCAATGCTCCGGCAATGTCTCTTTCCATGCAGGCCACGCAAATGCCCATGTTTGGCGGATTCCCAAGTTTTTGAAGACAGGCAGCTAGCACACCAATGACTGCACCGGTAACAATAATGCCCAAGGTTGTAGCAAAAGGATTTTTCATGGAAGACTTCATTAACCAACCCTCCTGATGTTTTATTACGAATGACGGGAAATCTTTAGATACGGATGGTCAGGAAATCAAATTCAAAAATTTAATTATACTCGATGCTCGTTATTGAGTTCATCAATAAAAAAATCAGAGGGTTCACTTATAAGCTCAGGTTAACCCATTACTTACCTGGTGGTGGAAATTCATTCTCGTCTGATAAGTTTTTCTCAGTTAATATATTTTTTGCATGTTCATCAAAACCTGCTTCAGCAAAAGTGATGCCTATCATGGCTTTCTCTAGTTTCTCTCTCCATCTAGCTTTCTTTCGTTTTTTCTTGCCGAGAATCCTATTAATTTTGTCAACAAGTTCTGTTACATCAAAAGGAACAAATATATCATCACTAGCTCCGCAGCGCATAGCCTCAATCGATAGGCTGGTATGATTTTCAGGAACCATAACGATAACAGGGAGTTCCGGTTTTATCAGATGTATTTTTTCCAAAATTTTCATGTCATAATACTTGCTAGCAGTGGAAATGCCCACAAGAGCGACGCTCACAGGCACAATGGATAAAACATTTTCAAGATCTGATTCATTCGAAACTTCTAAAATCTTAAATTGAGGTATGGCTTCGAGTGAGGCTGTTCCAAAAAACCCTCAGTGAGAGGTCCCCCCTGCCTCTTGGAGGAACTAGCCTTACTCCTTACCCTATCCCACACCCCCTCAACCAGCAGAGATTTCAGAGGGGAAAGATCCCTTGGCGTTCGCCCTGAGCACTGCCGAAGGGGAATCTTCCCAAGAATAGGGAAAAGGAAGGCTATCTTCAGAACTTGCCAAGCTTTTGAGTAGAGGTTGGAATTCCTTCCGTTGGCTTCCTTCCCCCGGCTTAGCTCGCTCTGAAGACTTTGAAGAAGTTGAAATCTTGCTGAAAGTATTTTTAATTCAGAGTCTATAGCATTCTTCTTATACCGATTTGTTTCTTT
>Ga0197142_1002171_pt1 | contig 17392 bp, 22 predicted proteins | sample GBS60_MetaG_FD_148614 | JGI IMG/M metagenome (GOLD analysis project Ga0197142, IMG submission 148614) | Sediment microbial communities from Great Boiling Springs, Gerlach, Nevada, United States - GBS 60_MetaG | ecosystem: Environmental > Aquatic > Thermal springs > Hot (42-90C) > Sediment...
GCCAGGGCCAGGCGGGAAAGCTCCCCGCCGCTCATGGCGCTTAGGGGGGCGGGGGGAAGGTGGGGGTTGGCGGAGAAGCGGAAGCCCACCTCCTCCAGGCCAAAGGGCCCGGGCTCCGGCAGGGGCTTCAGGTCCACCAGGAAGCGGGCCCGGGGAAAGCCAAGCTCTCTAAGCTCCTCCTCCATGCCTGCCACGAGCCTTCTGGCCGCCTCCTCCCGGGCCTGGCTCAGGGCCTCCCCGGCCTGGAGGAGGGTCTCCCTGGCCGCGTTTAGCTCCTTTTCCAGCGCCTCCAGCCGGGCCTCCCCCCCTTCCAGCCGGGCGAGTTCCTCCTCCGCCCTTTTCCCGTAGGCCAGGACCTCTTCCAGGGTGGGGCCGTACTTGCGCTTCAGGCGCTCCAGGAGGTTAAGCCTCTCCTCCAGGTGGGCCAGGCGCTCCGGGTCCCCCTCGAGGCCCTCCAGGTAGGAGGAAAGCTCCGCCGCCACCGCCCTGGCCCCCTCCAAAGCCGCCTCCAGGTCCTGGGCTAAGGCCTCCAGGGCCCGGTCGTAGCGCCCCCCGGACCTTAGTTCCCGGAAGGCGGCCTCCAGGGTCTCCAAAGCCCCCTCCTCCAGAAGGGCCTGGGCCTTGGCCGCCCGCTCCCTCAGGGCCTCCAGGTGGCGGAGCCGCCTCGCCTCCTCCAAAAGCGCCTCGTCCTCCCCATGCCGCACCTTAGCCCCCTGGATCTCCGCAAGCTGGAAGCGGAGGAGGTCCTCCCGGGCCCGCCTTTCCCGGAGGGCGGCCTCGAGGGCCTCCTTCTCCGCGAGGAGGGCCCGGTGGCGGGCGTAGGCCTCGGCGTAGCGGGCGGGGAGGGCGGGGTCCAGGAGGGCATCCAGCACCTCCCGCTGCCTTCTTGGGGACAGGAGGGCCAAGGCGGTGTGCTGGGCGTGAAGGGAAAGGCGCTTTTGGGCCTCCTCCTCCAGCTCCTTCAGGCTCACCACCTCCCCGTCAATCCGGGGGGTGGAGCGGCTTCCCACCCTGCGGGAGAGAACCTGAGGCTCCTCCCCCTGGAAGAAGGCGGTGACCAGGAGGCTATCCCCAAAAGGCCCCACCATCCCCTCCGCCTTGGCTCCCAGGAGGAGGGCTAAGGCGTCCACCAGAAGGCTTTTCCCCGCCCCCGTCTCCCCGGTGAGGACGTTGAGGCCCGGGGCGAGCTCCAGCGCCGCCTCGCGGATGACGGCGAGGTTCTGCACCTCGAGGCGCTGCAGCATCCCCCTCATTCTAGGGCCTTCCCGCCCCCTTAGGGTGTGCGGATTTTCCGCTATACTGAGGGTATGACCATCCCCCTTTCCCTCTCCCGCCGGGGCCAGGTCACCCTGCCCAAGGAGGTCCGGGAGAAGCTGGGCCTAAAGCCCGGGGACGTTCTCCTCCTGAAGGTGGAGGAGGGTAGGCTCGTGCTGGAACCCGCCCTGCTCCTTACTTACGAGGTTTACAGCGAGGAAAGGCTGGAGGAGTTCCGCAAGGCCGCCGAGGCCACCCCGGAGGAGGTCGCGGCCTTCCTCGAGGCGTGGGGCGTGGAGTGAGGGTGTTCCTTGATGCCAACGTGCTCTTCTCCATGGCCCTCGGGGGGCCGGTTTTCCACGCCATTTTGGAGGTGGCCAAAAGAGGCCGCCTCCACCTCCTTACCAGCGCCTTGTGCTACTTGGAGGCCCGGCGCAATATAGAACTGAAAGCTCCCGAGAAGCGTCCGGCCCTGGAGGCCATCTTGGCGTGGGTGCGGCTCGTTCCCGAGGCCAAGCCCGAGCCCTGGATGGAGGACCTTTTGCCGGAAAAGGATGTGCCCGTTTTGGCGGCGGCGGTGGCGGCTCAGGCCACCCACCTCCTCACCGGGGACCTGCGCCACTTCGCCCCCCTCATGGTCCGGGAGGACCTGCCCCTCAGGGTCCTCACCCCTGGGGACTTCATCCGCAGGGTGAGGCCCTAGGGCATGGGGTGCTCCAGGGCCAGGCGGCGCACCTCTTCCCGGAGGGCCTCCGAGGGGCCCTGGGTGAGGGCCCGGTCAATGAGGTCGGCGATGAGGGGCATCTCCTCGGGGGTGAAGCCCCGGGTGGTGATGGCCGGGGTGCCGATGCGGATGCCCGAGGTGACCCTGGGGGGCTTGGGGTCAAAGGGGATGGCGTTCTTGTTCACCGTGATGCCCACCCTATCCAGCCTCTCCTCCGCCTCCTTGCCCGTGAGGCCCTTGGGGCGCAGGTCCACCAGGAGGAGGTGGTTGTCGGTGCCCCCGGTGACGATGCGGTAGCCCCGCTGGGCCAGCTCCGCCGCCAGGCGCTTGGCGTTTTGGACCACCAGGCGGCTATACTCCTGGAACTCGGGCTGCAGGGCCTCAAAGAAGGCCACCGCCTTCCCGGCGATCACGTGCTCCAGGGGGCCGCCCTGGATGCCGGGGAAGATGAGCTTGTCTATCTTCTTGCCCAGCTCCGGGTCCTGGCTCAGGATGAGGCCCCCTCGAGGCCCCCTCAGGGTCTTGTGGGTGGTGCTGGTGACCACGTGGGCATGGGGCACAGGGTTGGGGTGGAGGCCCGCCGCCACCAGCCCGGCGAAGTGGGCCATGTCCACCACCAAAAAGGCCCCCACCTCCTCGGCGATCTGGCGGAAGGCCTGGAAGTCCCAGAGGCGGGGGTAGGCGCTGGCCCCCGCCACGATCACCTTGGGGCGGTGCTCCAGGGCCAGGCGGCGTACCTCCTCCAGGTCTATGCGCTCCGTCTCCGGGTTCACCCCGTAGGAGACCACCTTGTAAAGCTTCCCGGAGAAGTTCACCTTGGCCCCGTGGGTGAGGTGGCCCCCCGCCGCCAGGTCCATGCCCATCAGGGTGTCCCCGGGCTCCATGAGGGCCATGTAGACCGCCATGTTGGCCTGGGAGCCGGAGTGGGGCTGGACGTTGGCCCAGGCGGCCCCGAAGAGGGCCTTGGCCCGCTCTATGGCCAGGCTCTCCACCTGGTCCACGATCTCGCACCCCCCGTAGTACCGGGCCCCCGGGTAGCCCTCGGCGTACTTGTTGGTGAGGACGCTCCCCACCGCCTCCCGCACCTGCTTAGAGACAAAGTTCTCGCTGGCGATGAGCTCCAGGCCCTCCCGCTGCCTCTTTTCCTCCAGGGCGATGAGCTGGAAGACGGCCTCGTCCCTCAGGCTGGTCCTGACCATAGGCCGATTATAGGGCCTGGGGGAAAGGGGCTGGTAAGCTTAGGGCATGAAGGGCAACATCTGGACCATTCTCAAGTGGGGCCTGATCGTCACCGCCGTGGTCCTGGTTTTAGCCATCATCCTCATCAACTTCACCTCCAGCCGCGACCTCCCCGAGCTGGTCCGGGTCCAGGTGGAGCGGTATGCGGTGTGCAGCTACTGGTTCTTCGGCTGGCACCTGGCCTCCACGGGGGCCTTCGCCTTCGCCTTCTTCCTCCTGGGCCTCCTCCTTGGCCTGGGGCTTGCGTTTTTCTGGATGAGGCGAGGTTAGCCCATCTCCAGGATGAGCTTCTCCCCCTCTTGGGGCACCCCGGCGGGGTAGCGGCCGTTGAAGCAGGCCAGGCAGACCGGCCCCCCGATGGCCCGCCGGACCCCCTCCTCGGAGAGGAAGGCCAGGGAGTCGGCCCCGATGTAGGCCCGGATCTCCTCCACGCTCTTCTCGGCGGCGATGAGCTCCTTCCTGGCGGCGGTGTCTATGCCGTAGTAGCAGGGGAAGCGGATGGGGGGGCTAGAGACGCGGAAGTGGACCTCCTTGGCCCCCGCCTCCCTCAGCATGCCCACGATGCGCCTGCTGGTGGTGCCCCGGACGATGGAGTCGTCTATGAGGACCACCCGCTTCCCCCTCACCGCCGAGGTGGGGGAGAGCTTGAGGCGGGTCTTCAGGTCCCGGAGCTCTTGGGTGGGTTGGATGAAGGTGCGCCCGGCGTAGGGGTTCTTGTAAAGGCCGTACTCCAGGGGGAGGCCGCTGGCCCTGGCGTAGCCCACGGCGGCCCCCATGCCGGAGTCGGGCACGGGGACCACGATGTCCGCTTCCGCCGGGGCCTCGCGGAAGAGCTCCTCCCCCATGCGCACCCGGGCCTGGTAGGCCTCCTGGCCGTCCAGGAGGCTATCCGGCCGGGCGAAGTAGATCCACTCAAAGGCGCAAGGGGTGGGGTTTGGGGGGAGGACCTGGCGGCTTCTTAGCTCCCCCGCCTCCACCCAGACCACCTCCCCGGGGCGGACGTCCCGCAGGTAGCGGGCCCCCAGGAGTTCCAAGGCGGGGGGCTCGGAGGCGAAGGCGTAGCCCCAGGGGGCCTTCCCGATGACCAGGGGGCGCACCCCGTGGGGGTCCCGGAGGGCCAGGAGGGTCTTCCGGTCCACGAGGAGGATGGAATACCCCCCTTCCAGGGCCTTCATGGCCTCGGCGGCCGCCTCCTCGAGGGGCAGGTGGCCCAGGCGGGCCAGGAGGAGGAGCATGACCTCGGTGTCGGAGGTGCTCTGGAAGGTGGCCCCCTCCTGCAAAAGGCGGTCCCTGAGGGGCTTGGCGTTGACGAAGTTGCCGTTGTGGGCGATGGCCAGGACCCCGTGGGCGGTCCTGGCGGTGAGGGGCTGGGCGTTTATGCGCAGGTTGGAGCCCGTGGTGGAGTAGCGGGTGTGGGCGATGCCCAAGCGGGCTTCGGGGAGGCGGAGACGAAGAAGGCGCTCCTCGGTGAAGACCTGGTTCACCAGGCCCAAATCCTTCTCCACCAGAAACTCCTTGCCGTCCGTGACGGCGATGCCCGCCGCCTCCTGCCCCCGGTGCTGGAGGGCCAGAAGGCCCAGGTGGAGCAACCCCGCCACGTCCAGGGGGGCCTGGGCCCAGAGGCCTAGGACGCCGCACTCCTCCTGGGGCTTATCCATCCATCACCTCCCGCAAAGGGGCCTTCCAGGCGGAAAGGAGCGAAGCCACCTCCCACTCTAGCACCCCTTTGGGGGTGAGGACCGTGAGGGTCTTCCCCCCGGTCTCCCCCAGGATGCGGTAGGGGAGGCCCAGGGATTCCAGGAGGAGGGTGGCCTTCTGAAGGTGGGCCTTGTCCAGGGTGAAGAGGATGCGGCTTGGGGCCTCGCCGAAGAGGGCCTCCAGGCCCCTTTCCCTTATCTCCACCGTGGCCCCCACCCCGTGGGGGAAGGTCATCTCCGCCAGGGCCACCAGAAGCCCCCCTTCGGCCACGTCGTGGGCCGTCTTCACCAGGCCCTCGGCGATGAGCCTGCGGATGGCCTCCTGGGCCTTCCTTTCCCGCTCCCAGTCTATGGGCGGGGGGCTTCCCGCCTCGAGGCCCCCTAGGACGTAAAGGGCTTCGCTCCCCCCAAACCCTCCCTTCTCTTCCCCGATGAGGAGGATGGCCTCCCCCGGGCGCCTAAAGCCCATCTCCGCCCACCTCCTTACGTCCAAAACCCCCACCACCCCCACCATGGCCGTGGGGGGGATGCGCCGGCCCCCCGACTCGTTGTAGAGGGAGACGTTCCCGGAGACCACGGGGAGGCCCAGGGCCTCGCTGGCCTCCTTCAGGCCCGCTATGGTTTCCTGGAGCTCGTAGTAGCCCTCGGGGGTTTCCGGGCTTCCCAGGTTGAGGCCGTCCGTGTAGGCGAGCGGCCTCGCCCCCACCACGCTCACGTTCCTGGCCGCCTCCGCCAGGGCGTGCATGGCCCCCAGGCGGGGATGGAGGCGGCTGTAGCGGGGGTTTTGGTCCACCTTGGCGGCGACGCCCAGGTGGGTCCCCTTCACCCAGAGAATGGCGGCGTCCCCCCGGCCCGGCACCAAAGCGGTGCGGGTCCCCACCTGGTGGTCGTAGCGCTCGTAGATGGCCTCCCGGCTTGCCAGGTTGGGGGAGGCGAGGAGCCTCGGGAGGGCCTCCTTAGGGTCCACCTCCAGGGGAGGGAGGGGCGCTTCCCTCAGGGCCCGGATCCCCGGGTCCTCCCGGCCCAGGCGCACGTAAAGGGGGGCCTCGGCCAGGGCCTCTGTGGGGACCTCGGCCACCACCTGGCCCCCGAAGAGGACCCGGAAGACCCGCTCCGGGATGGTCTTCGCCACGGGGACGCAGTCTAGGCCCCACCTCCGGAAGACCGCCTCCAGCTCGGCTTCCTTCCCTTCCCGGGGCACCAGGACCATGCGCTCTTGGCTTTCCGAGAGGAGGAGCTCCTCGGGGGCCATGCCCGCTTCCCGGGTGGGGACCCGGTCCAGGTGGAGCTCCACCCCCAGGCCCGACTTGTGGGCGAGCTCGGCGAGGCTACTGGTGAGCCCCGCCGCCCCCATGTCCTGGACGCCCTCCACCAGGTCCCGCTCTATGGCCTCGAGGGTGGCCTCCATGAGGAGCTTGCCCAAAAAGGGGTCCCCCACCTGGACCGCGGGGCGGTCCTCCTCCTTCTCCTCCTTGAGCTCCCGGCTGGCGAAGGCCGCCCCCCCGATCCCGTCCCGGCCCGTCTTGGCCCCGGCGTAGTAGATGGGCCGGCCTAAGGAGGCCCGGCTCCTTTTGAGGTTTTCCTCCCGCAAAAGGCCCAGGCACATGGCGTTCACCAGGGGGTTTTCCCCGTAGCCCTCGTGGAAGTAGAGGTCCCCCCCCACGGTGGGGACCCCGATGGCGTTGCCGTAGAAGGCGATGCCGGAGACCACCCCCTTGAGGAGGTAGCGGCTTCTTGGGCTATCGGGGGGGCCGAAGCGCAGGGAGTCCAGGAGGGCGATAGGCCTCGCCCCCATGCTCATGATGTCCCGGAGGATCCCCCCCACCCCGGTGGCGGCCCCCTGGAAAGGCTCCACCGCCGAGGGGTGGTTGTGGCTCTCTATCTTGAAGGCCACGGCCCACCCCTCCCCGATCCGCACCACGCCGGCGTTCTCCCCGGGGCCCTGGAGGACCGCTTCCCCTTCCTTGGGGAGCTCCTTGAGGAGGGGGCGGGAGTTCTTGTAGGCGCAGTGCTCGCTCCACATCACCTTGAAGAGGAGGAGCTCCACCCGGTTGGGCTCCCGCCCCAGGCGCTTCAGGATCTCCCGGTACTCCTCCAGGGGGATGCCGATCTCTTGGGCTAGGGCCTCCATCAGTCTAGGAGGGGCAGGAGCTCCCGGTGGTCCTTGACCTTGGCCGTGGGCCGCACCTCCCCGTTCACCTCCCTCAGGCCCACGTACTGCACCGCCCAGGAATAGCCCGTCCCGAAGGCCCCCTTGATGTCCGTCTGGGGCAGGTCCCCCACGTGCAAGGCCTCCTCCGGGGGCACCCCCAGGGCCTCCAAGGCCTTTAGGAAGGCCTCGGGCCTGGGCTTCACGAAGCCCGTCTCGTCGGAGAAGCTGTAGGCCTGGAAGAGGTCCAGGCCCCGCCGCCTCAGGTGCTCCCGGACGAGGCGGCCTGGGGTCATGCCCGTGTCGGATACCAGGGCCAAGGGGTATTTCTTGGCCAGGTCCTTCAGCACCTCCACCCCGGGGAGGGCCTCGAGGTCCACCAGCAAGGAGGTCTCCTCCAGCCTCCTGGCGGAGAGGGCGATGAGGCCCGGGTCGTGGGGGGCCCCCAGGAGGGTGAAGATGCGGGCCACCCGGTCGTACACGCTCATGTGCTCCCCCGCCTTCCAGGCCTCCTCAAAGGCCAGGGCCGCCTGCCGGTAGGCCTCCCGCACCTCGCTCTCCTCGGCGGGGTGGCCCGCCTCGGAGAGGGCGTCCAGGAGGATCTCGTACCGGGCGGGCATGACCCTTTCCATAAACGCCTGACCCTCGGTGAAGAGGGTACCCCAGAAGTCAAAGGTGATGGCTTTGGGTTTCATCGCCTAACCTCCTTCACGAGTCCCAGGAAGAAGGGGAGCCCGTCGGTCCCCCCCAGGACCTCGTCCACGGCCCGCTCGGGGTGGGGCATCATCCCCAGCACGTTCCCCTTCTCGTTCACGATCCCGGCGATGTCGTTCAGGCTCCCGTTGGGGTTGTAGTCCTCCTCCCCCTTTAGAGGGGCGTAGCGGAAGACCACCAGGCCCTCCCCCTCCAGCCTGGCCAGGGTCTCCCTATCGGCGTAGTAGCGCCCCTCGGCGTGGGCGATGGGAAGCCTGAGGACCTGGCCCTTCCGGTAAAGCCGGGTGAAGGGGAGGTCTACCCGCTCCACCCGCACCCCCACCTCCTTGCAGGTGAAGTGGAGGTTCAGGTTGGTGAGGAGGGCTCCCGGGAGAAGCCCCGCTTCCGTGAGGACCTGGAAGCCGTTGCAGACCCCCACCACGTACCGCCCCTCCTGGGCGAAGCGGCGCACCGCCTCCATCACCGGGCTCTTGGCGGCCAGGGCCCCCGCTCGCAGGTAGTCCCCGTAGCTGAAGCCCCCGGGGAGGAAGACCCCGTCAAAGCCCTTCAGGTCCCTTTCCGTGTGCCAGACGAACTCCGCCTCCATCCCCGCTTTTTCCAGGGCGAAGCGGGCGTCCTCGTCGCAGTTGGACCCGGGGAAGCGGACGATGGCCCACCTCATGGCACTTCCTTCAGGGCCTCGAGGGTCCAGGTCTCCATCACCGGGTTGGCCAGGGTCTGCCCCAGGGCCTTGGCCCTCTCCTCGGCCTTCAGGAGGTTCTCCTCCTGGAAGACCACCTCCAGCACCTTCCCCACCCGCACGCTTTCCACCGGGTGGCCCAGGTCCCTCAAGACCCCCTCCACCGCCCGGCCCTGGGGGTCCAGGATGCCCTCCTTGAGCTCAATGAGCAACGTGGCCTGGTACCTTGGCATCTTCACTCTCCTAAAACCCGCCTCAGGACCTCCTGGTAGGCCTCCTCCACGCCGCCTAAGTCCCTGCGGAAGCGGTCCTTGTCCAGGGGCTCCCCGTCCTTCCGAAGCCGCATGGTGTCGGGGCTGATCTCGTCCGCCAGGAGGATTTCCCCCCCAAAGCGCCCAAACTCCAGCTTGAAGTCCCAGAGGTCCAGCCCCCTCTCGGCGAAGAAGGACTTCAGGAGCTCCCCCACCTTGAGGGTGGTGGCCTGGATCTGGGAAAGCTCCTTTTCTTCCGCAAGCCCCAGGGCCAAAACGGCGTTCTCGCAGATCAAGGGGTCCCCCAGGGCGTCGTTTTTGAGGGAGAACTCCACCAGGGGGGCCCTGAGGGGGGTGCCCTCCTCCACCCCGTAGCGCTTGGCGAAGCTCCCCGCCGCCCGGTAGCGGAGGATCACCTCCAGGGGGAGGATCTCCACCCGCCTCACCAGCATCTCCCGGTCGGAGAGTTCCCGGATGAAGTGGGTCTTTATGCCGTGACTTTCCAGGTAGCGGAAGAGGAAGGCGGAGACCTTGTTGTTCACCACCCCCTTACCGGGGATGAGGCCCCTCTTTTGCGCGTTGAAGGCCGTGGCCTCGTCCTTGAAGTAGACCCTCAGGGTGTCCGGGCCTTCCGGATAGAGCACTTTGGCCTTACCTTCGTACAGCTTTTCCATGCTTCTCCTTAAAGGAGCGCGAGGCCCTTTGCCCTCATTGTAGCGGCAGAAGGCGAAGCCGCGTTTTCTCGGGACCGATCAACGCCAGGGCCCCGCTTTCCAGGTCCTCGGAGAACCGCTTTAGGACCTCCAGCACGGGGGACAGGGCCTCGGGAGGTTCGGTGGAGGGCAGGCGGAGGAGGATCACGCTGGGCCCTTCCTCTCCCGTGAGGGAGAGGAGGTGGCCGAAGTCCAGGTCGGCGGTGAGGATCACGTAACCCCGCTCCCTGGCCCAGGCGAAGAGCATCTCATCGGGGGCGTCCGCTGGGCCCACATCCCGCCACCAGATGGCTTCGTGCCCTGAGGCCAAAAGAGCCTCCCGCCAGCGGGGTGAGAGGTTCATGTCCACCAGGATTCTCACGGGTTTAGGGCGTGCTCCTCTTCTTCCAGCCTCCAGGCGGCGTAGGCCAGGGCCTCCTGAATGTCCTCCAGGGTAAGCTCCGGGTAGTCCCGGAGGAGGTCCTCGGGGGTTTCCCCCCGGGCAAGCCTCCGGAGCAGGGCGGCCACCGTGAGGCGCATCCCCCGGATGGTGGCCTTGCCGCCGAAGAGGCGGGGATCGTGGGTGATCCGGCTAAACCGGGGCATGTCCCCATTTTAAAGCCCGAAGCGGGCGTAGATGGCCTCCACGTGCCGGAGGAAGGGCCTGGGGTCAAAGAGGGCCTTAAGGGCCTCCCCCTTCAGGGGATTTTCCGGGTCCTCTTCCAGGAGCTCGGCGAAGGGCCGCTTCTCCTGCCAGCTCCTGAGGGCGTTCCGCTGGACGATGGCGTAGGCCCGGTCCCGGGGGAGGCCCTGGGCGATGAGGGCGTTTAGGACCTGCTGGGAGTAGATGAGGCCCCGGGTGAGGTCCAGGTTCCGCCTCAGGTTCTCCTCGTGGACCACCAGGCCCTCCAGGATTCCCCTAAGCCGCCTCAGGGCGTAGTGGGCCAAGGTGGTGGCGTCGGGGAGGATGACCCGCTCCACGGAGGAGTGGGAGATGTCCCGCTCGTGCCAGAGGGCGATGTCCTCCAGGGCGGGCCCCAGGTAGCCCCGGAGAAGCCTCGCCACCCCGGTGAGGTTTTCCAGGCCCACGGGGTTTTTCTTGTGGGGCATGGAGGAGCTCCCCGTCTGCCCCTCCCGGAAAGGCTCCTCCACCTCGAGGACCTCCGTGCGCTGGAGGTGCCGTAGCTCCACCGCCACCCGCTCCAGGTTCCCCCCCAGGATGGCCAAAGCCGCCAGGACCTCGGCGTGCCGGTCCCGGGGGACCACCTGGGTGGAAATGGGCTCGGGGCGGAGGCCAAGCCTAGAGGCCACGTGGGCCTCCACCTCCGGGGGCACATGGGCGTAGTTGCCCACGGAGCCCGAGAGCATGACCACGCCCATGGTTTCCCTGGCCTCTCTAAGCCGCCTTTCGTCCCGCTGGAAGGCGGCGTAAAAGCTCAGGAAGCGGAGGCCGAAGCTGGTGGGCTCCGCGTGGACCCCGTGGGTGCGGGCGATGGCGGGGGTGCGCTTGTGGCGGAGGGCGAGGCCCTTAAGGGCCTCCTCCACCCCCTTTAGCTCCTCCAGGATGAGGTCCAGGGCCTTCACCAAAAGGGCGTTTTGCGCCGTGTCCACGATGTCGGAGCTGGTGAGGCCCAGGTGGAGGTAGCGGCCTATTTCCTCGTCCTCCGTCCACTCCGTGAGGGCCCGGGTGAAGGCCACGATGTCGTGGCGGGTCACCGCCTCCACCTCGGCCACCCTCCGGGCGAAGGCCTCGGTGAGGGGCTTTTCCTCAAGCCGCTTCAGGAGCCTATGGGCCAGGCCTGGGGGGACTTGGCCCAGGGCCTCCCAGGCCTCGAGGGCGTAGGCCTCCACCAGGGCCCACATGCGGTAGCGGCTCTCCTCGGACCAGAGGGCGGCCATCTCCGGCGTCTGGTAGCGGGCGATCATGGCCTTAGGCTACCAGGCCCCGGAGGCGTTCAGGGCAGGGTCAGGGTGAAGCGGGCCGCGTACCCTTCCCCCTCAGGGGCGAGGCTGAGGAGGAGGTCCGCCCGGAAGAGGCCGTCCTGGCGGTTGCCCACCCGGGGGAGGCCCCGCTCCCGGTAGGGGGGGTTGGCGTAGACCTGGCGCTGGACCTCCTCGGGGAAGAAGAGCTGGGTGGCGAAGACCCGGCTCGCTTCCACCCGGAGGTGGAGGTGGGGGGTGCGGCTCGGGTACCAGCCGGGGAAGAGGGTGAGGAACTCCACCAGGCCCTCGGCGTCCGTGCGCCCAAAGCCCCGGCAGAAGGTCCCGGGGGCGTTCACCCCCGAGTAGCGCCCCAGGGCGTCCGTGTGCCAGAGGTCCACCCGGGCCCCCACAAGGGGACGGCAGGCCCGGTCCCGCACCCAAAGCCTCAGGCGAAGGGGGACCCCGGGAAGCCCCTCCCTGAGGTCCTCCCTTTCGGGCACCTCCCGCAGGTAGTAGGGGCCTTCCGTGAGGGCGGGGGTGGGGGCGCAAGCCTGGCTTCGGGCCAGGGGCAGGGCCAGGAAAAGGCCGAGGAGGGTGCGGCGCTTCATTGCCGCCTCAAGACCAGGTCCACCTCCAGCCGGATGCGGTTTTCCACGCTGAGGAGGATGGGCACCCGGGGCTGGACCAGGTTGAACCTTTCAAAGGGGAACTCGGTGCGCAAGAGAACCCGCACCTCCTGGCCCAAAAACTCCGCCTCCCCCTCCCAGGCCACCTCCTGGGTCACGTCCCGAAGGGTGAGGTCCCCCACCACCTTCACCGGGAACTTCCCGCTTTGGGGCAGGGGGTTGGGAAGCCCCTCCACCCGCTTGGGGCGGAAGGCGGCCGTGGGGAAGCGGTCAGTCTGGAGGGTGTTCTGCCTTAAGTAGTTGTCCCGTCGGGCCTGGTCGCTTTTGAGCTCCCGGAGGTCCACGGTGAAGACCCCCGTGGCCTGGCCGCCCTGGAGGCGCACCTCGCCCTTCACGGCCTTGGTGGTGCCCACGGTGTCGGTGATGCCGATCTGGACTAACTGTTCCCGGACCCGGTAACGGGCCTCCCCGGAGACCACCTCAAAGGTCTGGGCCAGAGCGGGCACCAAAAGGGCCAGGGTCCACACCCACCATCGCATACCCTCACCTCCTTCGCTACAGGAAGCGTAGCATTCGGGCGTTAGCCCCGGGTGAGAGCCTCAGGTATAGACTGGGTTTATGACCCGGGCCATCACCTTTGACGTGGGGAACACCCTGATCCTGGCGAGCCCCCGCTTCTGGCTCCTGCCCTTCTTGGAGGAGCGGGGCCTGAGGCCCAGGGGGGACGTGCGGCGGGCGGCCATGGAGGCCTTCCGCTTCTACGAGGAGAACCACCTCCTGGCCCGGGACCTGGAGGCCGCCCTTAGCCTCTGGCGGGAGTTCCACCGGAGGCTCTTTTCCGGGATGGGCCTGGAGGAGGAGGCCGAGGGGCTTTCCCGGGAACTGGTGAACAACTGGCTGAACCCCTCCTTCTGGCCCCTGGCCCCGGGGGCGGAGGAGACCCTTAGGGCCCTCAAGGAACGGGGCTACCCCCTGGCCGTGGTCTCCAACTGGGACGCCTCCTTGCCGGAGATCCTCGAGGCCGTGGGCCTGAGGCGCTACTTTGACCACCTGGCGGTGAGCGCCCTCTCCGGGGTGGCCAAGCCCGACCCCAGGCTCTTCCAGGAGGCCCTCAGGGCCCTGGGGGTGGCCCCAGAGGAGGCGGTGCACGTGGGGGACGCGGAGGCGGACCTGCTCGGGGCCCAGGGGGCGGGGATGCGGGCCCTCCTCTTTGACCCCACGGGGGAGAACCCCAAGGCCCTCCACCGCCTGCCCGCGGTGCTAGACTACCTCCCATGAGCGTGCGGGAGGCCATCTGGGGGGAGAAGCGGGAGGCCATAGAGAAAAGCCTTCAGGAGGTGGACCCTGACCTCTTCCGCTACATCCGCGACTTCGCCTACGAGGAGGTCCTGGCCAGGCCTGGCCTGGACCTGAAGACCCGGGAGCTTCTCGCCATCACCGCCCTCATCGCCCTGGGAAGCCCCAAGGAGCTGGCCACCCACCTCGAGGGGGCCCTCCGGGTGGGGGCCACGGAAGAAGAGGTGCGGGAGACCATCCTGCAGTCCGCCCTCTTTCTGGGCTTTCCCCGGGCCCTGGCGGCCATGAAGCTTTTCCAGAAGGTGCTCAAGGGCCGTGGTGCTCCTCACGAGGGGGAAGGATAGGGCGCTTTTGGAGAGGCTTGCCGCCTTGGGAATAGAGGCGGCGGAGGTGGCCCTCTTGGAGCAGGTGGACCTGCCCGCTTTGGCCCTGCTTCCCGGGAAGCTCCAAAGGGCGGACTGGGTGGCGGTGACCTCCAAAGAGGGGGCGAGGCGCCTTCTCCTGGCCTGGGAGCGGGCGAAAAGGCCCCCCCTCCAGGTGGCGGCGGTGGGGGAGGGGACGGCGGAGGTCCTGAAGGAGGGCGGGCTTCCCCCGGCCTTCGTCCCGGGAAGGGCCACGGCCCAGGACCTGGCGCGAGGGTTTCCCGAGGCCAAAAGGGTCCTCTTCGTGGCCGGGGACCTGGCGGGGAAGGACCTGGAGGGGGGTCTTAGGGCCCGGGGGGTTCCCGTGGAGCGCCTGGAGGTCTACGCCACCCGGGAAAGGGCCCTTTCCCCGGAGGAGGTGGCCCTTTTGGAGAGGGCGGAGGTGGTGGCCTTTTTTAGCCCCTCGGGGGCCAGGGCCTTCGCCCGCTGGACGAATAGGCGCCCCAGGGCCGCCTGCATCGGTCCCAGCACCGCCAAGGAGGCTAGGAGGCTTGGCTTTCCCGTGTGGGAGGCGAAGGAGCCCGGCCTCGAGGGCCTCCTTGGGGCCATCCTCGAGGCCCTTTCCCATTAGCCTCCCCAAGGCTTTCCTTTAGCCAACCGGGGCTTTTGTCCCCCTTGGTGGGCTTATACTCTTCTAAGCGTATGGCCCTGCCCCTTTACCTGGTGGGCCTCTCCCATAAGACCGCCCCGGTGGAGGTGCGGGAAAGGGCGGCTTTAGACCCGGTGGTGGCCCTGCCTGCGGCCCTGGCCCGCCTGGGGAAGGGAGTGGTCCTCTCCACCTGCAACCGCACGGAGGTCTACGGGGTGGGGGACCCGGGTAAGGCCCGGGCCCTCCTCTTGGAGAGGGGCGTGGAGCCCCGCCACCTCTACCTGAAGGAGGGAGTGGAGGCCTTGCGCCACCTCTTCCGCGTGGCCGCGGGGCTGGACTCCCTGGTGGTGGGGGAGGCCCAGATCCTGGGCCAGGTGCGGGAGGCCCTTCTTCTAGCCCGGAAGCACGGGGCCACGGAGAGCTTCTTGGAAAAGGCCTTCCAGTCCGCCATCGCCCTAGGCAAGCGGGCCAGAAACGAGACGGGCATCGGGGCCGGGGCGGTGAGCGTGGCCTACGCCGCCTTGGACCTGGCCCTGGCGGTCTATGGGGACCTAAGCGGCCTGGCGGTGGCCGTGCTGGGGGCGGGGGAGATGGCGGAGCTCTTCCTCACCCACCTGAAGGCCCACGGGGTGGGAAGGGTGTTGGTGGTGAACCGCACGGAGGAAAGGGCCAGGGGCCTGGCGGCGCGCTTTGGGGGCGAGGCCTACCCCCTTTCCGCCCTGGCCCAGGTCCTGGCCCAGGCCGATCTGGTGGTGGCCTCCGCCGCCGCCCCCCAGTACCTGGTGGTCCCGGAGGCCCTGCCCAAAAGGGCCAAGCCCCTTTTCCTCATAGACATCGCCCTTCCCCGGAACATTGACCCCCGGGTGGGCCGCCTGCCCCACGCCTACCTCTACAACCTGGACGACCTGGAGCGGGTGGTGGAGAAGAACCTGGCCGCCCGGAAGGGGGAGGTCCCCAAGGTGGAGGCCTTGGTGGAGAAGGCCATCGCCGACTACCTGGAATGGTACGCGGGCCACCGGGTGCGGGAGGCCATCAAGACCCTGGAGGAGCGCATCTTCCGGGAGGTGGCCCAGGAGTTTCCCCAGGGGGACCCCCTTCTTTGGCACAAGGAGGCGGGCCGCCGGGTGCACCCTTGGATCCTGGCTCTCAAGGTGGGGGCCCGAAGGTTCCTGGAAGGCCCCCCGTGCCCCCAGGAGTGTCCTCTCCTGGCCTTCCGTCCTCCCCGGCCATGAGCCCCGCCAACCTGCTCGCCTTGGGGGGCGTGGTGGTTTTGGCCCTGGGCCTCTTCTGGCCCAGGGTCCTTCACCTGGGGGCCCTCCTTTACCTGGCGGCGGCCCTGGCGGACGCCGTGGCCAAGGGGGTCTTTTCCAGTCCCGCCCAGCCCGCTCTCCTCCTGGGGGGGCTTCTGGCCCTGAGGGGGGAGAGCTTTCTCCTCAGGCCCTGGATGGCTCCTTTGCGGCGCTACCTCCTCCTCCTTGCCCTTATCCTGGGCCTCTTCGCCCTCAAGGCCCTGCCCCACCCCGGGGGGGCGCTCCCCAGCATTCTCTCCCTCCTCCACGGGGGGGCCTTCGTGGTGGCCTACCTGGCCCTGGCGGTGGGGGTGGGGGCGGGGACCATGTGCGCCCTTCAGGACCTGCGCCTGCGCCGCGCTCCAGAGAAGGCCCTGGGAAGCGCCCCCCTCTGGAGCCTGAGGCGCCTGGAGCTGGGGTACCTCAAGGTGGGCTACCTGGCGGCCACCCTGGGTCTGGGAAGCGGCATGGCCTGGGCCTGGGGGTACTTTGGAAGCCCCCTGGCCCTGGACCCCAAGGAGCTTTCGGCTTTTGTGGGCTGGCTTCTTCTCACCCTCTACTTTCTCCTGGAGGAGCGGCTTAGGGGGCTTCCCCGGGCGGGGCTCCTCCTCCTTTCCTACGCCCTCCTCCTCTTCGCCTTCCTGGGGGCCCCCTTCCTGGGGTCCCGGCACCCCTCGAGGCTCATCTTCTAAAATGGCAATCTTCACTTGACAGAATAGTAAGTGTAGGTTTACACTCCCCTCAAGGAGGGGAGAGGATGCTGGGTCCTTGGGAGTACTGGGAGGCGGGAAGGTTCCGCAGGGAGGCCCTTCTGGAGGAGGCGGAGCGGGAAAGGCTCTTGAGGCCCCTGAGGCGGGGGTGGCGCAGGCAGCTGGCCCGTTTCCTCCTCGCCCTTTCCGCCTGGCTGGCCCCGGAGGAGGCCTGGAGGGGGAAGGAGGCGGTTCATGGAGGATAAGAGGCGCATCCTGGAGATGGTCAGGGAAGGGGTTCTAAGCCCCGAGGAGGCCCTGGAGCTCCTTGCGGTCCTGGAGGACCGGGGGGAGGGGGATGGACCCAGGGAAGGGGCGGTTCCCCAGGGCTCTGCGGTCCTCCTCGAGGTGAGCGGAGCGGATGTGGAGGTGGTGGGGGAGACGGGCCTCTCCCTGCCCAAGGCGGAAGGTGGGGAGCTTTTGGCCGAGGGGGAGGGGTATGTCTATCGCCTGGGGATTGAGGGGGTTGGGCGGCTCTGGGTTCCCGAAGGAAGCCGGGTCCAGCTGGAGGCCAAGGGGAGCAACCTGGAGCTCTCCCGGGTGGCCCTCTTGGGGCAAGCCCATGGGTGCAACCTGGAAGGGGAGGGGATCCTGGGGCTGGACCTCCGCCTGGTGGGGGCGAACCTGGAGGCGAGCCTCCTCCTAAAGGAGGGAAGCCACCGGCTGGACCTCGAGGCGGCCAACGCCGAGCTCCGCCTTCTTCAGGGCTCGGACCTCCTTTTAGAGGTGGAGGCCCGGCTTTCCTCGCTGGAGGTAGAGGGCGCCTGGAGCCGGGCGCCGGGTGGGTACCGGCTTGGGGAAGGGCGGGCGGTTCTTAGGGTGAGGGCTTTCGCCAGCAACCTGGGAGTGGAGGCCTAGACATGGAAGAGAAAAAGCGCGTGCTGGAGATGTTGCAGGCGGGAAGCATCGGGGTAGAGGAGGCCATGGACCTGCTTGCGGCCTTGGAAGGGACGAGGCCCGAGCCCAGGCCCCCGGCCCGGCTCCTCAAGGTGCGGGTGGAAGCGGAGGAGAAGGGGCGGCCCGTGAAGATTCACGTCAACCTCCCCCTGGCCCTGGCCCCCCTGGTGGAGTCCTTTCTCCCCGAGGAGGCCAAGCTCAC
>Ga0197142_1002172_pt1 | contig 17392 bp, 18 predicted proteins | sample GBS60_MetaG_FD_148614 | JGI IMG/M metagenome (GOLD analysis project Ga0197142, IMG submission 148614) | Sediment microbial communities from Great Boiling Springs, Gerlach, Nevada, United States - GBS 60_MetaG | ecosystem: Environmental > Aquatic > Thermal springs > Hot (42-90C) > Sediment...
AAATTAATGAAGAAATTGAAATAGACGAGCCGTATTTTGGAACAAAAAGAATAAGGAGTAAAAAAGGAAGAGGAGGAGCCAAAGGTAAAATCCCTGTTATTGGTCTTTTAAAAAGAAACGGTAAGGTATTTACTCAAATTATTAATAATTGCACAAGAAAAGAACTTATACCAATAATCAAAGTAAAGATTTTACAAAAATCAACAATCTATACTGATGGTTGGAAGAGTTATGATAGTTTAGTTTTAAATGGATATAAACACAAAAGAATTTATCATCATGAAAGCAAATTTGTTTAAGACAAAAATCATATTAATGGAATTTAGCAGTTATACCAAAAGAAAATTATTAAAATTTAACAGCATAATAAAAAAAGATAAATTTTTGTTATACTTAAAAGAATCACAACTTAGATGAAATAATCGACAAGATATTTATAAGTTATTATTGATAAAATTTGTTTAAATGAATTCTAGTTTTTAAACTATTATGAAAAAAAAATTTTTTTATAATAAACCAAAAATCTCCGCAAAAAAAATAAAAAATAAGCTTTATTTAGATAATGATCGTCTTTTAGATTCATTTGATTTAATTGAATCTAGTAATAATAATATACTAGCACAAAGCTGCAGTAGTTGTGGTTCTTGTGGTTGTGCAGCTTGCGGAAGTTGTAGAAGCTGTCCACCTTGTTCTGATATGCGATTCAAAAGGGAAATACAACCATTAACTAACGTCATTAATAAATTAAGTAAAATAAGGGGAGTATATTTTAAGTGGAATAAAACTTATAGAAATATTAATAAAACAGCCAATAAAACTAGACAAATTGGTTTAATTGCCCAAGAGGTAGAAAAATTTTTTCCAGAACTGGTAGCAAGAGTAGGTATTAAAAATTATAGAGGTATTTATTATGATAAATTAACTGCAGTGCTTATAGAAGCAATTAAGGAGCTAAAATCTATGAATGATTTGTTGGTGAAACGGATAGAAGCATTAGAAAGTGGCTGAATCCGTTAATTTCCCAACCGCTAAAACATAAATTAAAGATTCATTTAGCCCATCAATATCTATAAGCTGGTTTAACTTATCATCAAGAAATCCCCCAATAGCACAACATGACAATTCTAGAGCCGAGCTTAAAAGATAGATATTTTGAGCAAGATGTCCAGCTTCAATTAGTATATATCTATAACCTCTATCACCATATTTTATTATTGTCCTTTTAAATATTGCAGTTATTAATATAAGTAAAGCACAATCATTAATCCATTTTTGATTAAAGCAATTAATTACCTCGTGTTTATTTTTTATTAGCCAAAGTTTTTCTAATCTATGAGATTTTAAATAATAATGATATATTCCTTGAGGTAATTCTGTGTTTAAGGAGATAGTATAAATTTCTAAAGGATATTTGGCTCCGGCTGACGGATAAAATCTTTTAAAAAAAATAGGGAATTTATTAACTTTCAATCCTGCGCTAAAATAAAGAAGAGTGCTAATTGTCTTTATTGATAATTTCGATGAGGAAAAGATTCTTGAGGACTTTCTGTTTATAAGCGTACTATATAGAGAAATGTTTTTATTGAGTTTTGGAGGAGGTAATTTTATTTCCTTAAAACGGGCATAAGCTTTATACTGTATATTTTCAGAAGTTTTGGAGTTAGAAGTTTTGACATTATTTGTAAATTTTTTTATTTTTGTACTGCTATGAAATTTAATAAAAATAGAATCAGGAATTCCCAATAATTTTTTAATTTGTTTATTATTATTAATTTCCATATTATAAAAATGGATGAGGAAGTGGATTAATAATAATTTTATTATTCTTATAGTATCCAAAATATGAAGCTACCGACTTTAATCTATCCATTACTATAATTTTACAACTTTCATTAAGGTAAAGTGGCTGTAAACCGGGAATTATTACTTTATAGACTAAATAATTAATCTTTCGGAAGTTGCTAGGTGTAACATTAACATAATATATATGAAATTTTTTATTTTTCATTAACTCTTTCACCTTAGCCAGTTCCTGTTTTTTATTTAATGAAAAAGGTTTTATTTTAATTACTGTTTTTTTCTGATTAAATAAAAATTCGACTTTATTTATCATAGAAATAGGATACCATAAAACCGCGCGATTAATTTCATTGTTTATTATTTTTTCCCGATTAATTTTAGATAATAAAGATTTTTTTTTCATAATTTCTCTTCTTATCCAGGGTCTTATTTGAAATGCTTCTTCTATACTATGAATAATTGCTTCTTTTATATTCAAACTAGATTTTAGGCCTAAAGTTATTGACGGCCCTATGCCAGTTTTATCTATAAGTATTGTTAAAAATACCGGAATACTAAGATCATTAGTTAAATTAATAATATATGGTTGAAGATTATATCTATGAAATGTTTTAATAAGCGATAAGATTGTTAAATCAGATATTTTTTGTAAATCAATAACAGGAGGGGATATTTTATTTAGCCAAACTGTCATAAAGGCATCTCTTTCTATAATTTCATATATTCCATTAAGAAGTGCTATTTCATGATAAAAATGACCAGCGGCGCCGGTACTTATTACATTTGGAAATTTTATTTCATCTAATATCCTATAGTTTAAATATACCAACTGAGCAGGGATATAGATTTTATTATTAAAATAAAGATCGCGTCCTTCAACCCAGCCAATTTTTCTCCCTCGAATGTTATTTTTATTTTTGAGATAGATTGTTGGGTCAATTGCTTTTAAATTATTATTAATAAGGTCATTATATGTTGAAAAAATAATAGAATCTTTTTTGAAACAATTAATAGAAAAGCGCTCAACAGCTTCGCCTAAACATTTAATTAAAGCAAGTTTTTTCGACACAAAAGATATACCACTCGCACCAACTCCTTTTACTTTTACTTGATAATTATTTTTACTATAATAAGATGGCGACTCCTCTAATATAGTTGAATAATAATTTATTTTGGGCTCATCATAAAAAATATTTGAGTTATTATCGATTGATTTTATAATTTTTTTTGAAATCAATTCTTTCAATATTTTGTTTATAAGTTTTAAATAATTCATATAATTATAAAATTAAAATTCTACTACGTTTGCCTTAATATTTTAATAAGTTCCTCTTTTTTTTTATTAAAGTATAAAAAATAAAAATTGTTAAAATTATTAATTAGATTTAATAAATTATTTAATTGTTTTTTATAATAGTTTTTTTCTACCCAAAGCTGTTTGGATAGCTCTTCAAAAATTTTCACTTTATCCTCAATTTTTTCTATTTTAACAAATGAGGCTTTTCGTAAAAAAAAGATTCGCTCTATTGGATATTTCTTTGTTTGCTTTTTTATATATTCTTTTTCAGTAAAAGGTGATTGATAATAATAGTAAGTATTTAATTCCTTTTTAATTACAGATATATCATCAGATAATGAGGGGAAATGACTTTGAAGCAAATTTCTAAGAGTAGTTTTTCCTTCTCCCGTTTTGCCTAAAAATATATTTGCTTTGCCTTTAATATTTACAGCAGAAGAATGGAGAAAAAATCCCCCATTATGATTAATAAGCATTTCGCTGATAAGACTCCATATCATTAACTGAAAATGAAGTAAGTCAGTATGGTAAAAACTTATTATTTCATTCTCTGCCACCTTTTCGAATAAATGAACAAAATATTTATTTCCACATCTTTTAATAATGACATCTGTACCTTTTTTTTCAACAAAATTAATTATAATATCAATAGTCATAGGTTTCTGTTTTATAATAAAATCATGGTGATATTTAATTATTTGGTCAAGAAAAATTTTTTTTATAGCAAACCAACTTGTTTTTTTAAAATGTAATTTTATATTAAATCCTGCAATATTTAGGTAGATATTATTAGTCATTATAGTTAGTAATTATAGTATAAATATAATAATGCCTTAATAAAATTAGCACTCAAAATGTTTTATTATACTAAATTTATTATACTAAATATAGTTCTAGATTACTTTAGCATACATTTTATGCTAAAATAGGTTATCTAGACAATGAAAAACAAGTATTTTGTTAAGTCTCATATTTCAGAACGTAAATTTAGAAAAATTTTAAAGTATTTTTCTCAAGATTTTGATGCAACTAAAACAAGCTCTTTAACAGGACTATCCCGTAAAACAATAAATAGATTGTATCATAAATTTAGAGTAAGAATCTATCAAATAGAAGAAAATCAATCTGATAAAATTAACGGAGAAATTGAAATTGATGAAGCTTATTTTGGTGCTAAACGAATTCGTGGAAAACGCGGACGAGGAGCTAAAGGAAAGGTTCCTGTTATTGGTCTTTTAAAAAGAAACGGTAAAGTATATACCCAAATTGTAGAAAACTGTAACAGGCATGAAATCATGCCTGTTATTAAGGGCAAAATACTTGAAAAATCAACAATCTATACAGATGGCTGGAAAAGTTATGACGGACTTGTCCTTAACGGTTATAAACATTACCGAATCCACCATCATGAAAATGAATTTGCCAGAGGCAAAAATCATGTTAATGGTATTGAATCATTCTGGAGTTATACTAAAAGAAGATTATTGAAATTTAACGGAATAAGAAAAGATAAGTTTTTGTTACACTTAAAGGAATCACAATTCAGATGGAACAACAGACAAAATATTTATAAGTTATTATTAAAAAACTTTAGAGAAAAACCTCTCTAAAGTATCCTAGACCCTAATTTAATTTATTCGGATAATTTTAAAAATCCGCTTAAGATTAATCTTATTTTTATTAGAATATTTTAGCATGAAATTAATTTTTTGATTAAATTATACAATGATTTTTAAATAAACCTGTTACAAAATTAACAACTCCTTATCAGCACAATAATAAGTCCTAAATAGACAAAAGCTTTAAACATGGCTGGATATCTATCTCTTCTTATCCTAATCCGCCAAAAGTTTTTAAGCCAGGCATTGAGTCTTTCAATTAGAAACCTCACTTTATACTTTGAGGCTTCAAATTTGAATTTAGGCCCTCTTTTTCTTGTGTAATCTCCATTCCTCATTTCCATATTTATTTTTGTTCCTTTGTTTATCATCTTTCGTCTAAACTCTAAGCTGGCATAGATTTTATCAAGATTAATAATCTTTTTTCTCCTTCCAACAGTTTCTTTCAAATGGTTGCCAACAAAATTGGCATCATGAATATTTCCTTTACCAAAAGAGACATCAGCGGGTAATCCATACTTGTCAGAAAATATGGAAATCTTTGTTCCTATTTTAGCATGTTTTGTATTCCAGCCTGTTAATCTTTTAAATCGAAAAGAGGTTGATGTGGTCGTATCAATTGCTCCTTCTTTAATATCGGTTTTATCTTCAACCAGCATTTAACAGATGAGTTTGAGTTTCCCTCTCCGTTGTAATTCCTGGAAATACCGAAAGCAGGAAGCATATAAACAACCACATTCCGCCATCTTTTTCCAGGCAACTCCATTGATTAAAACTTGTAATATTCCGTTTAGCAAAGCCTCCTTCTTACATTTCTTTCTACCTCTTCTTTTTTGTCTTGGTGTTGGTAATAACCTCAACAATTTTTCAAATTGCTTTTTGCTTATAAGTTTTGTAATATCATACATGGGTAGTCACCTCCTTTTGGGTTACTACCCATTTTATTTGATGTTAGGCTATAATTTCAATTAGGGTTGAATTTTGTAATAACTTTAATAAATTTATTTTAAAACAACAAGTTATTAAACTTAATTAAATTCGCTTTATTGAAAATCATTATCAAACCTGCGAGGTTTGATATGGATGGTTAAAAAAACTTACTCTAGAAACCCCAAAAGAAAAACTGGTAAGATATTTTTATCTCTTTCTTTATCAAGAGTTTGGCTAAATAAATAAAATTCATCAATATCTAAAGAGTGGGCTAAAGAACGAAGTTTTCTATAATCGGATAAAGTGGCAAAAGATTTGACTTCAACGCCAATTTTCTTGTTAAGAATAAAATCAATTTCTGCGCCTGACTTTTTTTGATAATAGTTTAGATTATAATGATTTGATAATTGAGAAAAAACACAGTTTTCTAGGCATTGAATTGATGATAATCGTTAAATTATTTAAGAATTCTTGCAATTTTTTTTATTTTGTGCGAGTAAATCATATATTTACTTTAAACAAAGTTTTAATATTTGTTAAGTATTATTTACATTTAGTTAAGTCATTAAACAGTTATATCTTAACCTTATGAGATTTAATGGATGATAAAAGCATATTTTTATGATTTTACAAATTCACAAAATTATCAATTTTTATGGAATTTAAATCCAAAAAATTATTTTCTTATTCTCTTCCATCCCACCCACAAAATAGCAAAAATAACTTGAGGATTGAAAAAAACTAACAATTTCTTCCAAAAAGGAGAAGGGGATAAGAAAAAGATTTAAAAAATTTTGAAAATATTTATTTTGTCTGATAAATTTGTAAAGATTGAATAAAGTTAACCGGTACGATATTGACTCTAACTCAAAGGATTAATTGCTCTAAAACCCAATTTTTTAAAAATATTCGTATCAGCGGTATAAATAATTGAAATGTTATTGTCTTTCATGGTTGCCGCCAAATGAAGATCATAGATTTCTAAAGATTTAACCTTATATCTTTTTAAAAAATTTAATAATAAAAAAATGGTTTTGTCTTTTGGGGCAATAATTTGAAAATAGTCAGATTCAATAAATTTTTGGATAACAAGAATAGCTTGATTTTGAGATAGCGGTTTTTCGATTTTTTTTGGATTGGTAATAATTGCATAAAACTCGATAAGGTTTTGAAGACTAAGGCACAGACTATAGGAAGGGAGTTCTTTCTCTAAAAAACTTTTGGCTTTTTGATGAAAAATAGAATTTTTATTGGTGGCATAGACAAGAATATTGGTATCAACAAGGACTTTATTATTCATAAGCGTCTTTCCGGTGAATTTTTCTATTTGGAGAACCTAATTCATAAACCGGGAATAATTTCTTATAAGACAACCGTTTTTTTGCTAACCGGCTTTTTTTAGTAGATAAATTGAGTCTAATTTTTAAGCCTTCATTAATTATTTCATACAAAGATTTTCCTTCGTCAATAGCTTTTTTCTTAGCAAGATTTAAGAGATTAGGATCAAAATATGTAGTAGTTCTAACTAGCTGATTGTTCATATAAATATCATTATATCATTAAAATGACTTGATGTCAAGATGATTTTTTTTAATTTTCTTGCTATAATCCACAACACTGCAAAAATAACTCGGGGATTAAAAAAACAAGGATTTTTTTCCAAAAAGGAGAAGGTGATAAAAGGAAGAAATTTAGGAAACGTTTAATACCGACTAAAAGGCGGAAGTCGTCATTGAAAATATTTATTTTGTTTAAAGGTTGTATAAAAGGTAGTGTAAAGGTTGTGTAAGAAGGGTTGTTAAAAAATTTTAATTTTATTAAATCACAAAATCTAAATAATTTTCTTCTGTTATTATCTTGGTTATCGCTTGGGGATATGCTTTTTTAAAATCTTCAAGGTTGGTTTTTTTGGGTTTTTTAAATTTAAATTCAAAAGCAAAGAGTTTTCCTTCTCTTTCTTCGATCCAATCGATCTCTTTTTTCTCCCAAGTCCGCCAAAAATAATTATTAGTATATATTTTTTTATAACTTTGTTTTTTGAGTCTTTCCATCACTAAAAAGTTCTCCCACAAGGCTCCAATATCATTACGTTTATCCAAAGGATTAAAGTTTAAAATTAAGGCGTTTCTTACGCCATTATCGTAGAAATAATACTTACTCTTTTTGTTAATCTCGCTTCTTAAATTTCTTGAAAAACCACGCAGGTTATAAAGAATAAATGATTTTTCAAAAAGATCAAGATAACGAGCAACCGTTTTTACATCGATATTTAAATTATTGGCTAGTTCGTTAAAAGAAACTTCATTGCCTACCCGAAAAGCTAAAAGTCTTAAAAGATCAACCAAAATTTTTGCTCCTTTAACTTTTTCCAAGTCTAAAATATCTTTTAAAAGATAAGAGTTGACTAATTCATTTAATATCGTTATTTTTCTTTCATTGGATGAGGCAGTAATAACTTCTGGATAACTACCAAAAATTAAATATGAGGAAAGACTTTCTTGTAATTCATAGCGATTATATAATTGACTTAGTTCTAATTGTGAAAGAGGATAAAGAATTAAAGTAGTTTTTCTTCCTGTTAAAGGTTCACCGATTTGGCCGGAAAGATCAAAACTAGATGAACCAGTGACTATTAATTTGAGATCAGGGATATTATCAACTATTAATTTTAAATTAATTCCAATATTTGGTATCTTTTGTGCTTCATCAACAACAAGCAATTGATAACCAGAGCAAAACTCAGAAAGCCTTGATAATCTTTGAGAGGAGAGAATTTCTTGAACTGACAAATCATCACCCGAAACAAATTTATATTTAAAATCAGCTTTTTTAAGAAAACTTTTTAAAAGAGTTGTTTTTCCAACTTGACGAGGACCAAAGATAGCCAAAACTTTTCCCGGTAAAAGAAATTTACCCAAATTGTTAAAATACCGAGGCAAAATCATATTTTTTAGGATATCACAACTCCATAAAATTGTCAAATTTTATGGAGTTTTAGTCAATAAAATTAAGGATTTTATTCTTTTCCATCCCACCAACAAAATAGCAAAAACAACCTGAAGATTAAAAAAAACCAATAACTTTTTCCAAAAAGGAGAAGGTGATAGAAGAAAAAGATATACAAAACGTCTGGTGCCGGCTTTGAGGCGGGGTTCGTCGTTGAAGATGTTTAAGTTCTTAAAGTTTATAAAGTTTGTAAAGTTTATAAAGCTAGTTGGTTTAATGGTTTTGAGAAAAAAGGGCGGAAAAAGGGTTTGGTAATATTTTTTAAGAAGAGAAAAGACCGGATAGATAAAGTTTTGCAGTTGATATTTGTTAATTATTAACGCAATATCTTTCCATTTATTTATTGACAATTTATTTTTTCTAATTACCTTATCTAAAAAATCATAACGAAAAGCACCAGTAAAGTTGTGATGGAAAAGATGAAGAGAAAGATAAAGTATTAAGAAGCAAGTATTAAGTATTAAGAATTCTTCATTATTGATTTTTATTTTTCTTTTAGTTTTTAAAAAATTCTCAGTTAATTTATCAATTAATTTTTGTGGATATAGCGGTTCAAGTTTGCCAATTTGAGTCATCATAAAAACCACTTCCAGATGCAGATCAAAAACTACCGAAAAACCATTGATCATCTTCCAATAGGCGTTTTCTACTTTTTTATCCTGCAGTTTTTCCTGAAAAGAGGATAAAGAAGTATCAGCCTTTTGATAACCAAAAGAAAAAAGAATTTTTTCTGCCTTCTCAAAATCTTTTTTATCAACTAAAACATCACAGTCGGCATAAAGTCTTTGGGGGTGGCTGCCTTCAAAATAAAGATGAAGGGGTAAACCTTTTAAAAAAACATAATTAATATTCTCTTTATCAAACTCATTTTTGATTTTAACAATTTCAGAAAAATAATGGGTTGACTGAATAAGATATAAGGTTTCTGGTTTAAAAATTTGACCGTTGCGTTTTATTTGATAAACTTTGCCTAAAATTTGCTTGGGGTAGATTTTACCATCAGAATTTGGATTGTTATCACCTTTGGTGATAAGATATTTTTTTGTTTTATAAATTACCCGGTGAGTAATTAACTGATTTTTCTTTTTAAAAACTATTAAGTCATTAATCTTAATTTTCGGAAAAGGGATTTTTTTGAAGTAAACAGTATCGTTTGGTTGAAGAATAGGCAACATACTTTGTCCTTGGGATTTTAATGGAATTTTTTTAAGTTGCAGAAGTTTTTTAAAAGTTTTATTCATATTTAGACAAAAATTTTATTTTTGACATATTTGCCAAAGACCAAGATTTTTTTGATAAGCCTCATTTTGGGCTTTTAAAAAAAGATCGACATATTTCACATCCGGGGGAAAAGTAGCCGCATAAGCAAAGCCATTTTTAACCAAATAAAGATTAACAAATGATCCTTCATCAGTTGACATTTTTTCATCCAAAAAGACATAGCGAAGAAGACGATTATATTTATCTTTTTCTGAAAAATCTTTTTGAAGAAAAACTTTTTTGCCCAAAACCAATTCTTTGTTTTTTTCAAAAGCCTCTCTGGCAAAACACTCGATTTCTTTTCTTGGGTGATGTAATTCCGGTGTGTTAATACCAATATAACGGACTTTTTTTCCGTTTTCCAAAACAATAGTGTCGCCGTCAATGACTTTTTTTACTAAAAACGCCTCATTTGAGGCGGTTTTTGTTGGTGGGAGAATATTTGAGGGAGAAAAATTTTTATAATCAAAATTGTTTTTTTGACTTAACTGATTAAATAGTTGATTGGTTAAAGAGACAAGTACTAAAAAAATTAAAATCAAAAAGGCGGTTTTTTGGGAAATTTTGTTACCACAACACATTGGTTAATTTTAACAGGAACAGGAGTTTTTATGGTCATCAAATTTCCCAAGGTATTATATTTATTTCACCCCGGAGGTGTTTTAGCTGATAAACATAAATGTTTAAATGAAATTTTTTTTGCTAAAATATTAAATATCCTTTAGATAACCTTTGGGCCTGTAGTTCAGTTGGTTAGAACGCCTGGCTGGCAGTCAGGAGATCAGGGGTTCGAGTCCCCTCAGGTCCACTGTTTTTTGATAATCAGTTATAAAAACTCCAATCAAGATAATTTTTAAATTAATTAAGATTATACTTCAATTTTTTTATCTTCTTATGACAATTTAAATCATTAATTTTGTTGATTATTGTCTATAGAAAATAATTGATTTCTTTTGTATTTTATTATAGAAATGAGAGGTAACTTTATTTATAAGCGTCTGGGAGAAAAATTATCAAAAATAAGAAAACAAAAGGAACTTTCCCAAGATGAGCTTTCTTATTTTTCCGATGTAGACAGAACCTATATTGCTAAAATCGAAAGCGGAAAAGCCAACCCTTCCTTTAAAGTTTTAATGAAAATTGCGAGAGGATTAAAAATCAGAATTGCTTATCTTCTGGAAGGAATATGAATTCTATTTTTTTATCTCAAACCCGTCAAAATTTTCTTTTGGGGTTTGCCAAAAAATTTCAATATCTTCTACCCGGGAAACCGGTGGTCCATTTTTTAAAAGCTCAATCATTTTTTCTATTTTTTCCTCTTCGCCCTGAATAACAACTTCAACCCCCCCGGCCATACCAAAAATTTCCGGCCGGTCATAGACATTTCTTACCCAGCCGTTAACTCCCAAAATCTTTGCCTGTATTTTAGTCCAGGCTCGAAAGCCAACACCGATCACATCGCCTTTAATATATATACGGGCTTGTTTTAACATATAATTTATATATTTTATTCTATCATTGGATCGACTTCTTTTGTTTTCTTTAAATATTTATCAGCTAGTTTATAATTACCGTCTTCCTGATAAAGTTTTGATAAGGCGTATAAAACATCACGGCTTTTTGGATTTTTTTGCAGTGCCGCTTCCAGTTTTTTAATCTTTATTTTTCTTTGCTCATCTTCGAAAAAAACCTCGGCGGCAATTTCTCTGCCAAAAATACCGGTAAAATTTTTAATTTCGGTCTTAAACTGGGGCAGGTTTTTTATTTTTTTTAAATATTCAATCACGGCTTTTTTTTCATTATTTACCAATCTTAAATACAGGGGTGAAATCGACTGGGAAGAATAAATATTTATAGTTAAAAAAACAGATAAAATCGATAACGCAAACAATAAAAATTTTTTATTTAAAAAATTATTTTTTGTTTTTTTTAATTGAGTTTTTGTCCTTTTTTGATTTATTTTTTTTTCTCTTTTCATCCTATTTTATTTTAACAAAAAACTTTTTTTATACCAATGGGCTAATAAATTGGCATTGGGCATAAATTGTTATTTTCTGATTGATTTTGGATTATTTTTGTGGTCAAAACCAATTTTAAAAATAGAATTTTGTTGGTTATTATTTTTTACAATTTGAAAGCAGAAAGGTGTTCGTTATAATGTTTATATGGCGAATAATTTAAATTACCAAATTTTTTTTGATCGACTGATAACTGTTATTTTAGCTTTATCGGCTTCAATTTTGGCCGGTATTTTTACTTTTTTATTTTTTTATCTTATTATTTTATATTTTCGAATCAAGAAACGAGAACAAATTTCTCTGGAAATGGTTACTTTGGAGGTGAAACTGCCTAAAGATAATGAGATTAAAATTGATGCGGCTGAACAGATGTTTGCTTCTTTTTCTTCTTTAAAAAAATCAGGGTTTTTGTCCTTTTTGGAAGTAGACGATGTTTTGGCTTTTGAGATTGTGGGAAAGCAGGCCGATATTCGTTTTTATGTTTCGGCCCCATCAAGATTGATTGATTTGGTGGAAAAAAATATTTACGGCTTTTATCCGCAGGCTGATATTCAACGAGTTGAGGAGCCAAATATTTTTTCCGAAGAGGGAAAAGTGGCTTTCGCCGGTTTAGTTTTAAAAGATATTCCTTATTATCCAATAAAAGTTTACAAAGAACTGCCAACTGATCCATTGGCTGCCATTACTTCAGCGTTATCAAAAATGGGGGAAAAAGAAGGAGCTATGGTCCAGATTCTTGTTCGACCTGCGTCGGGAAAAGTGAAAAAAATGGGAAAATCTTATGTTGCCTCAACCAAAAAGCAGGAAGCTGATCCGCAAAAAGCCACTTTTAAAACCGACCCAAAAATTTTGGAAAAAATTGATGATAAAGCTTCAAAGCCGCAATTTGAGACAACAATCAGGATAGTGGTTTCGGCTCAAAATAAAGATATAGCCAATGCTCATCTTCGCAATATCAAAACTGCCTTTACTCAATTTAATTCTGATTTAAACGGGCTAAAAACAACAAAAAATCTTTTTTCCGGTGGTTTTATGATTAATTTTATCTATAAATTTTTTCCGGTGATTGATTTACCTTTTTTTAAATCAATTTCTACTTTATCTTCTGAAGAGATAGCGACAATTTTTCACTTTCCTAACAAAACAATTGAAACTCCTCATATCCAGTGGCTTAAGGCAAAAACCGCTCCGGTGCCGGCTGAAGTCCCAACAAATAATGGTACTTTTATCGGGGTTGGTTATTATCGGGGGGTAAAACGACCAATTTATATTTCACCCAAAGATCGTATGCGTCATACTTATATTATCGGAAAAACCGGTGTAGGAAAATCCGAGCTTTTAAAAGAAATGATTAAGCAGGATATAAAAACAGGTTATGGAGTTTGCGTGATTGATCCTCACGGTGATTTAGTTGAAGATGTTTTGCGTTATATACCGCCGGAGAGAGCTGAAGATGTGATTTATTTCGATCCGTCAGATACACAGCGGCCAATGGGATTAAATCTTTTGGAAGCATATAATGAAGAACAAAAACATTTTATAACCACTTCAATTATCAATTTGATGTATAAACTTTATGATCCCCAAAGAACAGGGATTATTGGTCCGCGTTTTGAACACGCGGTAAGAAACGCTATGTTAACGGTAATGAGTGAACCGGGAACAACTTTTGTTGAGGTGGTTCGCTGTCTTACTGATCCAAAATATGTTCAGGAACTTTTACCTAAAGTTCAGGACCCAATTGTTAGACGCTACTGGACTGATCAAATTGCCCAAACATCAGACTTTCATAAATCCGAGGTTTTGGACTATATCGTTTCTAAATTTGGCCGCTTTGTTACCAATAAAACCATGAGAAATATTATCGGTCAGTCAAAAAGCGCTTTTGATTTTAGAAGAGTGATGGATGAAGGAAAAATACTTTTAATCAATCTTTCAAAAGGACGATTAGGTGAAGAGAACTCTTCTTTTTTAGGTTTGGTTTTAATTCCAAAAATATTGGTGGCAGCGATGAGTCGTCAGGAGATTCCTGAAGAAAAACGGCGGGATTTTTATCTGTATGTTGATGAGTTTCAAAACTTTGCTACTCCTGATTTTGCCGTCATTTTATCTGAGGCAAGAAAATATCATTTAGCCTTAACCGTTGCCAACCAGTTTATCGGGCAGATGGAAGAAGAAGTAAAAAACGCTGTTTTTGGTAATGTTGGGACATTGATTAGTTTTCGCTTGGGAGTAACCGATGCTTCTTATGTTCAAAGAGAATTTCAACCGATATTTTCCGAGTCTGATTTAATCAACGTTGAGCGATTCCATGCTTATATGAAAACGATCGTTCATAATGACCCGGTACCACCATTTTCAGTTGATATGACAAAAGATGTTGAAAAGATCAAAAAAGAGGCTAATGAAAAAATTGCCCAAGCGATTATTCAACTCTCCCGATTAAAATATGGTAAACCCAAAGAATTGGTTGAGGCGGAAATTAGTCAAAGAGCAAGACTCTAATAAAAATGCAAAATGCAAAATTCAAATCTCAAAATGAAATAAAAATTAAAAATTAATAAATTTAAAAATTAAAAAAAATAAAATCATTATTAAATTTTACATTGTTATTTTAAGACCTGCATTTTAAATTTTTAATTTTTTATTATGCTTATTTTATATCAAACTCAACTGACTAACAAAATTAGTTTAGCCGGAAATGTCTATTTATTTGAGTTTTCTTTGATTGAACCAAAAGAAATAAATTTTTTAGCTGGGCAGTATATTATTTTATTAATTAATTTAGCTGATAAAATACTTACTCGCCTTTATTCGATTGCTTCTTCACCCCGGCAAAAAAACTCATTTGAGTTGGTGGTTGAACTAGTTGAGAAAGGTATTGGGTCAACTTATTTAAAAAACTTGAAAATTGGAGAAAAAGTTCTTTTTAAAGGGCCCGCCGGTGTGTTTACCTTGAAAGAAAACAACAAAAATAAAATATTTTTTGCCACCGGAACCGGGATTGCACCGATAAAGAGCATGCTTTATCAAATTCTAAATTCTAAGCCCCAAATTTCAAAATATCTTTTTTGGGGTCTTAGAAAAAAAGAGGATGTTTATTTTTTAGAGGAGTTTAAGAAAATAATGCAAGAAGATAAAAATTTTAAATTTAAAATTTGTTTATCACGAGAAGAAAATTTAGATCAAATAAGTAATGAATTTTTTTCTTCAGGCCATATTGATCAGGTATTTGAAAGAGATTTATATGATAAGATAAAAAACTATTTGATCAATTATGAATTTTATATATGCGGATCAAGAACCATAGTTGAGTCGCTTAGCCAATTTTTAACGCAAAAATCAATTTCCCCATCTCAGATTTTTTTTGAAAAATTTTGAAATTGAAATATAGTGATTATCTTGTTTTTTATTGTTTTTTTTGTTATATTCTAAAAATTATGATTGTTCTTTCCTCAGTTTCTAAATTTTTTGGTCAAACAAAAGCAGTCGAGGACATTTCTTTTAAAACCAAAGAGGGTGAGATTATCGGTTTTTTGGGACCAAATGGCGCCGGAAAGACAACGACGATGCGTTTAATCTTGGGTTATTTAAAACCAGATCAGGGAAAAATTGAGGTCTTGGGATTTAATCCGATTGATAATCGAATCAGGGTTTTGAAAATGATTGGTTATTTACCGGAGAATAACCCTTTGTATTATGAAATGAAAGTAAAAGATTATTTAAATTTTATTGCTCAGGCTAAAAACGAAAATAACCCACAGGTAATTGCTGCCCAAGTAGGATTGGCAGAGGTTTTTTCAAAAAAAATTGAGGAGTTGTCCCGGGGGTTTAAACAACGTGTTGGATTAGCAGCCGCTTTGATGGGCAATCCCCAGTATCTGATTTTAGATGAACCAACTTCCGGGCTCGATCCGCTTGAACAGGAGAAAATAAGAAACCTGATTAAAAGATTGGCAAAAAAAAAGACAATCATTTTTTCTACTCATATTCTCTCGGAGGTTGAGGCAGTTGCCAATAGGTTGATTATCATTCATCAAGGAAAAATAGTTTATGATGGTAAAAAACCAAAGGAAAAAGGAGGAGTGGAGAAGATATTTAAATTAAAAATTAAAAGTTAAGAAGGCAAAGATGAGAAATTTAATTAAAAAAGAATTAAGTTATTATTTAAATAATCCATTAGGTTATATTGTCATTGTTCTTTTTGCTTCCTTTGCCAACCTTTTTTATGTAAAAGACATTTTTCTTACCGGTTCAGCTTCTTTAAGACCGTTTTTTTTTCTTATTCCATGGCTTTTTTTAGTCTTTATACCGGCATTAGCAATGAGAATTTTTTCAGAGGAGAAAAGAAACAACACGTTGGAAATTATTTTAACCCTACCTTATTCTGAAACCCAAATTGTTTTAAGTAAGTTTTTTGCCCTGTTTTTTCTTTTGTTCTTATCTTTAGGATTAACTTTTAGTTTACCGGTTTCACTTTTTTTCCTAGCCAAAATTTATCTTTTGGAAGTTGTAATTGCTTATTTTGGTTGTTGGATTTTGGGAGCTTCTTTTATTGCGTTAACAATGTTTTTTTCTGTTAAAACAAAAAATCAATTAGTCGCATTCTTATTATCATCTTTACTAATATTTTTGCTTTTAATTTTGGGAAGCGATTTTTCCGCCTCTTTTTTGCCAAGAAACATACATGATTTTTTAAGCTATTTTTCGCCCTTTTATCATTTTCAAAACTTTGTTAAGGGAATTTTGGATTTGCGATCATTTTTTTATTTTATTTCTTTTATTTTTCTTTTTTTGTTTTTGACGGTTGTTGATCTGGAAAAAAGAAATTAAGAATTTTTGTTTTTTTGGTAGAGAAAGAAATAAATATTAACATGCATTAAGACAGGCTGTCAATAAATCAGGAATAATATAAATAAATAGTTATTTATTAAAAGCAGACTGATTAAAATTGATTAAATATGATGAAGATTTTTAATTTTTTAACCAATATAAACCGGGTTAAAATTTTTCGGCTGGAAAATTCGAAAGGTCCTTAATTTATTTATTGTCGCTTTTGGTTTTTTTTGGTTTAAATTTAGTTGTTGGTCTTTTTTCTTTAAAACTTGATTTTTCTTATGGCAGGGCTTATTCTTTATCGTCTTCAACTAAAAAAATTATCAGGAATTTAGATGATGTTTTAAATATTAAGTTTTTTGTTTCCTCTGATTTACCAACCCGTCTTTTGCCCTTAAAAACCGAGGTTTTAGATTTTTTAAACGAGTATAAAAAAGAAAGCCGGGGAAAAATTATCGTAAAAATAATGGATCCAAAAAAAGACAGTCATGCTTTAAAACAAGCCCAAGAAGAAGGACTGCCTCAATTACAGTTTTCTCAACTGGAGCAAAATAAATACCAAGTAGCCGCGGTTTATTTTGGTTTGGTTTTATCTTACGGGACAAAAAAAGAAATAATTGCGCAGC
>Ga0197142_1002173_pt1 | contig 17374 bp, 6 predicted proteins | sample GBS60_MetaG_FD_148614 | JGI IMG/M metagenome (GOLD analysis project Ga0197142, IMG submission 148614) | Sediment microbial communities from Great Boiling Springs, Gerlach, Nevada, United States - GBS 60_MetaG | ecosystem: Environmental > Aquatic > Thermal springs > Hot (42-90C) > Sediment...
GCTGCTCGTTAGGTTCCGCAAGGTCTCCTTCCTCACTCTGCTCGACCGATTCAGCAGATTCTTCCTCATCCACCGCGACGGGCTCCGCCACTTCTTCCTCATCCACTGCGACGGGCTCAGCAGGTGCTTCCTCCTCACCCTGCTCGTTGGATTCGAGAGGGTCGCCTTCTTCACTCAGCTCGACAGGCTCAGTATATTCCTCCTCGCTTAGCGCAACGGGCTCCGCTACTTCTTGCGCGTCCAGTTCGACAGGCTCCGCTACTTCTTGCGCGTCCAGTTCGACAGGCTCAGTATATTCCTCCTCGCTTAGCGCAACGGGCTCCGCTACTTCTTGCGCGTCCAGTTCGACAGGCTCGGCTGCCTCTTCCGCGTCCAGTTCGACAGGCTCAGTATATTCCTCCTCGCTTAGCGCCACGGGCTCCGCTACTTCTTCCTCACTCTGCTCGTTAGGTTCCGCAAGGTCTCCTTCCTCGCTCTGCTCGACCGATTCAGCAAAACTCTCGCTCTCCGAGCCGTGGTCGCTCTCCGAGCCGTAATCACTTTCCGAGCTGTAATCGCTCTCAGACATAAATGTTGTGCCAATCCCTTCTTAACTAACAACTTTATGTATGGGCAAATTCAATAGCAGTGGCGTTACTTGCTCAATAACGCGTAGATATTTCGGAAATGGCCTGGTAATCTGGTGTAGATACCAGCAGATTGCTTCTCGATCATCAGCTTTAATTATCGGGTTTTGACGGTGAAGATACTTTCCAACAAAGCTGGCGAGAGCCCCTACAGTGGAAGGGTCATTGGGATTGGATATTACCCCTTGGAGAAGGGCGATCAGGCCTGCGGGAAAACCTCGAGCACCTCCTTCTACCCGAGTCGACTTTGCCAGTATCGCGTCAACGTGGGTGCGTACCTCGCCGCGACTTGAGATGTCTCGAACTTGGATAAGTGCAGGCTGACTTAATCCTTCCCGGAATATGATCGCTTGGCCCCGCTGCAAGGTCGTTGCAAAGCGACTTTGACGGTCGTTGAAATTCATCGCTGCGCCTAAAATCTCGCGGTCTTCACGGGCAGTGAGACGATGCATGATCTTTAGGTTCGTGTTTTTTATGGCCTCTGGAATGAGCTTTGATGGTAACTGTTCAACGATTACGAGACCCTCACCTCGAGATCTGATCTCAGCCAGCATGTCAGCAAACAGCTCTATAGCCTTGCCTCTACTGTTTGCGCTTTCCTCACTCTGCCCTCTAGGAACGTGCTCTAGGAGAACATGGGCCTCTTCAATCAAGGTTACATGCCGTAAATGTTCACTAGTAGGCTGTTGCTCATAGTACTCATATAGAGCCGTTAGCAGAAAGGCCATCACAAGAGCCTTTTCGCTCTTGTCTGCAATGTGGTTAAGTTGAATAACTACTGGCTTCTTCAGAATTTCCCCAACCTGTTTCTCGAATGACTTGCTACCAGGATGAGGTCTAAGGGTGGCACCGATTACACCCTGCTGTAGGCTTTCAAGCCGCAGGGTAATTGCAGCCTTTAAATTGCCTGCAAAATCCCCCCTGTAATCAAGCGCTTTAATTACATCCTGAGCGGTTTTGTGGAGTAGCGCAAAATCAGGCACATCATCGTCGGCTAGGTCTACAGTGAGAGGTACGTTATCCTCAAAGGGTGAACGAGCAAACCGCTTTTCACTAACTAATTCTTCTCCCTTTATCTGATATGCTTTATGTAGCACCCTGGCAAGAACAAGTCCAAATATCCCAGGCATAGGGAAAGCCGCCATAAAGCAGGAAAGTAAATAGCTTATGTGTGTGTTAACGCTAACGCCTTTTGGCACGTAGCAGGGATTAAACCAGAGAGGGGCATCGACACTCCCCGGCGATAGGAAGACGGGATAGTTCTGCGGAGCGATCTCCAAAAATTCCGGTGTAAAAGCAAGATCACCATATTCGGCCTTCACCGGCTCAATTATGAGGAACGGTATTTTCTGTCGGTGAATTTCGGTGAGCAACCTCTTGCTCGTGGTGGATTTGCCACTACCAGTAGAACCAGTGATTAGTGCGTGTCGCGTTAGATCATTGAGATCTAAGGTCACACCGTGTCCCGCCTCGTGAAGCATGCCAATCCGGCTGTCGATATAATTCCCTATGTCAATCCCGCTTCCGACAGCATCTTGACTAAGCTGCCAAGCAGCAAACGGGTTGGCCTGGTAAGATCTCATTCCAGGAATCCCGCCCTGCGGCAGGATCGGTAGATGGAGCAGTGCGGCCGCGCCGATATCGTCGACTAGTTCGCCGAGCGGAATGTATTCCATCTTCTCATCGTAGCTCGGGGACTGTGTCCATTTTGTACGCACCGAGCGAAAGTTGTCAGCCGGTAGATTGTCGCGGTGTTCCTCACAGCGGTAGAGCTGATACGACGTTACCAGGCGATCCTGATCATTACGCCCCAAATCATCAGCAACTGCATTGATGACCATTTCCCCGAGCGAGGAGTTGGCGAGTGTTGCTGCATGGACTCGCCAGCGGAAGAAGGCATTGCTCTGAACCATACGCTCCGCAGCATTCATCAACGCTTTCAGCCGGTAAGTTGGCTCCATTGCATAGCGCTCGCGTCGCTGATGCTTGGCGATGTCCAGCACTAGATCCTTTAGGCGAGGGTGGTCGAATGTAGCCTCGGTCAGCATATCAAGGAGCCGGTCGAAGACAGGGCCTCCTAGACGCCCCGCCAGTTCGTCAGGTCCGCCAGGCGCCTGCGCGAGGAAAAGGGTCGGCTCGGCGAGGCGTAGTAGGCGCTGCCATGCCTCACGAGTTCGCTCGACGTAGTAATCATCATTGCGTGAGAGGGGCGTCACCGCGAAGCCTACCGTAACCGGCTGATGATACTGGAGCAGCGCACGAATCAGGGCCAGTCGCCCGTCGACACGCGGTGATGGTGGGGCCGCGAAACAGTGCTCCTCAGCACCAAGAGTAATCGTCGTGGGTTCTGGTCGCCACTCGTAGTAGTCGAGGGTTGCATGATCCGCTTGCCTGCAGAGCCTTTCAGTTTCCTCGGCCGGCAAGACTTTCAGTCGGAAATCAAGGTCGCCGGGAAACGCGCTATGGAACAATCTCCATACCACCTCCAGCTCGCTGTCAACTTCGACGCTCACCAGGTACACAATACGCAGACGCGGGGTCGAACCTGGTGCACTGATGAGCCGCAGTTCGAATGTAGCCCCGCCGTCAAGGAACGCGAGGGCGCGGGCAAACTCCTGCTGTCGGTGAAGCACTTCGCCGATGCGCTGCTGCTGCACGTCAAAGGTTAGCCCCTCATCCCAGAAGTCAGGCAGTCCATCCAACTCAGCCCCGAAGATAGCGCCGGGCGGGTCGTCCAAATCGTCCTGTGGCGTAGGTCGGTAGGTGGCCTTATCGATAGAAGCGACGTGATGTGGCATAGTGCACTCCTACAAACGTCTTTTCCTCAGCTCTTGCACAACGAGGTTGACAGCGGCGACAGGATTGTCACGTATGATTTTGCCCGTCCAGCGGTTTTGCGTCGCAGGTGTGCTACCGTGGTGAATCATCGAGACATGCTCGCCGTTAAGCTGCAGTTTGATGTAGTACTTTGTGTGGCCGAGGTTCGAGACTGTAATCAGGTAGTGATTCCCTTGAGGTGTGGTTTCGTACCCGGCAGCTTTGAGCTGATCAAGCACCGGATCGGACACGACTATTGACGACTCGGGGTTCGGGAGGAGTATATTGCCTTGCGACTGAGCGGATGACTGGCTGCCTGGCTTGTTCGTGATCAGCGCCAGCAAAAGCGACATAGCGTCGCCATAAGTCGTCGCTGCAACCCTGGCCCGCATCATCTCTGCCATAGCGCTGCCCGGATTTGGATCGGCGAGGGCGATCGCCGCCGCAATAACGTCAGGCGGTAACTGTGCGATCCTGGACACCTTTTGCACAAAGAGATCGTCCCACATCTTAGCTTGGTCAACGTCGATCATGCGTATTCTACGCAGATGCTCAGCCTCCATCTCAAGCTCCTTCTGCTTAACCGCCAGCATCGCGTACGCCTTTTTTGCCTCGGCTAGAGCCATACGTTCATAGCGCTCCACTTCAAGGAGCATCTCTTTGCGTCTACGCTCCAAGTCATGATCTTGCTTGCGATCCTCAATGATACCACATTCGATCACATCATCGAGGGCGGTTATCGGCTCAAACGCTTCAATAGTAAGAGTATAACCGTAGTCATCCGCATCCTTTCGGAATTCGCTGTTGGAAGTCTCAATGAGCCAACTCTTTTCAAGTCCAAGCTCATTGGATGCGAGACGACTCAGGTAGTTACTCAGCACGCGCTTCACCCGGCCCAGTAGTTCATTGCAAATACCAGTCGGACTCATAAATACGATTCGGTCAGCCCGTTCCAACTGATAGTTGACAGTAATCTGCCCCTGAACTTCGACACGGTCGCTCAGTCGGATATCATTGGACTCAAGCTCGAGGACGAGGCTATCTTGACGGCGCAGCGCTTTATACCTCTTCGAGCGGATACCAGACACGCTGCGAACCGGAAACCAGCCGCCATCCCTCTCTTCATAAAATACGTAGTCGGCGTTTCTCACACGATCGAAGAAACCGCTGGTGCGATCATCCAGCAGAAGCTGCTGCGCCTGAGTGGGGTTGTTAAAACGCATAAGAGCCTCCTGAAGCTTCAGTTCTGTTCGTTCGGATGGTTACTGGCCTGAGAATCGACTTCCCGCGACTGTGGCGGAGTAACTCCAGACGGAGTGGGCGGGGTAGGTGCAAAAGGAGCCGTCGGTTCTGCGACAGATCCCAATCCCTCGCCGGGTGGCGTGGGCGCTTGGGGCGAGATGTATGCCTCGCCCGCGTCTGGTTGTGTGGCTATTAGGGGCGAGGGTCTAGGCGTGCGAGCTAGCGCACTACCAGGGAAGATTGGCCCCAGGGGAGGCTGGAACTCGCGCCCGATCATTATACTTTGAGCCGCCGCCGTGAATAGTATGAGGGCGCCCCCGATCTGATAGGCGCTTAACGTGCCGAAGCCAAATGAGAAGGTTAGACATACCACTACAGTAAAGATCGCAACCACGTCGAGCCAAAGGGCCGTACCCTGGCGCGACCGGATTGAGCGGAAGAGCTGCGGTACGCCGAAGTTTCGCTCGAAGAAGTAGATGATGAACCAGATACCCAAAAAAATCAGGCCGTGGATGGCGAAGAACCCGCCATCAATTCCCATCACCTCAAACCGGGGTAAGCGGCTTGTTCCGCCACTCTTGTAGAGGAACCAGCTAGCGACCGCCGTGAGTATTCCGACTTTATACAGGCTAATCTCGTAGAAATGAACGGCCACGAATACCTCCATCAAGCCCGGCCAGAGTGATCTACCCGGCCCGGGCTAATCTCGTAGAAATGAACGGCCACGAATGCCTCGCTTAAGTCCGCTTATTGACGCATACCCATGGCTCAACGGCCATCTTACCATCAATTAGGTATCCCCGGCGAAATCGTTTGGTAATTGCCCCATCGGGCAGCGTTGGAAGGTGCTCTTCTGTGATCGCTATCCCGTGGCGGCCCGGATCGTAAAGGTCCCCCACCTCGGGGATAATTGGCTCGATGCCTCTCTGCTTAAGCCAGGGGTCAAGCAGCGCGTAGAGATGTGAGATTGCCGTGCGGGTGTTTTCCTTCAATGAAGGCATTTCAGAACTCACATCAATTGTCTTTAACCTCTCAGCGATTTTGTTGCGCTCGGGCTGCCGGTCAGCAAACTCATCTGACAGGTCTCGCAAATAACTCCACCCTTGCTCAAAACCTGCGCGCTCCAGTTCATCTTCAATCGCGTCAATCTTTGGCTTTAATGCCATGACCAGAGCAGTGAAGGACGTGGGTGACGAATCGCCGCTTTCTGTATGTGCAACAGGCTTGATAGGAGTAAGATCTGCCGATAGTGGCGAGGGCATTGGGAGCGGAGCATCCTGGGTTAGTCCCTCCTGGCGATGCGAAAGGGCCTTGCTGAGCTGTAGTTGCTCGTAGCGCTCGAACAATTCGCAGGTTACACCACAGATAATTCTTAAGAGCGAGATACGGTAGGGGTCGGGCCAGCTTAAGACCTGACATCCTGACAAACTGCCCGCCAGTCGCGCAACTACCTGCGAGGTAGCTCCACCGCGAACCAGAAGAATGTTAAGGTCTATCAAGTCCTTTCCAGGCTCGAGGGAGCCAATGGGTTGCTCGATCTTGATCCAGGGAACGCTTGACTTCCAGAGGCGGAAGAACCAATCATCGATGTCCTGACCACAGAGGTAGTGCTCTATCGGCAGAGCGACGACGTGCTCAATGGCAGAACGCGCCTGCTCTTTTAGCGCGGTTATGACTTCAGGGATCGGGCGTAAGGCCCACAGATCATGCTGATCAGTTTTATCCGGGCTCCACGAGGGCACTATGCGCTGACCGAGATGGAGGGTGATCTGCTCAGCGGCTTGCTGCTGGAAGGGCTCAACCACTGTCTGCGGATCGACGACCGGGTATTCCTGGTAAGTAGGTTCCCTGATATCGTAGCCAATGCCCTGCACACTCGCATCCGCGTGCTGCTGTAGCTCGCTACGCGCCGCTTGCAAGTCCGGAAGACGGAGAAATTGTAGACGGGTACGTAGTTGCTGGAGTACCTGTGCTCGATAAGCGTCGAACTGCTCCTGGAGACCTTCTTTCGTCACCACTTCAAGCTGCCGTCGCCGCCGATAGATATGCCACTGAACCGCGAGCAGCGGCAGAAGAGAGAAGAGTAGCACCGGCAGGCCAATGACGACGGACAGCCACGCCGCGACAGTCCCCTCAAGGGCAGGGGATGGTGTCGTGCCCTCGGGAGCCAGCAAGCTTATGGGCCAGAAGAGTACTCCCCTGATAATTGCGTCGTGAAAGAACTGGAACAAGAAGATGCCCAGAAGCAGGCCGCGGGCCAATAGGGCCGGAATCCGGGCTCGAAGTGTGAGGGCCGAGTGAAGTAGCAGTCTAGGGTCAATCGCCAGTCGCCGCCTAGTCCGCCGTGCGGTCTCAGCATGTTGGTGGCGTTGCCTTGTCGCCGTCCAGGTATGCTCAGCAGCGCCTACAGCCTGCTCAAGCACCGTTACCAATTGTTCCATAATCCCGAGAGCGCGCATCAGCCCTGGGCCACCACCGCGAAGTTGCCGGCTGATAATGTTTCCACAAATAGTTTCAAGCCCGTCGATTTCGGGCTGCCGCTCCCTTGCCAGAGCAGTACCAAGCTTCTCGATTAGGCGCCGCCCGAATGTCTCCTCCTCACTGATGCGCTTCTGCACCTCGGCGGCATCCAGGTTATCGCTCTCACTTGCAAGGTTTTCGCCTTTAAGCTGCAGTTGCAGAATTTGAACTTGTCCACCGATCTCTGCGACCTTGGTGAGAAACCGACCCTGGTGTCCAGATGTCAGCTCGTACGCGCCGTTCTCCTCTAAGGTGCGCTGTCCGACTGAAAGGGCGTGTGCCGCAATTCGCTGGTCGATTTGGGCGAGTAGATCGGACACTATATAGGCGTCCGATTCGCGTTGCTCGGATCGTACGAGCAGCCGCTCCTGAATTAGCTTTCCGACGGTATAGTCTGCCACCCTTTCGATGATGGAGCGGAGAGGCACCACCAGAGAAGAGATCCCAACCCCCAGATAGATCTGCTGCTTTGGCCGTAGATAATCGTCGAGCATGACCTGGTCAATTGTCCGAATGACGTTTCCGTAGAGAAGACACTCGATCAGGTCAACTACAAGCGTTTCAACCTCATACGGTTGGTTGGAGTGCGAGAATATGGTAGTATTATTGTTCTTCAGGCTATCGATAAGGAAAATTGCGTCATAGCTCTGATCATCCCCGTCCTGGATCGGAAGCTCGCGCCGAATGATCGAGTTCCAGTAAGGGCGATCGTTGATCAGTTGCTCGCCTTCCTCAAGCAACTTACAGGTAAGAGCATCGCCCGTCTCAACTTCAGCATGATCGCTGCTCCACTGGGCTGAAACAAAGATGCCCACCAGGCTGTAGTCTTGCCGTCGCCCGAGCACGGCGCGAACGAGATGGGCGACGGGCCAGAGTAGCGCTTGACCGACGGGTGACCAGGTGGTGCCGACGACATAAATTGTCGGTCGTACCGTGTCGACGAGGGGGTAACTACTATGCATGCGCACCCGATCATAGGCGCGCGAGATGGCCCGTGCCGCTGCAGCCAAGTTCTGCGACTGAAAGAACTGTTGTCGGATTTCTTCCGGATCTCTTATGGCCCAAAGACTTTCATCTTCCGGGAGGAGCAGCGTGACCAAAATGCGTTGATACTCGCTGCCGAGAGGAGAGCCAAATCGAGCATAGAGATCTACTTTGCTTCCAAGCTCGCTACGGATCCGTTGCCCAAACTCCCCCAGGCCAATAAGAACGGCTGGCTGTGGAGTTTCAGCAGAGACTTCAATCTTCAGTTGATCAACGTCCTGCATAGGCGTTTAACCATCAATCAGATGCACCGCGACGATGCCGATATTATCCTTGCCACCAGCTTGATGAGCGGCCTTGATTAATTCGGTTACGGCCTGTTCGGGGTTGGAGTTTGCATCAAGAATCTCGCCAATCCGTTGCTTGGGCACAAGTTCCCATAGGCCATCTGTAACAAGGAGCAGCCAGTCACCTGATGTAAGCTCCTGAACAAACAAATCCACCCTGATATCAGGCTCGCTTCCAATGGAGCGCAGGATCAGATTGTTCTCAGGGTGAGTAACGAGTGCTTCCTCGCTGATCTCACCTTTCTTAAAGAGCTCGAACACCTTTGAGTGATCCTCGGTAATCCGTTGGAGTTGCGAACTCCGGTAAAGGTAAGCGCGAGAGTCGCCCACATTACCGATAACAGCCGTAGTGCCTTGCACTAGTGCTGCCACCAGCGTTGTTTGCAAATCACTCCCACGTCGCCTGCGCTGCTCCTGCACGACGCGATTGGCAGTTTTGAACGCCTGAACAAGCAGCGACTTCATCTGATCTACGCTGAGACTCTGTTTGAGCTTGCGCAGATCCGAATGGCGCTGCTCTACGGTTTTGAACACACTTAGAGCTGCCTCACGGCTCGCGACGTCACCATCCATGTTGCCACCAACACCATCGGCGACGATATAAATACCCCACTGTGGGGCGATAGAGCCTTCTAGTGGCTCCAGGAGCTTGCCAAATACAAAATCCTCATTGCGGTCGCGCACAAGGCCGGAGTCTGTTTGAGCATCGGAAAGCTGCTTTAATGTCAAGAAAGCAGCATTACTCGCGACAGGCGTGGCCTCCGGCTGAACACTTGAAGGTTCACGGCCTGCAGACGGTGTGCTAGCCGGCTCAAAAGATGGCGGGGTTATAAGCGCGTCGGCTGGTACATGGTCCACTGCTACACGGCCTGACGTATTAGTGGGAGAGGCGTCAGCCTGGCCATCTTCCGGTGTGGTGAGGACACTGGTCGGTTCGACTAAGACATCGGCAGACGCAGCCCGACCGTCGGGGGCGCCACCATTTCGCTTTGAGACGTCAGGCGATGCTTGCCCCCTGGGCTGTTCTATCAGATCGCCCATGCCTATCGCGCGGGGCCATTCACGGTGGATGTGCAGTGACTCGCCTAGATTCTCCATAAAATAGCGGTATGAGAGGCGGAACTCCTCCAGTGTGTGAAGGTCGTCGACCTTATAGCCAAATTTGCCGAAGAGGATATCCAGGCGATCGGGCACCCCCGTATCGACATCTATGTAATCGTCAAACTCGGCAAAGACATCGTCGGGATCATCCTGCTTGGTCTGCAGTTTATCACGCAGCGGGCTGATCCCAAAGAGAATCACCGGCTCGGTGTCAAAGGCATGCTCCGTTCCGAGCTTTCCCTCATCGATCTGGAGGAATGGTGCGTAGCAACGCTGTCGCAACTGACGTAAAGGGTCAATAGGGCTATTACGAGAAGCAGTACCTGTTCCATTGTAGTAAGCGATGTTGGCGTAGAACCAGCGCAGGTAGTCGACCACACCAGGAGGAGTGCTTTTCCCAACCTGATTTCGCACATAACGATCGATCATGCTGAACACTCTGCGAAACAGCTCGCCATCAGAGCCTTTCGCTGCTGTCCATCGCAGCGCTAAACCATCTGGCGTCTCGCTGAGCGTGAGGTCGAAGATGCCAATCCTGGCGAGGTCGGTGCAGAGCAGATCCTCATCGCTGCTGAGCTCGTTGTTATGCTTATAGCGATGCTCAAGATAGCGGACGAGCGGCGTGCGTTCGGTCTCAGGCTGACCGGGTGGCAAAATCTCCTGCTCGTTGCCTAGTTCCGTCACAAGCTCGAAGAGCATCGCGTCACCCTCACGGGCGCTCTTTGCCGACTGAAGTGTGCTGATGCCGCGGTCGAGCTCCTTCACCCAGATTTCACAGCGCTTGTAGGCGTCTTCAATGTGTCGCCTGACTTCAGCAACGCTATCGCGGATATCTGTGACGATTGACAGCGCAGTCTTGTTTATGTCACTTCGTCGCTGTAACTCCGCGAGAGTTTTATCGCGGCGGGCCTTTAGATCTGCCAGACGGCGAGCATACTCGTGCCGAGCAAAAGTCAGGTCGACAAGCCGTTGAAAAATATTGGTTGCAGGCAGTTCAAGAGCTTGGCTGCTCAGCTGGCTAATCTGAACCTCGGTCTCTTTGATTACCTTATCGGCGTCCTCTCGTTTAGCGCTCAGAGCCCGGTACAACTCCTCGGCAACCCATAAGGCACCTGTCAGCCCGTACCGCTGAAAAGTTGCCTCAAGCTGTTTGTGAATCTCCTGGATAATCTGACGAGCGGCCCGCGTGCGCTTTTCCACATCGATGCTCGGAGCTGCGGAGCTGCCGGATTGTGGGCCGAACAGCGAAGGTACTGTTGCTGTCGGCTTCTGTGGGTCTGGTGTATCAAACTGCAGCGTTTGATTGATACGCGAAGAGAGATCAACCAGTTCCTTCTTCAATGATTGGAGGTGCTCGGCGCCTAGCAGCCCGATCATGCGACGTCGCAGCAGGTCGGCACCATACATGTGGCTTATCATCTCAGTCACGTTGGCCGGCATCACCAGGGAAGCGGTGGCAAAGCCAGCGATGGCCAGAGTTTGGCTTTGCCCACTCTGCACACTCTTGCGGCGCTCGCTTGCCAGATCGTTTAGGTTCTGGCGCAGGCCCGAGAGGCGCTTGCCGATCGGGGTAATGACGTCAAGAAATATAAACTGTGCTGTCATCTGACGCACGTCATCAATGCTACCGATGAATTCACGGCCGTTGCTTCTGTCAACCAGAAACACCATATCGAAGGGCCGCTCCAACTTGATAATATTCTTCTCGCCGTTACCGTTACGAAAGGGATGGTCGGGGAAGCATGAGTCAAAGGGTGCGCCAGAAAGGAAATGATTGAGTTCAAGCAAGGCGGCGTAGGTGTTCCCCTGGATGCGTTGACGCTGAATGCGGCTCTGGATGTCGGGGAGGAAGACTGAAGGCATGAAGAAGATGCCAGTGATCTCAGCGTCATCTTTCATCTCCTTGCGCACACGAAAAGCTGTGTCCAGGAAGGTGCCAGAACCCGTGCCTCCGCAGAGGGACGAGACAATATAGACGCGTACCTTACCCGAACGTTCGACATCAATACCGCGGCGCTCAATCTTCTCCTTTTCGGCGATCTCGCGAATCTTGCGCAGCTTTGGGTCAAGGCGTTGTGCGAACAGTCCCCAGCGGGTGTAGAGCGAGAGTCGGCCGACTGAGCGCCGCTGGCGAGCGCCCTTAAAGATACTACCAGTGATGGTGCTCTCGTGGAACCACCAGTCATCGATATGCGGATGGTTGTCCAGATTGCGCAGCACGCTTGCGGCATTGTAGTCGCCGAGGTAGGCGATCTCCCGATCAAAGATTCGCTCCTCGCCCGGGAGATTCTGCACCGGCTCTGTATCGACGGCGAGGAACTCGATAATCCCCGGCAATGGCTGCATCGATTGCCTGATTCGCCGCTTTAGTAGGCGGATGACGGAAACGCCAGTGCCACCAAGCCCGATAACCAGTGTTGGGGCTACATAGAGAGAGGAGGGGATGTAGGCGCGGATCATAGCAGTTTCCTCATCGTTAATCTTTCTCAGACGCCGCACGGCGAGATCGTTGGTGTGATATATACGTCAGCATCTGCCCAGATTCCAGCGTATGGGGGATGTCAATGAAAAGTGTGATCGGCTCGTCAGGGCGCTCCTTTAATGTCAGGCGGATTGAGCGCAAGTTGAGGCTTTCAATGGTCGCATACCAGGTTATATTTTCCACCGCCTCAACAGAGGCAACTGGCTGAACAGCAAAGCTACCAAGGTTATGATCATAAACAATCGCTAGCGGATCAGTTCCTTCGAGCTTGAACGTGTATTCACCAATCTTGAGATCGCCTCGAAAGCCGCGCTTCATGCGTACATAGCTGTAGTTGCCGAGGTAGGCAAGAAATCCGATGACTAGGAATCCGGGCACAATATACCACCCCAAGAGCTCACCCCAGCCGTAGACCCGCACACGGACTGTCACATCGCGCGGACTCTGCACTACAGACGGGTCTGTCAGCAAGCTCACCTCGTACTCACCGGCATCGAGTGAGTTGTGCAACTCCAAATCCAAGCTGAGCTGAAAAACGCCGGTACTATTAGGGACAGCGCCATCATTGCGCCAATATGAAGAAAACGTCTCCTCTGAGATATCCTTCTCCGGGGCATCCAACTTTACGATGCGATTGATAATCGGTGGTGGAAAGACTATTGGAAAGCTGGTATCGTACAATACCTCGCTAGTTATCCCCAGGGATGCCCGTGTCTGCCAGAATGGTAAACCTACAATCCCCCAGATGGGTTCGAGTTGATAGACAGGCGGCCCTGTGGTGTTGATATTGCGTCTGCTCTCGGGTGAGAGTACAACTTGCACCGCCGGCTTACTAAACCTGAGGACGATCTGAGAGGGCGTTACCGGTAGCGGTGGTTTCACTACTAGCTGTGCTCGCACCTCATATTGTCCGACAGGTAGACTATGGTCAGGCTCAAGAGCGAGCAGGTAACGTCCACTCTCCATCCCGCCGGCAGGCAGCAGGGTCAGCTTAACTTGGCTCGGGGGCAAGTTAAGCATCCGCTGCTCGTCGCGCAACGTGAGAACCTCAAGAGCTTCCTGAATTTGCAGTTGATCATTGAATAATATTCTTTCGACTACTACAGTCGTCGTCAAAACTGGCTGCGCAACGGTGATCGGATTGGGATAAGTGAACCCATCAGATGGGAGGTTTAGGCTCAGCCCAGACTGCGGTCGCTCGAAGCGCAGCACTAGGAAATCAAAGAGGATACGCTGGTTATCCGCTTCTACAGGGACTCTGATTTGATAGTTGCCGTGGGGGAGGTTATTGGGTGGGATGATCTCTACCTCGCAAGTCACGGTGCCATTCGTCAGGCTTGCACCACTGCTACAGAGATCCAGCTGAATTGCGGAAATATCACTGGAGGCGCCGTCGGGCCCTATCAACCGGGCCCTATCGGCTGGAAAGCGAATATCACTTGCATTGGTGATTAACGGTGCGTTAAGCCTAATAATTCCACGCAGAGGCTGGCCGAGCTGCTTGATCACACCCAGGTCAATATCAGTGGTTTCCAGACTAATAGTACCTTCAATCATCTGGGTCTGCTCACCGAAAAGAGCAACGTGCCGCCCAGCAACCACGCCCTCAGCGACCACGCGAACTCTATAGGTGCCGCCCAGCGTCACTCGGGGGCTGACGCCTCGGCCGTTGGGATCTAGATCGATCCTGGTAACTTGGCCATCAGGTGCCTGTAGGTAGGCGCTAGCCACCCAAGTGATATTCGGGGGCAGTGTAGCCCGAATTGGGAAGGTGCCGGCGGCGTCAAGATTGTTCGGGGCAGCCTCGATGGTTAACGGTGCGAGGGTCTCTCTGACCGCCGGAATAGGATAGCAGCGCCATAAGGCCAGGGCGTTCGCCGGTGCATACTCGACGGTCACGTATAGCTCTTTGTCTTCAGCCTGTGTCGTGTTCCAGAAGATAGGCAAGCCTGTCTCGCTCAGACCGACGCTCTGCATTTGCTGGATAGGTCTATCTGATGCCTGTTCCCGCCGTGCTTCGGGGCAACGTTCAGGGTTGACCCGCAGGCGTACCTCGTCAGCCTGATCAGCGGCAAGGCCATCAACTGCCGCACCAATCAGCAGCTTCTGACCAGGGATCATTCCTACCGGAGCTGCGGCCATATTAGGGTAGCGAAGCTGCATCCGCAACTCGGATCGCAGAAAGGCAAAGGCAGAAACTTGCTCAGGCTTGACACGAGCCGTGAATCTCCACTCGCCGGACAGACTCCCTCCGCTACTTTCAAAGGCGAACACCGCATACTTACCTGTCTTTTGGGACAGAGTGGATTTCGCTTCAATTGGACTGGCATCATTTACTACGGAGAATCCAGGTGCTGTGCCGTTCGCGAAGAATACGAAGGTCGCCATGCTTAGGCGCTGTGGCGTGATTGCCCGCACGCTGAAGATTGCCGAGTCGCTCCCGGAGCTCCCGGAGCTGCCTGCGAGGGTGTCGAGGTAGGTACCAGGTTGGAGTTGAGTAAGTACACTGGCGAAAGCACGGGCGATATCTGCTGGGCTGCTAATCTCAATCACCGGGCGCTGCTCGTCTCGAAATAGGCTAAGCACATTCGCAATGGTGGTATTGGTACGGGCTCGCACCCCTGCATCCCTAATACTATCGAGGCGCGGTCGCAGCATGAGCAGATAGACCGGTATGCCAGCCGCTTCAAACTTCGCCAATACCGTACTGAGCTTGGGAGCATCATTCAAGTCGCTCGGGGCACCATCTGTCAGGAAGATTACTGCCTGCCTTCGATTTTCCTCTTTGCTGCTCGCAAGCAGGCTGAGACTGGTGTTAAGAGCAGGGGCATAGTTGGTGTAAAGCCGATCTTCGTCAGTCTGCAGGTCACTGGTGGCCATCAACTGGACAGCATCTTGAAGTTGGGCCCGGTTATCGCCAACGCGGCGTAGCTCACCGAGTATGTTATTCGCTCTAGTCGCAAAATGGACAAGACCGATCCGATCATCGTCGTTGAGCAGATCGATAAGCATACTTGTCGCATCATAACGCAGCCCGCGTGGATCCGACTCGCCGTAATCAGGCTCTGTCATGCTGCCCGAGTTATCGACGACCACTACAAGATCGAGCGGGAGATTGAGGCTGGACTGAGCAGTCGCCGGGGGTGCAATAGCCAACGCGCCGCCAATCAAGGCAATCAGTACAAGCAGAGCTGTAGGTAGGATTGGCCTCGTGGCTCGCAATCTCATACTAACCCTCTCTGCCAAGTGCCTTCTTGTCCTATGATTATTATAGCAGTTTTCAAATACATTGTTCCTATCCGTCGTGTCGCGCGAGACGCCCGCGTCCAGCTGAGTGTAGACCGAAATTTATTTCGGTCACCGCGTGGGGCGCGCAATTCCCAGGAGTGTTCAACCCCGTCCAATTGGTTCAACCTCTATGGGAACTGCTATAAACTCCTGTCGGTTTTGCAATCTGCGCCCGAGGCCGCGCGTCGCAGGGGCGGGGCAGTGCAATGGGGAGCGCCGGGCGACGCTCACAATTAGTGTATCACCCCCTTTTCGGCTTTTTTTGTTAACTTGTCATAATCAGATGAAAGAAATGTCATCTGTGCGGCGCCGCGCTGCGCTGGTGGTGATTGTAGTGCCCTATTTGCGGTATGCTCTTTGGTTAATTCAGATGAAAAAAAGGTCATTGTATGCAGTGGCATGCATCGCAGCAGCGGCGCGCTCCGGCGGGCTTTGTCCTACAAGGCTGGAATAGAACACGGATCGGCACGGGTGCGACGGATCGGCACGGATTACAGCATTTCTCGGATACTATTGACATTGTTCATATCTGCCGTGTCGCACGAGACGCCCGCTTCTCCGGCGACGAGTGCAGCCCCGTCCAATCGTCCAACTGGCCCTGTGAACACTGCGCTCCTGCTCTCCGCGCCTTCGCGTCTCCGCGTGAGCCGGTTCGATGCACACGGAGACGCGGAGCACACGGAGGTTTTTTTAATGAATAGAACACGGATGAGCACGGGTGCGACGGATCGGCACGGATAAAATAAAAACATCCGTGACCATCCGTATAATTATAATCCGTAGCAATCCGTGGTTTCTTAATGAATAGAACACGGATCGACACGGATGTGACGGATAAGCACGGATTAAGAAATGAAAACATCCGTGGCAGTCAGTGGTTTATTCCCAAAGAGCACCCGGATGGGCACGGAATGAATAGACCACGGATCGGCACGGATGTAACGGATGAGCACGGATGGTGATGGTTTTGAGATCACATCCGCCATAGCCCGCGCAGGCGGGCTTCGCCCCGTGTAGCCGAGGGCTTGAGCCTGACGGCGCTCGGCGCATACCGGATTTATTGCTCAATCTTCATCAGCCCGCCGTCTCCGCATGCGGGCGGGGACGCCCGCGCACCCAGGATGCACGTGGTTCAATCATGCTGCCCATCGCTCTCAGCGGTGAGAACGCCAGAGCCCCGCAGGGGCTTCCCCGCGCTCAGGGAGGGCTTATGGTCTTTGAGTAAATAATCCGCTACAGCCCGCGCAGGCGGGCTTCGCCCTGGCTAGCCGAGGGCTTCAGCCCCACGGCTAGCGCGGGATAGCGGAATAAATTCTCAATCTCCATCAGCCCGCACGCGCAACGTCGCGCCCGCGCAGGCGGGCTTTGCCCTGGAGAGCCGAGGGGTTCACCTTACAGAGGTAGGTTTTTCAGGAAGCTCCTGCGTGACATCTCCCGTTTCAGGCATCAGAACGCCCGAACTCCCCCTTCTCCCCTTGTGGGAGAAAGGGGCAGGGGGGATGAGGGGCAAAAGCGCACGGAATACAGAACATCGCTCATCTCTCCCAAAAACTCTACACTTGAGAGCAGGGGGGATGAGGGGCAAAAGCGCGCCGGAATGCAGAAAACCACTGATCTCTCCCAAGAAATCTACCCTTGAGAGGAGGGGTTATGGTCTTTGAAGAAATAATCCGATATAGCCCGCGCAGCGGGCTTCGCCTCGCATAGCCGAGGGCTTATGGTCTTTGAATAAATAATCTGGTATAGCCCGCGCAGGCGGGCTTCGCCTTGGCTAGCCGAGGGCTTATGGTCTTTGAAGAAATAATCCGGTATAGCCCGCGCAGGCGGGCTTTGCCTTGCATAGCCGAGGGCTTCAGCCCCACGGCTAGCGCGGTATAGCGGAATAAATTCTCAATCCCCATTAGCCCGACGGCACAAGGCGCATAGCGGATTTAATGCTCAATCTCCATCACCCCGACGGCACGCGG
>Ga0197142_1002174_pt1 | contig 17366 bp, 18 predicted proteins | sample GBS60_MetaG_FD_148614 | JGI IMG/M metagenome (GOLD analysis project Ga0197142, IMG submission 148614) | Sediment microbial communities from Great Boiling Springs, Gerlach, Nevada, United States - GBS 60_MetaG | ecosystem: Environmental > Aquatic > Thermal springs > Hot (42-90C) > Sediment...
TCTACAAAAACGGTCACGACAAATACGGTAACCAACAATTCCTTTGTAAAGACTGCAATCATTCTTTCAGACTTTCTCATTCTCACAAGCACGTCGATAGCATCATTTCACAATTAGCTACTTCCATCACTACAAGTTAACACTATCAGATGATGAATCACACTTCAATTAAAATAATAACTCTTGACTCCCCCGTGTCAATAACTACCTTGTTGAGCAGGTCTGTTTGTTACAATTGCTACTCCAGAGCTCGTTCCTATTCTCGTTGCACCCGCAGAGAGCATCTTCAATGCATCTTCGTAGGTCTTTACTCCACCAGAGGCTTTGACTTGTATCTCCCCTTCTACCGCCCATCTCATCAATTGAACGTCCTCAAATTTCGCCCCGCCCGTACCAAAACCAGTCGAAGTTTTGACAAAAGCAGCACCCGCAAGTTTTGAAATGAAGCTCGCCGCTACTTTTTCTTCGTCAGTCAAGAAGCATGTTTCAATTATTACTTTAACTGGCACTTTTGCAGCTTCAACAACAGCTTTTATATCGTTATAGAGATATTCGTAATCTTGTTCTTTCAGTTTTCCTATGTGTATTACCATATCAATTTCACGTGCGCCATTTTCAACCGACCATTTCGTTTCTTCTACCTTAGCTTGAGTGCTCGTTGCCCCAAGTGGAAAACCAATAACGGTGACTGTGAGAACGGATGTCCCAGCAAGTTTTTGCGCAACAAATGGCACAAAAGATGGATTTACGCAAACGCCTTTAAATTTGTATTCTATCGCTTCTTTGCAAAGAGTCTCTATCTCCGCAGTTGTCGCGGTTGGTTTAAGATTAGTGTGGTCGATGTACGTGTTAAGAGATATGTTTTTGGAATCAATGTCTAAGATTTCTGGTTTGTAGTTCGTTTTGAAATTTTCTAATTTTTCTAAAACGAGTTTTCTGATATCCATAATTTCATCCCTGCCTTTTTTTATCTTTTTAAGTATTCTTTTATCCTCTTATCTAATTCTTTTTTCTTTATTTCGTCACGTTTATCATGTGTCTTTTTACCTTTTGCAACGGCTATTTCTACCTTTACTCTACCTTCTTTATTGAAGTAAATCTTTGTTGGAATAACTGTGTATCCTTCTTGTCGTATCTTTCCCCATATCCTATCTATCTGCTTTCTGTGAAGCAGCAACTTTCTCGGCCTTTCTGGGTCATGGTTGTATATGTTACCAAATCTGTAAGGTGGTATATGTAAGTTGAGCAAGTATATCTCGCCATCTTTTATTCTACAAAATGAATCTTTGAAGCTCGCACCGTGTTCTCTAAGTGATTTTACTTCTGTACCAACAAGTACAATCCCAGCCTCGTATGTCTCATCAATAATGTAATCTGTATAGGCTTTTTTATTAGTAGCTATTATCTTCACACAAAATCCCACCCAATGTTTTCGTAATGTTTTATGTTTCCATTTACTATTTCAACCACATCTATCCTTAATTTAGCGTACTTTCCAACTTGGTGTTTGTTGATAAAATACTCGGCACTTTTGTAGATTTTTCTATATTTTTTGTCATCTACCCTTTCAGAAGGATTTATCCTTATGCCACTTCCAGATTTTACTTCGACAAATACATATGTGTCTTTTGTTTTTACAATTATATCTATCTCTCCAAATGGTGTCTTGTAATTTCGCTCGATGATTTCGTAACCACTCTTTTTAAGGTACCGGACTGCCAAATCTTCTGCCTTTTTCCAGGCTTTTATTTCTTTGAGATTTTCAATATTTTTATTTTCATCCGTATATTCCAGGAACTTTAATGAGTTTATCATCTTTCTCAGGGAAGTTTTCAATGATTTTTTGAGCATTTTCAAATTGCCTTGGTTCACCCTTTCTCAATTCACAAGGTTCTTCGATAGGTGTGTACATAGGTTCAATTCCTTCTGTGTTAACCTCTGCAAGTATTTCAAAATAATCTATTATCTTTTGCAAATCTTCTTTCAATCTTTCCGAGTCTTCAAATGTTAATCTTGAGAGTTTTGAAAGGTGCTCAACGAGTTTATCGTCTATCTTTATCACTCTTTATAACCTCCTTTAGTTTCATAACGCTCTCTAAGGCAGTTTCTTGACTTATCACACTTTTGTTGTGTTGTGCAATGGCATTGTAGACTTCTTCTCTGTATATTCTAACATCATCCGGTGCCATTATGCCAAGTTTTACAACACCATTTTCTATTTTTAGAACACGGACTTGTATGTTATCACCTATTATTATACTCTCTCCAACTCTTCTTGATAGCACCAACATGTTAATCACCACTCTCTTTTACAGTTCCCGCAACGTCATTAACGCCATTATTAACAACGTTGGTGCTCTTGACTTCTGTTTTTGTAATAGGGTGTTTGAGTTCGTATTTTTCAAGTATTACTTGGAGTCCTCTACCTTTTTTTATGTTTATTACAATAGGTGCTTTGAGATTAACTGTCGCTTCTTGTGGCTTGTCAATTGGAATTGTGACAATACTTAAAACAACTATATCAGAAGGGTCTTGTACTTGTAATAATTCCAAGTCTTGATTTGAAAGGTCAACTTCGTAGTCTTCCAGTACAAGCCAAGGATCTATGATAGGAAAGGCGATACTTTCATCATCAAGGCTCACAAGCCACTTTATTGGGTCTGTCTCTGGGAGTGAAAGGACTATGAATTTTTTCAATTCTTCAAATCCAGGAATTCCTTTTGGAAAAGTAATTATTTCATCATCGTTTATCTCAAATTCACCCAAGCGTGTTCTGTATATCATTTTTCCACCCCGTCCCATGCGTTGATGTAGTAAAGGATTCTTTCGTGGAATTTGTCACTGTGCTCAGGGTCTTCAAAGAGTTCATGGTAACCTCCACTGAATTCTTCAATCCTTTTTTGTGTATCAAGTTCTTCAAAAAACCTCTTGGCACCTTCTGGTGGTGTAACTTTATCTTCAGTTCCTATAAGTATAGCAACTGGACATTTTATTCTTCCCGATTGTTCGTGAGCAAGCTCAACATTTTTTAACATGCTCTTCCCAAGTTTTATTGAGATTCTGTCGTGTACCATCGGGTCTTTTATGTATTTTTCAACAGCTTCTTTGCTTCTTGATAGTAAATTAGGATCTATACCATTTTTCACAGTCATCGTCGGAGCTAAGAGCGAGAATATTCTCATCATCATTTTCTGAGAAGGCTTCGGTTCAAGGTAAAGCGCTGGTGAAGAGACAACAAGTTTTGAGATCTTGTTAGGTCTTTCTTCCGTGTATCGTATAGCTATCAATCCGCCAAGGCTGTGACCAAAGATTGTGAATGGGTTAACTGATTTAGTCATCTCATCAATGATTTCAATTGCCTCTTCAATCGAAGTGTGCCCTCGTTTACCTGAACTTTTGCCATGTCCAGGTAAGTCAAAACCAAATACACCAAAACCGTTATCAACAAGGATATTAATTAGTCTTTCGTATCTTCCAATGTGTTCTCCAAGTCCGTGTACAATTACAACCCACCCATTTGTTGGTTCACCTTTCTTGAACGAATAAATCATAATCTATCCCCCCTAAATTAGAGAACCAAAAAACTTGTAACTTCACCATTAGTTTTAAATGCCAAATGCTACATCATCGAATCTCTTGAACGTTTTGTGGTATTTCTATTGTTCTTTTGACATCTACAATCTCTATCTTATATTTTTTATCGTACACCTTTGTTATTAATGCTCCAACTCCAGCAAATCCAATCCCGAGTACAAATGAGAGAAGATCACTGATTTTTAAAATGTATCCGAGAATAACACCTAACAAAAATCCAGTTAGTGGTATACCGTAAACAATTAAAGAGAGAGTTGCCTCATTGTGTTTAAAATCAACAATCACGGTATCGCCAGGCATTATCGGAAATAATTCTTTTTTTACGTCCTTTTTTGAAATTCGGAATGTGTTTCCATTACTGCTTTTAACCGAACAAGTGTTGGAGATGGCACATGCAGAACAAGCTGCCTTGTTTACATTCATTGTTAAATAAATGTATTCATTGTCAACATTTTTCACAGTCATTATCTCACGCATCTAATCACCTCTGATTTTAAAGAGGTATTATTCAACCATCATTAAAAATGGATAATGTGGTTGACCACCTTCCAGAAATTCTATCTGAACATTTGGATATTTCTTCTTTGTGTACTTTTCAACTATGCTCTGCTCAATGGGAGTGGCACCTGAACCAACGAAGATAGTTAGTACCTCCCGCTCTTCCAATTTGCATCTTTGATAAAGCTTTTCAAGTACATTGACAAGGTTTCTGTGATGTGCAGCGAGTTCTTTGTTGAGAAATCCGAGATATTCGTCTTTCTTTATCTTTTCACCAGCATATTTGGAATCTCTAACAGCGATTGTTATTGATATAGCAACTGCTTTTTCTAAATGTTCTTGAATGCTGGCAATTATCTCTTCAATTTCTTCGCCCATTTTGTAAATCATCGCAATAATGTTCTGTTGAACATTTACTGATTTAATTACGTGCACCTTTATACCCTCTGTTTCCGCCACCTTTGCTGCTTGTTCTGCAGCAAGGATTATATTCGAATTGTTCGGAAAGACAATTACATGATCCGCATTCGCACGTCTTACCGCATCAAGTACATCAGCCATACTCGGATTCATGGATTGCCCACCGGAAATTATTTCATCGACACCCAAATCGATAAGAACCTTAGATATACCTTCACCTGGCGAAACGGAGACATAGGCTATTTTTTTACGTTCTTTTTTGTTATACTGTTCGCCAACAACATGCTCGTGTTGTTCTTTCATGTTATCGATTTTTACTTTTAATAATTCGCCATGTTTGAGAAATTCTTCTATAACCTGACCCGGATTGTTCGTATGTACATGTAATTTAATAATATCGTCTTGGACAAAGAAGACAACGGAGTCGCCCATTGCGTTGAGGTAATTCTCAAGTTCTTTTTGAGTACTTTCCTTTATTTGTCTTTTTGCACGAACTATAAGCTCTGTACAATATTGGTATGTAAGTTCTTCGTAAGCTATCGTTATCTCTTCAGAAGGTCTTGTCTCAACACCTTCAAGGTTAATTGTTTTATCTCCAAGTATGTACATTTTGAAACCTTGAATTATATAGTATAACCCTTTTGCTCCAGCATCGACGACATTGGCTTCTTTGAGTTTTGCTAAAAGCGTTGGTGTTTTTTTGACTGTATCAAGTGCTATTTCTTCCATTTTCTCAAAGAGTGTTTCAAAGCTATCACAATTTGAGAGTTCCTTTGAGTGTTCATCAAGTACTCTAACCACCGTTAGTATAGTACCTTCAACTGGTCTTAATACCGCTTTGTAAGCTGTTTCTTTTGCACCTTTAATTCCTTTGACAAAGTCTCCGACAGTAAGTTTATTCTTTTTTAAGAGTGTATCACAAAATCCTCTGAAGATTTGAGATAAGATAACACCTGAATTTCCCCTCGCCCCCATGAGTGTACCACGTTTTATTGCGTCGAGGACTTTGTTTAAATTTTCATCGTTTGTATTTTCAAGGTATTTACAGGCCTCCAAAACTGTTGAACTCATGTTCGAGCCCGTATCTCCATCTGGAACCGGAAATACATTCAAGGCGTTTATTTCATCTCTATGTGCAAGCAAATTTTCGGCACCTTTCATGAAGATGCCTTTCATATCAGCACCGTTTATTGTTGTTGTCAAGTTTTACCACCTCGTTTCATCGCACACCTGTTATGTGCACGTTTATTTCAGGATTTTCACAATTCGCAAATGCTTTGAGTTTGTGCGATACATTCTCTTCTATGTTTTTGCCAACTTCAGTTACTTTTGTTCCAAACTCTACTTCAACAAATATGTCAATTTTTAAATGTCCATACTCGTCTTCTTCAACTTTTATCTTGCCTTCCTCAGATGAGAACCACTTTGAAAACCAATTGTCAGAGCCAATACTTATTGGTCCGTATGTTTCCAAGACAGCTAAATATACGAGTTTCCTTATTGCGTTAACCGTAATGTCAACTTCTCCGTATTCGGTTTGAAATTTCATACAACCACTCCTTTCGTAATTATACTCTTTACTTTTGATTCAATACTTTCGCTATCAAGCCCTATCAATTTCAACAGTTCTTCTCTCGTACCGTGTGTAATGAACTCATCCGGTATTCCAATGTTTACAATCATACAATCGAATTTTTCGGAATATTTCTCTAAGTACGTGTGGGTAATCCCTTCTCCAAATCCACCTATAGTGGAATTTTCTTCTATCGTAATAATAAATTTGTGCTTAGATATCACATTTTCAAGTGCAGATTCATCACACGGCTTAACACTCCGTACGCCTATAAGCGTCCAATTGTTTTTCTTGGCAATATCGATATATTTTTTAGCAATCATACCAACTGCAAGGATTGCAATCTCTTTACCTTCAATAAGCAATTGCCATTTAAACGGGTCAACTAATTCTATTTTACCACAAATTTCGTCTATTTTTCCAAATTCAATATCTCTGGGATATCTGATAGCGATAGGACCTCTGTATTTATCACGTTGTTTTAAGATAGTGTATAGAACATTAGCCAAGTCTTGACCATCGAGTGGTGTAATTATTTTGATGTTAGGTATCAACCGTAAATACGATATGTCAAAAACTCCATGGTGCGTTGGACCATCAGTTCCAACAAGTCCTGCACGGTCTATTGCAAAGAGTACATCTAAATCTTGGATTGCTATATCGTGTATAATCTGGTCATATGCCCTTTGAAGGAATGTTGAATATATAGCTACAACAGGTTTGTGTCCAAGTGTTGCCAACCCACCAGCGTACGTCACAACAGATTGTTCTGTGATTCCAAGATCCACAAATCTTTCTGGAAATTCTTTTGCAAATCTATTTAGACCTGTTCCATCAGGCATTGCAGCTGTCAAAGCAACGACCTTCTCATCTTCTGAAGCTATCTTTATTAGCGTTGCTCCAATAACTTCGCTGTATGAATATGCGTTCTGTGGCTTATCGAATATACCTGAATCCGGGTCAAACTTCTCCACACCATGATATTTTGTTGGGTTCTGTTCAGAGTGTTCGTAGCCTTTACCCTTTATTGTAAAGACGGTTAATACGGTCGGATATGGATAATCCTTTATTTGCTTCAGCGCTTCTTCAACAGTTCTAATGTCATGTCCATCAATGGGTCCAAAGTGTTTTAAACCAAGCGATTCAAAGAAGTCTTCACCTATTAGCGCAACTTTAAGAGCTTCTTTAATCTTTTTCAATTCAAATTCAACTGCTTCAGCAAGTCCTTTTTTCACTTTCTCTTTTATATTCACATAGATTTTGCTTGTTCTAAGTGTTTCAAGTAATTGTGAAAGTCCACCAACGTTCTTTGAGATACTCATTCCGTTGCTGTTGAGTATTATCTTTATATTAGAATTCTGTGCTTTCACTTGGTTGAGTGCTTCAAGCGCTTGTCCACTTGTTAATGCCCCATCACCGATAATAACAACAACATTTGCCTTTTTTCTCTGAAGTCTCAAAGCTTTTTCGATACCGAGTGCGGCGGCGATGGAAGTACCCACATGCCCCGTACCAAATCTGTCTATCTCTGATTCAAATATATTTGTGAATCCGGATATTCCACCATAAGTTCGCAACGTCTTAAAAGCATCCCATCTACCCGTTAGTAATTTGTGCGTGTAAGTCTGGTGACCGGTATCCCATATTATATAATCTTCGTATGGGTCAAATATTCTGTATAACGCCAGTGTTAATTCCACAGTCCCAAGGTTAGAAGCAAGGTGACCTCCATTAGTGGAAGTCACTTCTATTAGGTATTTTCTAATTTCTTGTGCAAATTCGTGAAGTTGGTCATAGTTCATTGAACGAATTTTTTCTATGTGTCCTCTGTCTTTTGTGTCAAAATGTAATTCCTTCATTCTGTTAACAGACCTCTCTCCTTTACTTTGTTGGTTTTATTATATCAGTCTTCATGTAAGGTCTTAATACCTCTGGTACGGTTATGCTACCATCTGGATTTTGGTAATTCTCCATTATTGCAACAAGTGTTCTTCCAATAGCAAGCCCTGAACCATTAAGCGTGTGCACATAATTCATCTTTCCATCTTTTGTTCTGTATCTCATATTGCCTCTTCTTGCTTGGAAATCTGTGTCATTACTACAAGAAGAGATTTCTTTGTAAGCATTGTAAGATGGTAACCATACTTCTATGTCATATGTCTTTGCCGCGGCAAATCCTAAATCGCCTGTACAGAGTGTGATAACTCTGTATGGTAAGCCAAGCAACTGCAGGATTTTCTCCGCATCTTTTGTCAGTTGCTCGAGGTCTTCAAAAGACCTTTCCGGTGTACTGTACCAAACAAGCTCAACTTTTTCGAATTGATGCTGTCTTATCAATCCTCTGACATCTTTACCATAGCTTCCTGCTTCTCTTCTGTAACACGGTGTAAAAGCTGTGTATTTTTTGGGCAGCTCACCTTCTTCAAGTACTTCATCTATATGGAGTGCGGCAAGTGAGACTTCGGCTGTTGGGATTAAGAATAAATCGTCTTTTTCACATGTGTAAAGTTCTTCGGCGAACTTTGGAAGTTGACCAGTTGCTGTAATTGTCTCTCTTTTCACTAAATGAGGGACATTGACCTCAATGTAACCGTTTTGAATATGTGTGTCGAGCATGAATTGTGCGATTGCTCTTTCAAGTCTCGCTATTTCACCAAACATTACGGAAAATCTTGAACCACTTAGCTTTGCTCCTCTGTCAAAATCAAGCATGCCAAGTTCTGGTCCTAAATCCCAATGTGCTTTCGGTTCAAAATCAAATTTCCTCGGTTCGCCCCATCTTCGAACTTCAATGTTTTCCGTCTCATCTTTTCCTTCCGGAACACTTTCGTGCGGAACATTCGGAATGTACAGTGCAAGTCTGTACATTTCGTCTTCTAATTCCTTTTCCTTTGCTTCATATTGAGCTATCTCATCACCAAGTTTCTTACTCTCTGCAATGATTTCGTTAGCCTCATCGTTTTTGCCTTCCGCTTTTAATTTCGCAACATTTTTCGATAATTCATTTCTCTTCGCCTTTAAGTTGTTGACTATGTTTACGTAATTTCTCCATTCTTTATCGAGTTCAACTATCTTATCGAGTGTTTCCGTTGCATGGTTTCTTTTTTTCAATGCCTCATAGAAGAGTTCTGGATTTTTTCTTAATAATTTCAGGTCTATCATATATAATCACCCTTTCTTTATTATTCTTCAAAAAGTTTTCTGAGGTTTTCTTCGTATGGTGGATACACTATACCCTTTTCCGTGATTATCGCTGTAACGAGTTCATTATCGGTTACGTCGAAAGACGGGTTGTAGATATTCACGTTGTTCGGTGTTATCCTCTTACCACCACAAGTTGCCACTTCTTCGTGAGACCTTTCTTCTATCGGAATTTCCGCACCGCTTTTAATTGACATGTCTATTGTACTTGTTGGTGCTGCAACGTAAAAAGGTATTCCGTGTCTTTTCGCCAATACTGCAACCATGTAGGTTCCTATCTTATTCGCAACATCACCATTTGCTGCAATTCTGTCTGCACCGACGATTACGGCATTTATCCTTCCTTGTTTCATCACCCATCCAGCCATGTTATCACTTATGACCGTTACATCAAATCCATCTTTCATTAGCTCCCAAGCCGTGAGTCTTGCACCTTGCAAATAAGGTCTTGTTTCATCTGCATATACTTTTATCTTCTTTCCTTGTTCTTTTGCAGCTCGTAGAACGCCAAGAGCGGTTCCATAATCGACAGTAGCAAGTGCACCCGCATTGCAATGAGTTAGAACTGTGAATCCATCTTCAATTAATTGTGCCCCATGAGTGCCAATAGCCTTATTCATTTCAATATCTTCCTTAGCTATTTTAATCGCTTCTTCTTCAAGTGCCCTTGTAAGCCCTTCGAATTTGCCATGTTCAATTAGCCTTTTTTCCATTCTATCAAGTGCCCAGAAAAGATTTACTGCTGTTGGTCTCGTTCTTGCTAATGTTTCTTTTATATTCTTGAGCTGCATGAAAGCTTGGTCGTAGTTGTACGTTTTTCTTGTAATTTCCTTTGCACCGAGAACAAACCCAAATGCAGCTGTAGCACCTATCGCCGGTGCACCACGAACGACCATCTCTTTTATTGCAAGTGCAACTGCACGATAATCTGCACAGGTAACATAAACTTCCTCAAATGGAAGTCTTCTTTGATCTATCAATACTAAGGTGTCTCCTGTCCATTCCATCGTCATTGTCTTTAGCCCTTTTGCCTTCATCTAAATTCCCTCCCGATATCTTTTTATGTCTTCTTCACAAGAATTTATCCAAGGAATCCTTAGTCTAAATAGTCTTTTCTAAAAGTATTTATCCCTGTTATTTCTCCAAAAAGGACAATTCTACAGTCGTCCATCAACACATCATTTTTGGAAGGTCCAAGGATAAAGTCTTCATCTCTTAACATTGCAACAATATAGACGTTATATTTTTCTTTTAACATGAGCCCTTCTATCTTTTTACCAGATAGGCGTGTGCCTTTTACGTCGATTATTTCAACACGAAATGTCTTATCTTTTATATTCAAGACATCCAAAACCGCTTCTTTTTTTCTCTTCGATGAGACTGTCTCAACCATCTTAATACCCGCTATCTCAGCTGTAGCAATCGGGTGGTCTACACCGGCATAGATAAATTTCGTTAGGTTATTCAAATCGGTTATGTTTGAAACTACGTAAACATTAGAATTAAGGTTTTTCGCAGTGAGAGTAACGAAAATATTCATTGCATCGTTTGGCAAAGTCGTAATCAATGCTCGGGCATGTTTGATTCCAGCTCTTAAGAGAACTTCTTCATTTGTAGCATCACCTTCTACGTATATGAACTGTCCTTCGTTTGAAAATATCTTTTTTTGCACTTCTTCCTCAGTTAATTTATTATCAATTGCTACAATAGTCTCTTTAGCCCTAAGTAATTGATTAACAACTTGCGTACCAATGTTTCCAACACCTACAACAATTACATGCTCTCGCACTTTCGAAACCCTTCTTTCTATCTTTCTTAATTTCATCAGTTTTATTAAATCTCCTTCAATAAGTAACGCTGTAATGTAAGAAACGCTATAAAGGACGACTGAAAGTCCTGCAAGGATGAGAATCAATGTAAATATCTTTCCAAAATTCGAGAGAGTTTCCGGCATTCCATAACCAACTGTTGAGATTGTTATTCCAGTGAAAAATAGGGACTCGATAAATGAAAGTCCTTCAAAGAGCCAGTAATAAAGTGTACCAGTTAGAAAGACAAGAGCTATTAAAAGTATGGATTTTTTGACTCTTTTGATTATGGTTTCTTCGATTAATTTCAAACTACTGTTTGTCATCTCTTTCATCGGCGTTTATTAACTCCTTGGGCTTTACAATTATTTTATAGAACTTTTGTATAGTATCTGTATCTTTGAGCTCTTTATAAATTCATCGAAGTCGGAGAGTACTTTTTTCGTTATCTGTTCTTGTTTTTGTGTCAGCAATTCTTTCCTTATTTCCTCACTTACCTCAGTCAAAGGTCTTGTACTTGAAACTTTTATATCTCTTACCCTTATTACATAAAATTCCCCCTGAGCTGTTTGTACAGGTAGAGTTGTACCCTTTATAGTGCTGGTAATATATATCCATAGCGATTGTGGAATCTTTGTTGTATCGTTGAGATTAATGTAACCATTCACAAGAGCTGAAATGTTATATTTTTTTGAAATCTCGTCTGCTGATAACCCCGCAGCGACGTCTTTTCTTATCGAATCAGCAACTGCTCTATCTTTTGTTTTGAAAGCCAGCAAATCGTATTGTGCGGGTGTAGTGTATTTATCTTTGTTTTTATCATAATATGCCTTTATCTCATCATCTGTTACTTTTGTATCTCTTAGATAAAGTGCGTACACATTCGATACGCTCAGAGAGTACCTTCTGTTGAAGTAGAGTCTTTGTTTGTAATCTTCAAGAGTCCCCATTCCAAATTGAACAAGATATTCGTTAAGTTGACTTTCGGTCATTTTGAGGTCTGATAGCATTTTTTTGACTTCTGTGTCTACATCCGCTCTGACATTTTTGTCGTCTGGTAAAACGTTCAATTTTTCTGCAAACTGTATAAATAGTACTTTTCTTATAAGCTGATCTAACACTTTTATTCTATATCTTTCAATAACTACTAATCCTTCCTGAGAGGAAGTTAATACATCGTAGAATGTTGGATTGGAATTTTGAAGCTCAATAAGTAATTTCTGAACGTTTGCCTCTCTGTTCCATTCATCCATCGTTATGTTTCTTCCATTTACTATAGCCACCACATCTTGTTGAGCAAATATGGTGAACGTAAGTAGCAAAGCACTTAGTACTATGAGTTTTTTCATGTTGAATCCCCCTTTTTCACGGTTTTTTGAAGAATACTCATTTAACAACTATATTCACAAGTTTTCCTGATACGTAGAACGTATTAACTACTTCTTTACCTTCTAAGAGTTTCTTTACACTCTCAAGAGCTCTTTCTTTTATCTGCTCTTCTGTTAATTGTGCGGGAACAACTATCTTTCCTCTCACTTTCCCGTTAACTTGAACGACGATAGTTATTTCTTCTTCTATAAGTGCGGATTCATCGTATTCAGGCCATCTTTCCTCGACAATAAGCGTTTCTCTACCAAGGTCATGCCACATCTCTTCTGCCATGTGAGGAGCAAATGGAGAGAGTATGAGTGCTATCTTCTCGGCTATTTCTTTTAGTAATTTCTTGTTTGGATTCTGCGTTTTTTCAAGGTAATCACTTAATTGGTTGTTAAATTCCATCATACCCGCTATTGCAGTGTTAAACTTGAATCCGCCCTCTATGTCTTCTTTTATTTTCTTGATCATCGCATGGAGTTTCCTTCTCAAGGTTTTTTCTTCTTTTCCAAAGTCACTTTCTTCACCATCTTGTGAGTTTATGAACTCAAGCATTTTATAAAAGTTGTTCCACAATCTCTTGATAAATCTATTTACACCTTCTATACCAGCATCATTCCATTCAGCATCTTTTTCAGGTGGCGCCATAAAGAGTATGTACATTCTGAGTGTGTCAGTACCGTATTTCTCTATCATTTCGTCTGGAGAAACAACATTTCCTTTTGATTTACTCATCTTCCAGCCATCTTTGTATATCATTCCTTGTGTGAACAAGTTTTTAAACGGCTCGTCAAAACCAACATACCCAAGGTCGTATAGTACTTTAGTTATGAATCTTGAGTAGAGCAGGTGCAATACAGCATGTTCAACACCACCGATGTACTGATCAACCGGTAACCAGTAATTGACGTCTTTTGTATCAAAAGGTTTGTCATCCATCTTCGGATTGACGTATCTGAGATAATACCATGAACTATCAACAAATGTATCCATCGTTTCTACTTCTCTGTGGGCTGGTCCACCGCACTTCGGACATGTTGTGTGCTTAAATTCCTCGCTCAATGTAAGTGGCGATTGTCCAGTTGGTAAGAACTCTACGTTTTCTGGTAATTTAACTGGCAAATCTTTTTCTGGAACTGGAACTATTCCACATTTCTCACAGTAAACAACCGGAATCGGTGCACCCCAGTAACGTTGCCTTGAGATAAGCCAGTCTCTAAGTTTGTATTGAACGCTCTTTTTACCGTAACCTTTTTCTTCTATGTATTTTGTAACTTCTTCTATACCTTTTGTACTTTCAAGACCATCAAATGGTCCACTATTGACCATTATTCCTTCTTCTTCATACGGTTTTTCTTGAACGTTCCATTCTCCTTCTTTTGGCTTAATCACTTGTCTTATTGGCAAACCGTAGGTTTTTGCAAAGTCAAAGTCACGTTGATCATGAGCAGGAACAGCCATAATCGCACCGGTACCATATTCGTACAGTATGTAATTTGCTACGTAGATTGGTATCTTTTCGCCCGTTAATGGATTTATCGCGTACCTACCAAGGAAAACACCTTCTTTTTTAGCTTCAAGGCTTGTGCGTTTGAATCTATCTTCAAGTGCAACCTTTGCCATGAATTCTTCAACTTCTTTTTTCTTATCATCTGTAACGAGTTCCAGTACAAGTGGTGATTCTGGTGCTATTGCCATGAATGTTACACCATATATCGTGTCAGGTCTGGTTGTGAATATTCGTATTTTCTTATCTAAACCTTCAACTGGAAAATCTACTTCTGCACCTGTACTTTTTCCTATCCAATTTCTTTGCATTGTTTTTACGTGTTCAGGCCAACCCGGGAGTCTATCGAGACCCTCAAGTAGTTTTTCCGCGTAATCGGTGATTTTGAAGTACCACTGCTCGAGATATTTCATTGTGACAGTTGTACCGCACCTTTCACACTTTCCGTCTTTAACTTGCTCGTTCGCAAGCACTGTTTGACAACTCGGACACCAGTTAACTGCACCAGGCTTTTTATACGCGAGTCCTGCTTCGTAGAGTTTCAAGAATACCCACTGCGTCCATTTGTAGTAATCTTCCGTACAAGTAATGACTTCTCTATTCCAGTCGTAAGTAATTCCCATCTTTTTTATTTGACCACGAATCGTGTGTATGTTATCGAGCGTCCATTTTTTTGGATGGATTTTATGTGAGATCGCCGCATTTTCAGCTGGCAACCCAAAAGCATCATACCCAAAGGGATGAAGTACATTGTAGCCTTGCATCCTTTTGTACCTGGCAACTATATCACCTATCGTATAATTCTTAACATGACCAACGTGGAGAGTACCAGATGGATATGGAAACATTACAAGTGCATAATACTTTGGTTTATCTGAATACTGTGGTGTTTCAAAAACCTTTTTTTCTTCCCATACTTTTTGCCACTTTGGTTCTATCTCCTGCGGTCGATACTCCTTCATACTCTAATCCCTCCATAGCTTATATTTTGTTATTTATACTATCTATGTTGTGGACTTTCTTATTATTATAACATAAATTTAGATTTTTTCACTCTTTTATGTTGTATCAATTGTGAAGTTATTCTTCTAATTTTCTTCACGAAAAGTTCATATATGTTGGGTACACGGACGGATATTTCTTTGGTATAATTGAACTACCTACGCGTTTACTCCAAGAACTACCCATTCGAGATTTTTTGGGTTCAAAAATCATTTGAAGGAAGGTGATCGATTGTGGAATATCCGAGTTATTCCAGCAACAAACCACCATAAATTTCATAACGAGGAGGGAAAAAGATGAAGGTCAAGATGCAGATCGATATTCGCAAGTTGATTGAACGCGGAGATTTTCGCACATTGAAAATGCTCCTTGAAGACCAAGATGCAAATGTTGTTTATGAATTGATCGAAGAACTACAAACCTCTGAAAAAGCCATTGTTTTCCGCTTGCTCCAAAAAGACCTCGCTGCGGAAGTCTTTTCCAAACTTGAGCCCGATGAACAATTTGACCTTGTGAAGATGCTTACTGACGACGAAATTAAATCCATTATAAAGAATATGGATCCCGCCGATAGGGCTGATTTGTTCGATGAGTTACCCGCCGATGTCGTCACAAGGCTGCTTTCCTTCTTACCAAAGAGTGAGCGTGAACAGACAATAGAGATTCTTAATTATCCAGAAAATTCCGCTGGTCGTTTGATGTCACCGTATTTTGTGTATGTGACAAAGTCAATGACCGTACAACAAGCTCTTGAAAAGGTGCGCAAGTTTGGAAAAGATGCCGAAACAATTTACACTATCTTTGTTGTCGAAGAAGATAAGACACTTATTGGTACTATACGCCTTGAGGATCTGCTCTTTGCCGAGCCAGACACAGTTATCGAGGATATTTACACGCCAGAACCCATCTATGTAAAGACTTTAACAGACCAGGAAGAAGTTGCCGAGCTTATGAAGAGGTACGACTTGAATGCTATAGCAGTTGTAGATAACGATATGCGACTTGTAGGTATAGTTACTATAGATGATATTGTTGATATTATTGATGAAGAAGCAACCGAAGATATCCATAAAATGGCCGGTATGAGTGTTACAACAACTTCTTATTTTCACACATCTCCATTGATATTTATCAAAAACAGACTTCCGTGGCTTATTGGGTTATTATTGCTACAGAGTGTTAGTGCATATATAATCAGCGGTTTTGAGAGTGTCATAGCTGCTGTGCCAATACTTGCAGCTTTTATGGCAACAATGATAGACGCCGGTGGCAACACAGGCGGACAGAGTAGTACACTTATAATCAGAAGTATGTCCTTGGGAGACATCGATTTAAAGGATTGGTGGAGGGTCTTCTTAAGGGAATTACTCGTTGGAACTATCATGGGTGTAATTCTCGGTGTTGTCCTTTTCGTTCGTGGATTTATGATTTCTAATAGTGTTCTTGTGAATATTTCTGCAGCTTTAGCGTTGACGATAATTGTAATCTTTTCAAATGTTATCGGTGCTATGTTACCATTTATTGGAAAACTCTTCAGAATAGACCCAGCAGTTATGTCTGGTCCGCTTATTACCACAATTGCTGACCTTGGAGGAATTTTAATTTATTTTGCAATCGCAACTTCTCTGCTCAATTTAAAATAGTTTAAATGCTTTACGTACTGTACTGACAACCGTTCCAAGGGGGGATTATTATGGAACGCGAGGAACTTGAAAAGAAATTACTTTCTTCTATCGAAAAGCTTGAATCTCATATTGAAAGGTATGAAAGAGACTTAGAAAGCATCAATGCGAAAATCCAAAGATTGGAGAATGCATTAGATGATGCTTGGAACACATTAAGAACAACGTTTGTAGTATTCATTGTTATGTTTTTAATAATGGCGATAACGTGGTTTTTTCCATTTCAGGCAGCAAGGTACGTTTATCTTGGTGATGATGATGTTCGCCGAAAATTGATTGCTATTAGCGTTGAAGCCGTCGCTTTTGGATTTATTATCATTCTCATGCTTTCATCGGCTCTATCAAGGAGGTTTAAAGGTTAATAGATGAACAATTCCGATAAGATTATTGTTAAAGGTGCCCGTGTCCATAATCTTAAAAGTATAGACGTCGAAATACCGAAAAATAAACTCGTCGTCATAACGGGGCTTTCTGGCTCCGGTAAGAGTTCACTCGCCATGGATACCATTTTTATTGAAGGTCAAAGGCGTTATCTCGAGAGTCTTTCAACGTATGCAAGGCAATTTATCGGCGAGTTAAAGAAACCTGATGTCGATAGTATAGAAGGACTTTCGCCTACTATTGCAATAGATCAAAAGAGTGTTTCGCATAATCCGAGGTCGACTGTTGGAACGGTCACCGAGATTTACGACTATTTGCGCGTTCTT
>Ga0197142_1002175_pt1 | contig 17366 bp, 18 predicted proteins | sample GBS60_MetaG_FD_148614 | JGI IMG/M metagenome (GOLD analysis project Ga0197142, IMG submission 148614) | Sediment microbial communities from Great Boiling Springs, Gerlach, Nevada, United States - GBS 60_MetaG | ecosystem: Environmental > Aquatic > Thermal springs > Hot (42-90C) > Sediment...
AAAAAGAGGCAACAAAATGCCAACTACCTCAACAGCCTACTGCGTGAACTGGAAATCGTTGAGCCTTTGAGGGAAGACGAACGGGTGACGGAACATGCCTATCACCTCTTCATCTTCCGCTACTTCCCCGAAAGGATGGGCAATGTCCCGAAATCAAAGTTCATTGAGGCTCTAATGGCTGAAGGGATTCCAGCGAGCCCCGGCTATAAACCGCTCTACCGCGAACCTGCTTTCAACAAGGCTTCCCTTGATTGGCATCCCTATGCCCGCCATTACGACTACAGCAAAGTCAAATGCCCGGTCACGGAAAGGGTCTGCGACCACGAAGCAATTTGGCTCAAGCAGGAAATCTTCCTCGGCGAGCCCGAGGACATGGAAGACATCGCCAGAGCAATAAGGAAAGTTCGGGACAACTACCGCGAGTTACTGTGACGGGCTCGGTTGAGGGGTTGAACCTGTCGGTTCGCGCCTAATCATGCCGATGTCCAACTTGCCGCCGTGAGGGTCAACGATGACTTTCTTGATTTTCGGCAGCAACTCTTCCATCGCCTCAATGTAAAGGCGCGCCTTCGTGACATCTTTCGCTTTGCGGTATTCGGAAAGCAACGCCAAAAACTTGTCAGCGTTGCCTTTCGCCTCGGCGACAACTCTGTCCCGATAAGCAATGGCTTCGTTCAGCAACTTTTGAGCCTCGCCTCGTGCTTGTGGGATGACAGTGTTGGCGTAACTTTGGGCTTCCAAAATCCTTTGGTGTCGGCTTTGCCTCGCTTTCGTTACGGCATCAAAAGCGTCTTTGACTTGGTCAGGTGGCGAAACTTTTTGGATGGTGACCGCAACAACTGTCACGCCAAGGTCATAAACTTCGTCCAGTAATCGTTGAACCTGTCCCCGAACTCGGTTTTGAACCCCGATTTTGCCAACCGTTAGGATATCGTCAACGGACATTTGGGCAACTTCTTTCGCCACCGCTGCCTCAGCAACGCACTGGATTATCCGTTCGGGCTCGGAAGCAGTAAACAGGAAACGAACTGGGTCTCTGACAGTGAACTGAACTACCGCTTGCAAATTGACGATGTTTTGGTCGCCGGTCAGTAATTGCATGCGGAACGGTTGAGGTTGTCTCTGCAAAACGACATCAGCGGTTTCCATTCCAATTGCTACCCGCCTGACTTGCCTGACTTTCACTTTGTCCAGCCTGCTGAAAGGGAAAGGCGGTCGGTAATGCAATCCGGGTTGAACCCTCGGCTGCCAGACTTTGCCGAAAAGCCTGACGACGCCGACCTCATCGCTGCCGACGATGTAAAAGCCGCTGAGGAGATACAAGCCGATAAGCGCACCGAGCCAATACTTTCTGACTGCGACCTTCAAAAAGTTCATCGCCTTTCGCCCCCAATTTGACCTCGCATCAGCAACTTCAGGAACTCAGAATCGGACGAAAGGACGACGGTCGTCTTGTCGTCAATGGCTTTCTTGTAAGCCTCCAAAGTTCGCAGCAGTTTGTAAAACTCTGGGTCACGGGAAAAGGCTTGCCCGTAAATTCGCGCAGCCAGAGCGTCACCTTCACCTCGGATTTTTTCTGCCTCGCGGTAGGCGTTGGCGAGAATCCGTTCCCTCTCCCTGTCAGCCTCAGCCTTTATCTTCGCAGCGATTTCCTCACCCTCAGCGATGTAGCGCTTCGCTATCCGTTCCCTTTCCGCCCTCATCCTTGCGAAGACAGCCTCTTTGCTTTGTTCAGGGAAGTTGAGACGCTTCAAGCCAATGTCAACTAAATCAACCCCGTAAAGGCGTGAGGCAACTTGCTGGCAGCGTCGCTTCACCGTTTCCGTCAATTCGGAAACTCTCGTCACCTCGTCTATCTCTTCCCGTTCAGGTCTGACGGCAACGAGTTGGCTCAAATCGTAGTTGCCCAAACCTGCAGCCAGTTCCGACCAAACAAGGTCGTGGATTCTCGCTTCAGCGCCGACAGGGTCGCCGACGCTTTGCCAGAACCTAACTGGTTCAGCAATACGCCAAACCACATAGACATCAAGCACCAAGTTCTTTTTGTCGCCCGTCAGGAACTCCGTTGCTGGCGGGTTGTAAACTTGAAGCCGCTTGTCAAATTTGCGGACGCTGTCAATGGGCAAGCGGAAATGAAGCCCAGCGTCTTCAACGACTTTCACCAGTTTCCCGAACCGAAGGACAACCGCCCACTCGGTCTCGTCAACGACAAAAAAGCATCGCCAAACCGAAATTAGCGCCACTAAGGCGATAACGACCAAAAGTGCCGAACGCTTACCGTCCCGCACCATGTTCGCTCACCTTTGCTTGCATCAACTTCGCTTGCATTAGCAACCAACCATGCCACTGGCTTTAGCCAGTGGTTGATGACGAATTTGGTAGCATCGCCCCTTGCAGTTGACGGTCGTTTGCACAGAAGGGTAAAAAGCCCTAACGCGCAAACCACAACCCCAAACTCGCACGCTTTCATTTCACTGCCTCCCAAACTATGTCGCCCTTTGTGTATCTCGGTCTACCCCAAACGCCTCCGTCGTCTTTCATGTCCATGCCGACGCTCCAAACTTTGAAGCCTTCAGCCATTCGCTTGTATCGCAAAGGTTTGCCGTCAAAAGGGTCAATAGGCAACGAAGGCAAATACTTGGGCACAAGTTCTTTCAGCGTCTCAGGATAGCGACCATGTTCACGGCGATACAACCGCAGCGCAATTGCGACCTGACCAAGCCTTTGCATAGCGTGATAGTCCGCTGACCTTTGCATGACTCTTGACCAAATGAAGAAAAGCAATTTTGCAAGTGCCTTGTTGTCCCAAGTCAACTTTAGTGCACCCAGATTTAACGACGGTGCGGGTCGGTCAACTTCTTCTTGCCACTGCTTTTCCAAGCGCTTCAAACTTTCCCAGTCATAGGGTGCACCTTTCCGCGCGAGCGACAAAAGCGCTTCGTGGTATCGCAGCATCACCAACTCATTTTGGGCTATGAAAGTCTTTTTGCCGCTGAGCCACATTGACATGTTGATTTGAAAAGTGCCACTGGATTCGTTCATCAACTTTTGGAGTTCCCTCAGCGATTCTTTTTGTGCCCACCGACAAGCAGCGATGCTGAACACCCTTTCACCTTGCAGTGCTCGGACAAAATTTCGGTCAATGTTCCAAGCCTTAAGTTCAGCCATCAACGCCTGATATGTTTTCGGTGAGGCGTCAGTGTCTTCCAAAATCCGCTGGAGTCCATTGACGGCGATGCTAAAGATAGCACCTTGCACGAGGAAACTGGTAAGGAAAGGCTCATCATCCATCCGCCGCACCAATTTCAGTGCCGTGATAATGCTTTCAACTGCGCCGTCTATATCGCCTTGTCGCTTCCGCCACAGCCCTTCAGCACACAAAAGGCGGGCGAACTCGCGGAAATGGGAGAGATGTGGAAAAAGGACCGCCGCAGAGTTCTCTTCAGCAGCGTCCCAATCAACCATCCGCATGTGAGGGTAGTTGAGTGCTTGGCGCAAAGTTTTCAGTGATGGCTCAACTTCACGCAAAACCCTTTGGACATCGGAAAGTTTGAAGGGCTTTTGAGGCTGTCGGCTTATGAACTCATACACGCTGTCCCAAACGGGTTGAGGCAATCGCTTTTGGGCAATTTCCAGTTGAGCGATGGCGTGTTGGTAAAAGAGCGTTCCATCTTGTTGTGGCGGGACTGGCGGAACTAAATCAGCGAAGGTAACAGGTTCGCCCAACTCTTTCAACCTCGCCAACTCCCTTTCCACCTGAGCCACAGGCGAAGTCTGCCTCGCCCAGTAACACGCAAACGCCAAAATCAAAAGGACGACGACAATCAGCAAAATCCAAAGCCGTTTCATGTTCTTCCCTCCCACAAGGTTGCGTCCCGAAACTCATAGGCAAATCTTGAAGTTGGCAAATCGGCAAGTCCAACTTACATTATGCGGGCTTTAGCCCACGGGTGAAAATTTTGGGAAGGTGACTGGCGAATGGTGATTGGCGATTCGCAGTATTGACGCCTTTGGTCTTACCACGCTACCATTTTTGCTTGGTGTTTTGAGATGATGAGTTTGACTTTCGCTCAATTTTGGCTTGCTCTCATAGTTGCTGCGGTTTGGGTTGCGATTGTTTGGCGACGCAAGCCTTCAGCCTTTCCTTACCCAAACATCCGGCTCTTCGGTAAGGGCATTAAGGATTGGAGGCAGAATCTCGCAAGGGCACTTAGGTGGCTTGGCATCATTTCGCTGCTCGTCGCTATTGCCCGACCGCAACTTGTCCGATGGGAAGAAGTCCGAACCGAGGGCATTGACATCGTAATCACTTTGGACATCTCGGGTAGCATGACTGCTACAGATTTTTTGCCCAACCGCATGGAAGCAGCGAAGCGGGTCATCAGAAACTTTGTTGAGTTGCTAAAGCAGAAACGAGGGGGCGACCGGCTGGGCTTGGTCGTCTTCGCTGCCGAAAGTTACACCCAATGCCCGCTCACCGACGATTACGAATTCTTCCTTGAAGCGCTCAACCAAGTCCAGAATGCACGGGAAGGCATTGTGGAAGACGGAACGGCAATCGGTGACGGTCTCGTTGTAGCCTTGAGAAGGTTGCAGAATTCGCCCGCAAAAAGCAAAGTCGTGATTTTGCTTTCTGACGGGATGAACAACGCAGGACAAGTTCAACCGAGAGACGCAGCGCGGATTGCCGCAGCAATGGGCGTGAGAGTTTACACCATCGGGATAGGGACAACAACTGGAACGGTCAGTTGGCAGGACCCGTTGACTGGGCGAACTCAGGTGGGACGGGTCGCTGGCTTTGATGAGCCTTTGCTGCGGGAAATTGCTCAACGCACCGACGGTGCTTATTTCTACGCCGCCGACCGCTCAACTTTGGAGTCAATCTTGCGATACATCCTGCAACTTGAGACAACGCCCCTTGTCGTTCGGAAGGAGCAAAAGCGAACTGAATTAGCAATTTGGTTTGTGGCAGTTGCGCTTGCTTGTCTGCTGGTTGAAGCCTTGCTCGTCCACTCTCTTTGGCGGAGGGTGCCATGATTATGCCGTTGTTTGAATTTGCGAGACCTCAAGCCCTTTTGCTGGTTCTCGTTTGGTTTCTCGCAATGCTCGTTGTTTCGTGGGGGATGAGGCAGAAACGGAGACGGTTGGTCTTTTGGCTCAGCCGCGAGGAAGTTGACCTTTGGTGGCGAAGGACTCGTTGGCAAATGCTTCTGTTCGGGATAGCCACATTGCTTTTGACGGTTTCTCTGGCTCAACCCAGATACTTTGCTGGCAAAGTATCTGTTCCAGTGCAGGGCGTTGACATTGTCATCAGCCTTGATGTCTCCCACAGCATGCTTTGCGAGGACATCAAACCGTCGCGGTTGGAGTTCGCTCAAGCCATCATCGCCAACTTGATGGACAGGTTGCAGCCGGGCGACCGAGTTGGTCTTGTGGTTTTTGGCGGCAGCGGTTTCCCCCTTTGCCCGCTCACTCACGACCGCAGCATCGTCAGAACCTACCTTGACCTGATTTCGCCGTCGGTCATGGTCTACAACCCAACAACCCACATCGCTGAGGGATTAACTGCCTCTTTGAAACTGCTGAAGGGCAAAAAGCGGGAAGAGTTGAGGGGTAGCGTTATTGTGCTCTTGACAGATGGTGAAGACCAAGGGAGTAACTGGAGTCAAGCAGCCGCTGATTGCGCCAAATTAGGAGTTCCTGTCTTCGCCTTCGCCATCGGCACAGAGAGGGGAGCGCCCGTGCCTGAAGTGACCGAGACAGGAGCAATCAAGGGCTACAAGCGAGACTTGCAAGGCAAAATCGCCGTCTCCAAACTTGTTTTGGAAACGCTTCAAAGCATCGCCCGAAAGACTGGTGGCAAAGTTTATTTGCCGGTAGACACAAGGCGTGAAGTTGAGGCTTTGCTGAGTGACTTGAACGACTACAGGCAAAGGATTTGGACAAAACAGGTGGCTCAGTGGCGGGAACTTTTCCCGCTGCTGGTTTTACTTGCTGCTCTCTCTTTGCTGGGCGAAACATGGCTCACTCGTTTGCCTGTGGCAAATTTGCCTGAAACGAAGCGATGAGGTCGGAAGCATACGCAGTGAAAATTGCGAGAGGTAAGGAGGTTGAGAGGCAATGATTGCTGTGCCTACTGTCCCTGGGTTGAAGGAAGCGATCCGAAACATCCCTGATTTTCCCAAGCCGGGCATCCTTTTCCGTGACATCACGCCCGTGCTTCAAAACCCAGACCTTTTCCGCTCAGTCATTGATGCCTTTGAGCAAATCTACAAAGACCGCAACATTGATGTCATCGCAGCCGTTGAATCCAGAGGTTTCATTTTCGCCGCTCCACTGGCAATCAGGCTTGGTGCAGGTTTCGTTCCGCTGCGCAAGTCAGGCAAACTGCCCTACATGACCTACAAAGTCCACTACGCCCTTGAATACGGCATTGAAGCCCTTGAGATGCATGTTGACGCAATCAAACCGGGACAAAGGGTGCTCATCATGGACGACCTTCTGGCAACTGGAGGCACCGCTCAGGCTGCGGCTCGGCTCGTCCTTCAAGCAGGCGGAGTCATTGACTCATTCGCCTTCGTCATTGAACTGACCGACCTGAAAGGACGAGAGAAATTGCAAGGTTACGAGGTCATAACCCTTGTCCAGTTCCTGTGACCGCAGTTTGAGCCACCTGAGCGCCTCTTTAGCCAATATGAGAGCAAGCATGTAAGCGCACACAAAATCGGTGCAAAGTGTAGTGCTCGGTGTGGAATGCCGAGTTTGGGGCACGATTGTAAGGGGCGAATTTCCAGAAAGCAAAAAACATTGCATCGCAGAAGAGCCGTTCACCAGTTACCGATCGCTACCATTTTGCCCTCGTTCCCATCCCTTTTGGAGTTCCTCGTCCCATAATTTTGAGTTGAGGCGATGGGGCGATGAAATGTCCAGTTTGTCAAACGGATTTGCCCAACGGTGCAAAGTTCTGTCCTCAATGCGGTGCGAAGGTTGGAGAAGTTGAGGAACTAAACCCTGCCTTGCTCGCCCTCGCCGAACAATATGAGCGACGGCTCAGGGAAAACCCGAAGGACGCCACGACAAGGTTCAACCTCGCTTTGACCTACATTCGGCTGAAACAGTGGGGAGCAGCCATACAGCAGTTAGAGTTGGTTTGCCAGCAAGAACCAGATTTCCCAGATGCTTGGTTCTTACTTGCTGTTGCCTACAGCAACATCGGGCAAAAAGAAAAGTCAAGGAGACTTCTCAGCGAATTTGTCCGTCGTTTCCCTGACCACCCGAAAGCAACTGAGTTGCGTCAGAGAAAGTTTGAGGCGGTTGACACTTACCCATCAACATCGTCAAAATTGCTGTCACAGGGAGGAGGAAGCGATGAAAGCGTTAGCAAAAACGAGGCGAACACCCGGCTTTGAACTCATAGACACACCCGTCCCCAGAGTGGGGGCGGGTGAAGTCTTGGTCCGAGTCAAATACGCTTCAATTTGCGGCAGCGATGTCCACCTGTATCAGTGGCTTCCGTGGATGGCTGAGCACATCAAAGAAATCCCGCGCATAGTGGGACATGAAACGGCTGGCGAAGTTGTGGCAGTAGGTGAAGGTGTGACTGAAGTTGAGGTTGGTGATTTTGTCGCCCTTGAAACCCACATCGCCTGTGGCTCATGCTACCAATGCAGGACTGGCAGGATGCATGTCTGCCGAAACCTGAAAATTTTGGGCTTTGACATAGATGGCTCCTTCGCAGAGTTCGTCAAAGTCCCCGCCCGAAATTGTTGGAAAGTCCCGCCGTCCATCCCCAGAGAATGGGTCTCGTTGATGGAACCGATGGGAAACGCTGTTGACACTGTCTTGGCAGAACCAATTTCGGGACAAAGGCTTGCCGTCTTGGGTTGCGGTCCTATCGGGTTGATGGGGGTTACAATTGCGAAAGCGTGCGGTGCAGCCCTTGTCATCGCTTCCGAACCGAATCCCTTTAGGCGCGAAATGGCAAAGCGCATGGGTGCTGACATTGTTGTGAACCCCGAAGAACAGGACTTGGTTGAAATTGTCTTGGCTGAAACGAATGGCGATGGAGTTGACGCTGTTGCTGAAATGTCGGGTAACCCTAAAGCCTTCTTGCAAGCCATTGAGATTGTGACACCCGGTGGTTGGGTTTCTTTGCTCGGACTTTACAACCAACCTGTCACTTTCAACCCGTCGGACGCCATCATGAAAGCCATCCGAATTCACACTGTCACGGGTCGGAAAATGTTCAGCACTTGGGAGACGGTGACCCGACTTTTGGCGACGGGCAAAGTTGACTTGGAGCCGCTCATAACCCACCGCTTCCCGCTGGAGCAATTTGACGATGCCTTTCAAAGCGTGATCAGGCAAGAAGCAGTCAAGGTCGTGTTTGAGGTCTTTTGACGGCATGGTGCGATTGATGCGGCAGGCATGATTTGTCAAAAAGCCAAGGGGTGCAAATTTAGCGATGGTGACAACTTGGGAGGCAATCCTTCGCGTTTTGCTGACCATGTTGCTTAGCGGGTTAATCGGTGCTGAACGGGAAGCCCACGAGCGACCTGCTGGACTAAGAACCCATGTCCTTGTCGGTGTCGGCTCTTGCTTGTTCATGCTCCTTTCGCTCTCAATGACGGAACTTGGCGGTGACCCCGGTCGGATTGCAGCACAAGTGGTCACGGGGATAGGCTTTATCGGTGCTGGGACGATATGGCTTAGGGGCGATGTCGTTCGTGGGCTGACAACTGCTGCTTCAATTTGGGCAACTGCTGCTCTCGGAATGTTAGTTGGGGCTGGATGGTATAGCCTCGCTGTCGTCGCTGCTTTGGCGGTCTTCGTTGCCCTAACGACACTGAGGCGGCTGGAGAGGTTTTTAGTGCAAAGGTTGGCAGGTCAAACGGTTGTAGTCCAATGTGAGTTGCCTCCCAGTTCAGAGACACTATGGCAATTGCTCTCAGCCTTGAGTGAACTTCGTGCCCGCCTTTTGCAAGTTGAAAATTTGCCCTCTGGCGACTCCGACTTTCAAAGGGTCAGGCTCACTTTGAGCGTTTCAGGTCGCATCACAACAGCCCAACTGCTCCAAGCACTCCTTAGGGCAGGCGCTGTGTCGGCAAAAACCGAAGAGTGAACCCGAACTCAAAACGCTTCAACTTCACTTTTGCCCAACGATTGAGCGATGCGTTTCACGATAGAGACATTCTCGGGCGAGATTTCCAAGACGGCGTAATCGCCCAAAGCCGTGATTCCGACATTGAGGACGAACTGACCGCTTTTTAGTTGCCTCAGTTGAGGCTTGTGCAAATGCCCGCAAAGATGGGCTTTGGGGTTGACAATCTTGAAGGCATCAAGGAAGCACCTTTGCCCGCCGTGAGTCCCTTTCGGTGTTTCGTCTGCGAGACCGATTGGGCAACCGTGAGTGACCAAAATCGTCACATTTTTGCCCGCCAGTTTCTGAGCGATTGCGGTGACTTCTTCGTCGGTGATGTAGTAGGGCTTTTTGTGGCTTTTCGCCCATATGCCACTTATGCCTGCAAACCGAATGCCCCGAACTTCCATAAATTCGCCGTGAGGGAGCAAGACGGGAGAGCCGTCTCGGTTTTTCAATGCCTTCAGCAGTTCCATATCGTCGTGGTTGCCGTAGACAGTGTAAACGGTCAAGCGTTCTAAAAGCGATTGGTATTCCTGAGGGGCAATTTGACCTGGGTCACCCCAGTCACCGGTGCAAATGAGCAAATCAGGTCGCTCTTCCTCCACTGCCTTCCAAACCGTTTCCATTTGCCCGTGCATGTCACCGACCACGAGGGCTTTTAACCCCATGCCTTTTCCCTCCCTCTTCGCCTGCTTTATAATTGCCATACGGCTGCAAAGTTGGGAGAGGGACGCGAAAATGATTGGCACAACTGTCGGAACTCGCTTCCACATTGTTGGGCGAATTGGTGAAGGTTGGTTGTTCACGGTTTACAGAGCGCGAGACCAGTTGACCGGTCAACTCGTAGCGGTCAAAGTTGTGCGCCCTACTTTTACATCCCAGCGCTTTTTTGTTGATGCACTTTTGCGGACATTTGAGCAACTCATGCACCTTGCCCACCCTTCCCTGGTTCGCTACATTGCATCGGGCGAAATTGCTGAAGAGAACATCCCCTTCCTCGTTTGTGAACTTGTGGCAGGTCATCCCCTAACCTACTCCCTTCAGCGCCGAATTCCGCTGCCAATTCGTCAGGCTCTTGATTTGCTCTCTCAGGCTGCTGATGGCATCAGTTACCTTCATCGCGCAAATTTCGTTCACGGTGATATTCGCCCGCACAATATCTTGGTCACGCCGAGGGGAGAGGTCAAGGTCGGCGATTACGGGCTTTGGGAAGTTTTCCTGAGTTCAAGGATTGCTGAGACAGAATGGTTGGAGCAGGCAGCACCGTATCTGCCTCCCGAACGCTTTCAAGGCGAAAAGTTGACGGCGCAAAGCGATGTCTATTCACTCGGTGTCGTTCTTTTCCAAGCGTTGACAGGACGCTTGCCTTTTGATGCGACGCGCGTTGCCGATTTCGCCCACATGCACCTGACAGCGCCTGTCCCCCTTGCCAGCAGTTTGAACCCTTCGGTCCCTTTCGCTTTGGACGCCGTTTTATTGCGGGCTATGGCAAAAGACCCGTCTCAAAGGTTTGCTGACGCAGGCGAGTTCAGGAACGCACTGCAAGAGGTTTTAGCAACTTTAGACACCGTGACCGAAGCAGTGCCCGGCATCCCAGAAACTACTGCCCCGCTTGAGAAAGAAGCGCAGCAGGAGGAGGAAGGAAGCGTGTGGCAAAAGGTCATGCAATCTACAGTGGGTTTGGTCGGCGGGTTGGTCATTGGGCTAATCATTGTCTCCGGCGTGATTTACTCCCTTTTGGTCGGGACGAAACCGAACGAAGTTATCGTCCCCGATGTCACGGGCATGAAACTTTCGGAGGCTCAGCAAATTTTGGCTGAAAGGAATTTGAGGTTGAGGGTCGTTCGGTGGGAATTCAGCAAAGAAGTTCCGCCCAAACACATAATACGCATGGAAAGTCCTGAACCGAACCAAAAGGTCTTGGAAGGACGGGAAGTCCTCGTTGTCGCAAGTCAAGGGGCAGTGAAAGTCACCGTCCCAGACCTTTCAGGTCAGTCCCTTCAAGATGCCCTCGCCACCATCAAAAACGCAAAATTGAGGTTGGGACAAAGGGTTGACACTTACAGCGAAACTGTCCCAGCAGGTTATGTCATCGGTCAGCAACCCCCTCCCGGCGTTGAGGTTCCCGAAGAGACACCCATCAACATCATCGTTAGCAAAGGTTCGCCTCCACCCCAACCCGAGATTGACTGGTCCAAGTTGCCACCTGACGCCCGCGTTGCGAAAGTAGCCATAGCGATTGGTGGGACTGAGTTGCGACAAATCGTGCAAATCATCGTCACAGACTCAAAAGGCGAGCGGGAAGTTTACAGGGGTGTCCATGTCCCCGGCGACAGGATAACCAAAACGGTGGTCGCTTACGGTCCGGCAAAAATTCGGGTTCTGGTCAACGGTCAAGAGGTCGCACCGCCAGAGGAGTTGTGACCTCTCATGAGAGACGAGCGCCAATCGGACGAAAATTTGGTGCTGAAAGCAAAACGAGGGGATGCCGACGCCTTCAACCTTTTGGTTGAGCGGCACTACAAGCGCATCTATTCCCTCGCTTTCCAAATGCTCGGCAACGCTGAAGACGCTGCCGACGCAACACAGGAAACTTTCTTCAAAGCCTTTGAGCAACTCAGGTATTTTCGCGGCGATGCTTCTTTTTCAACTTGGCTTCACCGCATCGCCATCAACACTTGCAAGGACATGATGAGACGAAACCGCTCCGTCCAATTCTCGCAATTGACGCCTGAAGACGAGCACACCGAATTTGACCCAGCAACTTTGACAGAGCCAAACCCTGACGAAATTTTGGCTGAGCGTGAAAGAGCAGAGTTGGTTTGGCTGGCGCTGGGAAAACTCTCCGACGAAGCAAGGCAAATTTTGGTTTTGTGCGACATGCAAGGCTTTTCATACGCTGAGGTAGCGGCAATTTTGAATTTGCCCGAAGGGACGGTCAAGTCGCGACTTCACAGGGCAAGGAACGCTTTCAAAGAGGCTTGGAAAAGCCTGATGAGGGAACAAATTGCGCCCCTAAAGCGTCCAAAAGGTGGCGATGTAAAATGACCTGCAAAGAAGTCATTGAGCGGCTGCCCGAATACTGGAGCGATGAGTTAGACGAGACGACGAAGAACGAGTTGACTGCCCATTTGAAGGATTGCCTTACTTGCCAACGGGAATGGGCTTTGCTGCAAACTGCGATGACTGCCTTGCGCAGCGCAAAAACACCTGAGCCTCCTCCCGAACTTTTAGTTCGCATCCAAGCCGAGGTGAAAGCGAAGCAACAGCGTAAACCCGTTTTCGTTTGGCGGTGGCAATGGGCAATGGCAGCAGCCGTCGCAACTTTTGTGCTTTTGTGTTTGTCCCTGCCCCTCTTTCAACGGGTGAGGAAGGAAGCACTAATGCCGACTTCACCTATGGTTGCCGAAAGGGCAGTTCCAGCCCTCCCAGCCCCTGCTTTAGAACTGCCCTCAACCGTTGCTCCGTCAAAGCCTCAAATCCCTTCTATCGCAACTTTGCCGACACCAAAGGAGAGGTTAGAAAAGCCTCGTCGGAAAGTTCTGGCTGAACGACCTAAGAGCGAACGAACACCCAAAATCCCTGAGGCGGGGCTTGAGGCGATAGGAGCGAGCGAGCCAAGCCAAAGCAAAGACTTACCCCTCTTGAGCATACCGAGCGGAGAATACCGAGAGGAAGCAGGCGAAAACATTGCTCCCGAAATTTCCGTCCCGAAGGAGAAAACCGTGCCACAAATAGCCCAGTTGCCTTCTGAACCGAGAAGAGTCCCGTTCATAGCAGAACTTGAACTCAGCGAGCGACTAAGGGTTCAAAAGCCTGAACTCAAAGTGGGCGAAGTTTCACCTGCTCCGATCCCCGATAGCCCCGCAGAAGTTCCAAGGGTTGCTGGCGCTCCAATGGCTCGCAGGAGCGAAGGGATTGAGAGCCAATATCCCGCGATGGGGCGACACGCTGTCCCACCAACGCAAATGGGTGGCGGTCAGGCTCAAATGTTCGTTGCCATTCCCCTTAACCTCAGGTGGAAAGGCTATGAGCCAGTAGTTGTCGGCAAAGTAAGGTTGTGGCAATTATCGCTGATTTCCGAAACCCCTCAAGTCGTTACGATAGCAGTCCAACCGGGTGAGCGAGTTGAGGTCTTGAACGCACAAACGCTTTTGGGTGAAGGGAAGGGCTTGATCCTTTGGAGAGACAAATTGCCCGCATTTAAGGAAGCCACCATCCCACTACTCCTTCGCGTCACCGAACCAGGCGCTCGTAGGTTGAAGGTAACGGTTGAAATGGCTGATGGGAGAACTTTCTCGTGGTGGTGCGTCTTCGCGGCGATGGAGCGAAATGAACCGATTAGAATTCGCAAGCCCATTTCCTTCCGAGTTGAGCAATGGACAGTGCTTGACTTTTTGTCCAACTTGGCTTGGGAAAGCAAATCTGCATTTCTTGTCCCCGAAACGGTCGCAAATCAGGTCATCAACATCCCGAAGCGAACAATGTCCATCTACGAAGCCTTGACCTTACTGGAGCGTCAACTTGGTGGCAAATGGTTAAGGTTGGGCAACACATTCAGTTGGTCAACCCCTATCCCCGCCTTCGCTGTTCCAGCAATCAAGCAATGAATTTCTAAGGTTGACAATGCAACCAAAAGCAAACCACGCTACGAATCTCAGTCCGTAGTTTGTGACGCGAAACTTGAGCACCGACCCAAAGCGGGACGAGGGTCGTGGGACGGGGGACGGGAACAAATTTGGTTTGGGAGAGCGAGGTTCTGCCGAGCCAAAAACGGTAGCGAATGGTGAATAGCGATTAGCGATTGGTGAGACGGCAACGAAATGATGAGGGTAGCGTTGATGGTTGGTCTCCCACAGCATTTGAACCTACTTCCCGCTTCTCAACCGTCTTTCCCTTTTGCGGAACAGTTCCATCAGTGGGAGCAAGGGTGATTCACCGGGAGTGACTTCAGCGTAGTCAACTCGCAACTTTGTGAGCAGTTGGCGTCGGCGTTGCCATTCAACTTCTAAGCCTCGTTGTCTTCTTTCCGCTTCCTTTACCGAACGCAAGTCAACCCAAATTTCTTCGCCTGTTTCCAAGTCCCAGAATCTCGCTACACCGAGGGGCGCTAATGAGTGCTCCCTTCGGTCGTGGAGGACCAGTGCTAAAACTTCGTGACGGGTTGCAAGTCGCTTCAAAGATGTCTCATAACCGTTGGCGTGAAAATCGCTGAAGAGGAAGATGACGCTTCTCCGCCTGCGGGTTATCCGCCTGAGGAAGTCAAGGGCGACCGTCAAGTCGGTGCCGCTCCCTTGAGGGCGAGTGAAGAGAAGTTCGCGGATGAGCCTGTGGGCATGTCGGATTCCTTTGCGGGGCGGGACGAATTTTTCAATTCGGTCGGTGAACAGGAGTAATCCAACCCGGTCATTGCTTCTAATGGCAGCCAAAATGAGAGCCGCTGCAACCTCCACTGCAAGTTCGCTTTTCAGTTTCCCCTGCGTCCCGAACATTAAAGACGGACTAATGTCAACGACCACAAAGACCCTCAACTCGCGCTCGTGCCGAAACTTTTTGACATAAGGTTTGCCCATGCGAGCCGTCACATTCCAGTCAATCATCCTCACATCGTCGCCCACCTGATACTCCCGAACCTCTTCAAACTCCAAACCTTGCCCTTTGAAGATGCTCTCGTAAGCGCCGAGGAACATCTCACTGACGAGCCTTCTCAACTTCACTTCCAGCCGCTTCACTCGCCTCAAAATTTCGGCTGGCGATGCTGGCTGTGATGTTGGTCTTGTCCCGTTGTTCCGCCATCTTTGAATCCACGCTTTGAGACTTTGCGTTAACCTCATCAGAGTGTCCCGAAGCGCCAACATTGAAATCACCTTGCCCTTTGCCTTTTCACTGCTTTTCGGAAAACTTCTGAAACCTTAGGCAAAGGCGATTGCCAAAGCCAATTGACATTGAGCCCGAAACCCTTCAAAACGGTGCTGTGGTAGAAACCCCTCTTGTCCGGCAACTTCCTCTCAAACCTGTTGCCTTCATCCAAAACGAAAAAGTCCGCTTGTTCCTTGTTAGGGTCTATCAGCCAATACTCCTTCACCCCGTCAAGTTCATACTCGGCAAACTTCATTCCCCTGTCCCTGAGCACGCTATCTTCGGAAAAGATTTCAACCACCAAATCGGCAGGACCGTCAAGGAAGTTCTTTTTGATGCGGTCAAGGTTTTCTTTCAGGACGACCAAAATGTCGGGTTCTCTAACTCGGTTTGAAACTGGCAGCCACATTGAAAACGGAGCCATCAAAACCACCCCCATGTCCTGCTCCTCAAGGAAGAGACGGAACAGTGTTGCCAGAAAGCCAACGATTTCCTGATGCCTGTAATTTGCTGGCGATATGACAATCACCTCACCATCTTCCCACTCAGCCCAAACATCCTCGTCTGTCCACTCTAAAAAGTCCTGCAAACTCATCCGCAACTTTTCGGGCTTCAACTGTTCGGGACTTTTGGGCTTCATCTCAAGCGTCATTTCCATTCACTCCCTGTTAACCTTCGTAAATTTTCTTTCGGTGCCCTATGCGGGTAACTATCACCGCTTTGTTTTCATCGTCAACGGTGTAACGGATGCGGTAATCTCCGACCCGAATTCTCCATTCATCAGTGCCGCTGATTTTTTCACAACCATATGGTCGCGGGTTGTCGCTCAACCTTTCAAGGGCGTCAGAGATTCTCTTTTCGGACATCCTTAGGTAATTTGCGAAGGTCACGAGCAGCATGGGCAGTAAGCGACACAGAGTATCTCATCTGGATCGCTCCTTTGCCAGTAAGTCGCTCAAAGAAATCCTCTCACCCGTATCCGTCAACCTGTCAAGCAAAGAGCAAAGGGCGTCATATTCGTCTTGCACCTCTGGTGGCAGTTTCTCCCAGTCAAAATCGCCATACTTGGCAATGCACTCATTTTCAATTTGACGGATGCGGGCAAGGGCTTTTGCCCCCTCTTCGGTTCCGGGTGGCCAGTAGGTTGTGTCAGTCACATTGCCGCGAATCAAAAGTGCGATATAAGACGCCTTATCCAAAACGACCACAGACTTTCCTTGTTCGTCTGTAGCGAATTTTGGTGTTTGCAATTCAAGTTCGCTTTTCACGGCTTCAATCGCCTCCTAAAGTAAGCACTCCTCGGTTTTGCTCTCCACTGCGCCTTAAGAATTTTGGCAGAAGCATTTGCTCATCCTTACGCATTACGCTTTACGCATTACGAATCACGGCACAGGTATTCTCCTCAAAATTCGGTCAATCACCCATTCGGTCGTGATTTCCTCCGCTTCCGCTTCGGTAACTCAAGATGATTCTGTGTCGGAGGACATCGTGAGCGACGGCGTGGATGTCCTCTGGGAGCACGAAGCCGCGCCGGCGAAGGAAAGCCATAGCCTTTGAAGCGAGCGCCAAGTAGATTGTCGCTCGCGGCGATGCGCCATACTCAATCATCCCGTTCAAATCGGTGATGCCGTAGCCCTTCGGGTCGCGGGTGGCACTGACCAAATCCACGATGTATTTTGCGAGTTTTTCGTCCAAGTAAACTTGTCGGACCAACTTTCGGGCGTTCAAAACTTCTTGAGTTGTTGCCACCTGCCTAACCCAAGGGACTTCTTCGCCGGTCATGCGACGCAAAATCTCCAACTCCTCCTCACGGCTCGGGTATGTGACTTTGAGTTTGAGCATGAACCTGTCAATTTGAGCCTCTGGTAGCGGGTATGTCCCTTCGTGCTCAATAGGGTTTTGAGTCGCCATTACGAGGAAGGGCTCTTCAAGTTTGAAGGTTTGCTCGCCGATCGTGACTTGGCGTTCTTGCATGGCTTCAAGGAGCGCTGATTGAACTTTTGCGGGCGCTCGGTTGATTTCGTCGGCGAGAATAATGTTGGCGAAAATCGGTCCTTTTTTCGGCGTGAAAGTTCCCGTCCGTTGGTCGTAAACCATCGTCCCGATTATGTCCGCTGGTAACAAGTCGGGCGTGAACTGAATCCTCTGGAACTTGGCGTCAAGGGTTTCTGCCAAGCACCTGACAGCCATCGTTTTCGCCAACCCCGGAACGCCTTCAACGAGGATGTGACCGTCAGCCAACAACCCAATAAGCAACCTCTCAATCAAGTAGCGTTGCCCGACAATGACTTTGCTGATTTCGTTGATTATGCGCTCAACGAACTCGCTGGCTTCGTAGATACGCTCCGAAAGCCGTTGAATTTCA
>Ga0197142_1002176_pt1 | contig 17356 bp, 15 predicted proteins | sample GBS60_MetaG_FD_148614 | JGI IMG/M metagenome (GOLD analysis project Ga0197142, IMG submission 148614) | Sediment microbial communities from Great Boiling Springs, Gerlach, Nevada, United States - GBS 60_MetaG | ecosystem: Environmental > Aquatic > Thermal springs > Hot (42-90C) > Sediment...
CTGCCGGCGGCGGAGGCCACGGCAGCGCGCACAGCGTTTCAAGCGGAGTGGGAGAGCCTGGTGCGTGTGGAGCTGACGGAGGTCTTGCTGGGGCGGGCGGCCCAGGTGGCGTGGGAGCGGGGGCTGCGCGGGTACGATGCGGTCCATCTGGCCTCAGCCCTCTTCTGGCAGGAGATTCTGGGGGAGTCGGTCACTCTGGCGACCTACGATCGGGAGCTGTGGGAGGCAGCTGGTCATGCTGGCTTAGGGGTCTTTCCCCCGGAGAAGCCTTAGGCGCTGGGACATCGCGTTCCTGTCTTAGGTAACATAAGTCTCGCATGATGTTACCTAAGAGACTCACCGGTGGACACAAGGGGCGTGTACCTTTTGAGGGATAATTTTGACCATTGCTCTTCCCAGTCCCTGGACTCCCACAGGCTAAGAGGCCCCTATTTAGCTCCTCAGGGTATAGGCCGAAGATAGCCCCTGTCTGTACAATTCTGCCAAGCTTTATCGGCCCATTTATTACTCCAGCTTGAGGATAGGGGAAGAATGGATCACCACTTCCTACCCTGTTGGCCCATTGCCGCTTAATCCTTACCTCAATTGCTTCATAAAGATCGCGATCACCTGTTAGGAGACAGGCCTCTAAAAGGACACTAAGCTCTCCATCATCCTTAATCCAGTTGTTTTAAGATGATTTGTTCACTGCGTCTTACTCCCTTCCAAATTCGTAAGAGATCTTGAGAAGGACACAGCAAGGGCAGAAGAGCTCATATTTTGGCGGTAAGGATATGGAATGATTTTGACAAAAAAGTGCTCTGAGCCCTGAGCAATCTGATTGCGCATGCACTGCGAAGCTCTACACTACAAAAGGCACAAGAGCCTTGGATGTCCTCCTCGCTCAAGATGGGCTTTCGGGAATTCTCACAGAGTTCAAGCCGATGCTGGAGGTCAGTTGCTCTCTTACCTTCGGTTATGAATATCTCTTCTTGATAGCTCTCTACCGGCCAGGAATGCTAAGATCGCTATGATTGCCAGTAAAAGAGGGTTCCTTCTCTGCCAAAGCCTCATACCCCAGTAAACGAGTAGCAATGCAAGGATGAGAGGTAATATGACTTTGAGCATCAGCCATATTATTACAATAATCACTGCAAGCCAGACAAATAGCTGTAAATTCATTCTGCCCTCCTAATAAAGAATATGATTGCAGAAACTCCCGATGCGGTTATGGAGAACCACCAGAGAGAAGAGTCCGATATGTTAAGGTCTAAAAGCCAGCGTATGAGAACTGAAAATCCGAATATAGAAGCAGCAAGGAAGGCTATTGCTATGATCCCATAAAAGCCATAAAAAAATTCATCAATCAGGTCATCTGAGCCTTCATTGGAGTGTTGGGAGTCCCTGTTCGCCATGCTCGTGGTTGTCGATGACCTAGGAGTTTGACTGCGAGCTCTGCCTGCTCTTCTTGTACCCGATGGCCCATCTGCCTTAGGAATGGTAAAACGCAGCGCGCCTCTATGAGGATCGGGTAACGGTAGGCTGTCCCCCGCCGCCACTATTCCTTGGCGACCGCATACCGGACACTGCGGATCTGCTCTTCTATTCGGCAAATAACTCACGGGATTCTCTGACAAGCCGTCAACTCGTACAAACTGATGAAACTCTTTGACGCCCGAATAAAGATTATTAAATTCGAGCACAGCTTGGAGCGCGACAGCGGAGGAGAATGATTTGATCGCAGCATATGGCTCCTCTTGGCCAAGAACTCCTCTAGCCTTGGCTAACCGTTCTTCAAATGGGCTCATGGATTCCCGCAATGCTTGGGCCATGTTAAATCCATGAAGGCAGAAGACGCAGCCATGATCTGGTCCTGATAGGAAGACTTGCACCTGGCCCATCATCATCCCAACCCGACCTCGGCCAGAGGGCCTGACGGCAACCCCAACATCGATCACAGGAATCAGGTACTGCTGGCCGAAGATGGCGATGGTTAGTCGCGGCAAGGTCCGATCGCATGAGAGAAAGATTACATCAGCGGCTTTAAGCTGCTCCAGCACTCTGGGATCGGTCGCATCACCAAAAATGGGCACTACTCTGGTTGATGAGCTTTCGGCTCTAGCTTTGAAATAATCTACCTTTGGCTTTCCCAAAAAGCTCTTGCTCGCTTCCAAAAATGCCAGATTCTCCCTCTCAATCACCTGGTAATCTACAACCACTATTTCTCTCACTCTGTCGAGGAGCTGCATGAAAATTGGAAAGCCGGTCTTGCCACAGCCGATGATCGCACAGGAGAGCATGCTGATAATAGCCGCAGCATTCCCCAGGGCTTCTCTTTCCCTCTGGATGTTCGGGACCAGGTCGATCTCACCGCTGTCTGTGGGGATCAAGATCATGGGGAATCCGATCACCTTGATGCAATCCAAATCTTCTGGCTGACCGCTTTTGGGGTTCGTGAAACGGCCTTGAATGTAATAGCGATGATCAGACTGTTGTAGGCACAATTGGCCGCAGACCCCCCTTGAAGCTCGTAGCCTCCTGCTGTTTTTCAACTCAAAAATGTAATGGCCACGTCGGGGGTCAGGTGGTCTAGATGAAATAACAAGATCATTCACGAGAAATTGGGTGTGACCCTTGCCCCAATTGAGGGTTGTATCTAAGAAAATCCTTCCAGAACCTTGCCTTAGGCTCGAAATGCACTGTTCAAAGGTGCTCCTCAGGAAGACGATATCTCTGTTCATGGTTCAAACCTATCAAGGATTTCATAAATTCTGTTGCAAACTGTAAGAAGATTGTGTTCACTCACACGCCACGGTTGTTGCTCATAGCTCATGGGAAAATAGAGCCAACCGTCCTTGGCAAGAGTTCTGAGAGGTGCCCCGTCCTTGGTGAGATCATTAGAGACCCGGATAGCGAACCCTGTGGGAGGGAGGAGTGGATAGAGTCCGGGCAGAAAGATGATCACCGAGGTATGGTCGTAGTTGAACCCCGCAGGCAGCGGATACGTGCGGATCATGACCCAGCGCATATTCTGATGATAACGAATATCACTGTGAAGGGCGTCGATTAACGCACTCAGCTCAAGCATTATCCGCGCTGCGATTGCCCTCGTTCTCACCTCTCATCCCTCCTTGTGATGCTCGATGGGGACGAGGAGGGGCGCCGGCCCCTCCTCGTCGCTAATCCTATTTAGTCCCACGGCGCGATATAGGGCTGCTGCTCTTCTTGTTCCTCACGTTGCGATTGGATCGGTCGGGCTTGACTCAGTGAGGGCTGAGCCAAAATTTCGAGGACCTGCTCGATCGCTTCGCTGTCTTCGAAAAGATCGGCAAAGACCTCGGGAACGGTCAGCCGGCGAAGTACAGTTACAGTTTTGGGCATCTTTCTTTCACCCCCTTTCATTGGTTTGATGCATCAATGGCTTGGTTTACCAAGCCTTATTATAACACCGGGGAGCTGGTTTTGTCAAGATTCTCAAGCTGGAAGCTCCGGACTACTGGCTTACTTAGTAGAGCCTTTCGGATATTATCCTCTTCAGACCGTGAAGATATTGAAGAAGAGAGGTAATAGAGGGGTTGTACTTGTGAGTTTCAATCTGAGAAATGTAGCCCCGCGAAAGAGAGGAATATCTAGATAGTTTTCGCTCTCCAATCTTTAGAGATTTCCTTAACTTTCGAAGCTGTGCTGGAAGATTTTCCTTGTCTTCAAAGTTTATTCTAAAATCTTCTCTCTCTGCTAAATACTTATTAATAGCAATTTGATAAAGCTCCCTAGCCATTTCACTAAGCAAATCATATGCTAGATCAATTGGCGTTTTCCCATGCTTTTCAAGCGCCCTATATGTAAGCCTCACAAAATCTTCATAAGGTAGTTCATCTACTAATTCTTCAATGTGTTGAGGATATCTCCGAGGAAGAGCTTCTAATCTTTTTCCTATCTCTTCATAGTATGACTGTTTCAATTCTTCTAGTAGTTTCTTATAATATGAAGATGGCATCCCGCCTACCTCAAGATTTGTGATATCTATATCTTCATCCGAAAGATTTAAATATGTTTCAATACTCTTCTCCCTGGCTTCTGTCTTGGGGAAAGGTACTCTAGAGCCTAGATCCCTTGGATGAATAAATACATTGCTTACATTAGTGCGTGGCTCCTTATTATATGCCACTCCCTCGGCCTTCTCTGGGGATGTTATATCCTTAGGCTCCTTTGTCCCTCCCTTGAGGGATGCAATTATTATTTCCTCCTTAAGAGGAGCCTCCTCCCCAACCTTATCAACATCATATATATATATTGCTTCCCTCATATTGCTATTTTCCCCTTTCGCTCAAATCCTCTAGAGCTTTTTGTGCTATTTTCTCTATACTACTGAGTTCATCCTTATAACGTTTGAGCTCCTCTGGAGCTATAGGAAGATGATTCGATGAAATCTCATGAATAGTCGCCCCACAATGGAAAAGTAAAGTTGTTATTAACCTGAGCATGCTATCCAATCTATCCCTGGTCTTAAAGGTCTCAAGCGCAGTATGGATCTCTATCTCTATGAGAGGCTCATCTCTAGTAAGGTTGAAAAGCCATCTTCCTTTTATCTTACGCCAGTCATTCTCTATTCCCAACTTATCCCTTAAAAATAGAACTTGAGCATATTTAAGAATATTTGCAAATTTTGTCTTTAATTGATTGGCAACTTCGATATCAATTCCCAAACCCTTGAGCTCCTCTTCCTTCTTTTCCCTAAGAATGAGAGCAAGGTAACCCAAGGCATATATTTCATCATCATAAAGCCTTTTTATATCCTCGATCTGCTTTAAAACCTCTCTTGGAGATTGATTGAAATCGATATGGGACACAAGAGACTCTATAACAGGGGCATTATCCACAAGGGCCTTGAAATCTTCTAAGAACTCTCTATCTTCCCTTTTGCGTTCCTTCTCATCCTCGCTTAACAGCCCTTGCTTCTTCGCAGCCTTGATATAATTGAAGACTGTAGGCAGGGAAACCCCAAGCTGTTGAGCAATATCCTTGCGGCTGAGCCCCTGGTTTACAAGCTCAGCACATCTCTTGATCCTCTCTTCTCTCTCTGCCTCAGAGACCCTTGGCATACCTCTTCATCCTCTCATAGAACTAGAAATTGTCACTCTTACCTTATTGCTTCTCTGGCAATTATTAATTATAGCAAGAATTTATAGTAATGGTAAGAGCTTGGGATCAGGTCCAGAGAGAAGTATGCTTTCAAGCCCCATAGACTATTGAGCTAGCTCCTCCTATAGCAGAGCCTAGCAGCTCCTTCATGATCTCACACTGCTCTTGAGGACATACTCCTCAAAGATTGTGGCTATCTTTAGCACCTCTTCAAGCTTTGGATCCTTGGTCCTTGAGAGAAGCTCGACAGCTGAGCGCAGGCAGCTCATGCGAATGATCTGCTTTATTTTATTCTCATCCTCTGAAAGCTTTATAATTTTATTGATATTCTTGAACTTCCCTGATCCTGCCCAGGAGAGCTCTACCAGATCGCCAACTGACAGGCCTCTCATTAGCTCCTTATTCCAGAGTATATAGCGCCTTCCATTGACAGAGATGACCCATCCCACTATTGGTCTTATTCTCCCAGATCCTTTCTATTCTCCCTCTCATTCCGATCACTAATAATCTTTCGGGATAATTCTTAAATCTATGCCCTAAGCATCGCTGATGATTCTGATAAGAAGAACCCTATGCATGAGAGAGCACCAAGCGCTGTTCAGTTTGTCTTGTTTGCCAGAGAGAGCTTCCTGCTAGATCTCTTGAGCAGAGATTTGGCAAGCTCCCCTTCATTACAGCGAGCAGACAGCAACTCTTGGATCGTGGTGTGGGGATGGGTCTGTCTTAGGTAACATAAGTCTCTCTTAATGTTACCTAAGATTGTTCACACTCCGGCGAGCACCAGGGAGGTGCGCCCAAGCTCTGGCCTTGGGGGGCGACAGGGGGTCTTGACTAGGCGGGGGGTAGCTGTGCTATAATTCAGCTACGCCAAGCCCTAAGAGAAGGAGGCAGGGCGAGGTCTACAGAGGGGCAGGTTTGGTGAGCCTCTCTGTGCAAAAGCCCACCTAACTTGTTCCCCCTGCAGGCCCTCATAGTTTCACCAGGTCGTTGAGAGAGGGTAAAGCGGTTATAGAAGATAAGGAGGGTATGTATGCAGCGCCTAATGAAGCTCGCTCTAATAGCGGCATCAGTGATGTTTCTCCTTGTTGTCGGATCGCTTATAGCGCTGAAGCAAGCGCCGAATTCGCAAGGGCAACTCCTCCTCGTGCAGCCAGCGTTCGCCGCTCAAGGGGATCAGGCCTTCCCTGCAGACAAGGCGGGGATTAGCGCGTACCTCAAATTGGACAGGGCCATTGACCTTGAGAAGGTCGCGACCCTCATGTACCGCGTCGAGGACGTGAGCAAGACCCATATCGTTGGGACTGTGCAAATCCAGAACTTCGGCGGGGATGTCTTCCCCCACCTCTATGCGGATACCTCGGGTTGGATTGTGGCCTATTTCCTCCTCAACGAACCAGCAAGCCTGATCATGCAGTGGGCCGGCACGGACTTTAATGACCCCCAAGTGGTCATCAAGACCACGGTCCTAGAACAAGTGATTAGAAGGGTCAATGATCTCTTGGCTATTCCCTATGAGGCCCCGCAGTATTACCATTTCCGCTATCCGGAAGCTAACGCCATCACGATCTTTGTGAGGACTGCTGCCACCCCTGGGGCCCAGGTATCCTATGTCAAAGTTCCCGCCACTTACAAGCTCTTCGAAGCTTCTTACTACCATTACGCGGGCAATTATCGGCGCTTTTATGAACAAGGGGATTTTAGTTCCGAACTCAAGCTTGGCGGGGCTCAAATCAGTAAGCTGGGCGGTCGGGATGATCTAAAGAGAGCGGTTGGGTTTTATCCCAAAGATCTCTTCATCCTCGATAAACTGCATGAGTTAGAGGTGACTTATTTCCCCCACACAGATGGTGGCTCAGCGGGGATGGCCACGGTCCTCATTTACCGAGCGAGGTAGGCAGCTATGAATAGCAAAGGGGCGATTTGGTGGATCTTGCTAGGCGTGGTCGCTGGGGCCGTGATTGTTTACCTGGTTTGGCTTCGGCCTACAGGGCCTGTGATCGTCAAAGAGATCGAGGTAAAGGACGCGGACACCGTCTATACAAGGCCTCTGGCTCGGACGGAGATCCCCACTAAGCCTGAGGGGCTTGTCCAGCTCTTCATCAGCCATACCGATACAGAGAAGTCTAGGGAATTGGGTGAAGTGGCTATCCCCACATCCCTAGAGGCAATAGAACAGCTGTTCCTCAGCCATAGCGATGCCGGCCGCACTAACGAATTAGTGCCAGTAGTGATCTCGACCGCAAGTGCAGCTCTAGAGGAGCTCTTCATCAGTCATGCCGATTCTGTGAGCACTATGGAATTGAAAGAGACAGTTATCAATTGGGGAGGAAGTAGCCATATGCCATATAGAATAGGCAAGGCAGTAACCTAATAATTAATAATGAAGGATCTACTTCGGTTACTGAAGTATATCGATGGATAAGGAGGTGCAGAGTATGCGGAAAGCGAAGCTCCTAATTAAAGCAATTGGGGTGCTCATAGTACTCCTCTTCTTCTCAGCTATGGGACTAGGCGGACTGGGGCAAGGGGGAGGAGAAAGGCCACAGGTTACAGGTTATACAACCAAATTTCATAATCTCCCTTATTTCTTGGATACTCTTAGTAACGATGTATTAAAATGCCCAGAAGGAGAAAGTTGCAATAACTATGAAGAAGAAGCAGCCAAGGTGCTTATCAGCTATCTCCTTACCAAAAAAGGAGGACGGTGGCTTTGGTTCTTTCTTTTAAAAGAGAGCGTTAAAAAATTAATTTTTGATTTAATTTTAGCCGGTTTAGATGATTTAGAAAAAATGGCTATAAAGGTTGTTGCTAAAAAGATTACAGCTGATATTGGCAAGACTATAGACATCATAAAAGATTACATCATAAAAAATAAGTTCCAGTTGTTAAAGCTGGGGTGGAAAGATATTGGGGTTTTGCCGCTATATTTACCTTATAATACCAGATATAAAGGGATAGATGGCGAAGCACTGATGATATTCTATTCCCCTTATTACATTCCTATCAAAGAGATCAAAAAACAGGTAGAATCTGGAGGGGGCTTATTCTCGATTTATGTTCCCCCCACAGAACTGAGAGAGAAGCTAAGGCAACTCCCCGATGATGGTTGGGTAAGGCCTTTTCGACTCACTATTAGAGGGACAGTATTATATGAATTCGGTGAAATTATAAAGCGCTCTATGTGGAAAGAGACTATTCATGGTCCTTATGTCACTTTTTTTGATTATCCCGATTCTCAATCCCAAGCCCCTATAGTCTCAGCGGGCACCTACGCCGACTATGGGGGGACTCCGAACGATCCTCGAGATTGCTTAGCAATTCAAGTAAGCCGGGGGCAAAAGATCAGACTTGAGCTTTCCGGCCCTCGGGGCACGGACTTCGATCTCTGGGTGTATAAACCAGGCAGTAATTTTGCCTCTTGGGAATCTGTGAACGATACCTCTCAGGAGCTGATTGATATTAATTCTGCTCCAGAGACCGGCAGATATGTGATTTGTATCAGCTTCGCCTCAGGGAGTGGGGTATGGAAGTTAGAAATAAGAATGGAGAGCGGCGTTAGACCCCCTCCACCTCCTTCGCAGCCGCCTGCTACCCCTACCTCGCCCCCTCCTAGGCCTTCTCTGAGGGGAGCGACAACGGCTTCTGCTCTTGTCATGGATGTCTCAAGCAGCATGGGGTGGACGTGGCAAGGGGAAGTGAAGTTGGAGTCAGCTAAGAGAGTGGCAAGCCAAACCATCAATCTCATCGAGGAAGAAGCAAGGGCTTCCGGAGCTGGCCATTCCCTGGCTATCGTCAGCTTCAGCGATCAGGCCAATCTCCTCTTACCCTTGACGAACAATTACCGCCAGGCCAAAGGGGTCGTGCTCTCCCTTAGACCCGAGGCCTCAACTAATCTTGGCGCCGGCCTCCAAATGGCTTTAGCTGAGCTTGCGAGAGCCCCTGCCGGGAGCCAGAAGTATATCATCTTGCTCAGTGACGGTCACATCACCAGCGGGATGGGCGAAGCGGAGGTCTTAGCAGGCCCCGTCGCCCAAGCAAGACAGAGAAAGATCTGCATCCACACCGTCGGCTTCGGCGATCCTAACTATCTCAAAGAAGATTTTCTCAAAGAGATCTCCCAGCAATCTGGCTGTGGGAAGCACCTCTACGCTAAGAATTCCTTTGAACTGACCAAAGCTTATATTAAGCTTCGCCACCTTTCCCTAGGGGGATCTATCGCCGAGTTTGTCTCCCAGGCCAAGATCTATGAGGGCGAGACCCTGACCCTAGGGGCTGTCTCCCTTCCTGGCCCACGAACGGGGCAGGAGATTGAGGAGTTGCATTTCACCCTCACTTGGCCTGGCAGTCGTTTGCAGCCTCGGCTCTTTGATCCCACAGGGGTAGAGGTGACTGAGGGCTATCCTGGGGCGCAGATAGCATACTTTGAGCAATTTGCTCATGTTGTGGTGCGCCAGCCCCAGCCTGGTTTCTGGAGGGTGGTCATCTTTGGTGAGGAGGTTCCCTCGCGAGGGAGCGACTTCTATGCCGTCCTTTCGACGCGACCGGGAAAACTAGCTGCAATCATTCCTCTGATCAATCCCGTTGTTTGCACTAAATCTCTCTCAGGTGAAGAGCAATGCCGGTATCTCTTGCAGGGCAATATTCCAACGTGGAGGATCATCATTGGTAACATAGCCACAATGGCTGTGCTCGCCGTGATAGTGGCTGTGGTTGTCTACCTAAGGCTTTCAGGCCAGACGCCTTAAGGGAGCGAAGATGAAGGGCAAGATTGCTTTGAGGCTGTTGTCGAAAAGGGGAGAACGCATTCCAGGGCTAGCCTTGCTGGTAGTCCTCTGTATCTGCAGCTTAGTAGGGTCGGGGGTTAGCGGATCTGTAGCTCAAGGTTGCACCATAACAGTGAGCGCGGGAAGCTCGATCCAGGAAGCCGTTGACGCTGCTCCGGCGGGCGCGGTCGTCTGCCTAGCTCCAGGGACATGGGAGGAGAATATTGTCGTCAAAAAGGCCTTGACCCTGCGGGGCGTGGGCCCGGATAAGTCGGTCATCAATGGGTTGGATTGGAATGAGCCAGTGATCTTGATCGCTGCTGAGACTGAGATCAAGGTCACTATTGAGAGCCTCACGATAACCCTGCCCAACGGCATCGAGCTTTCAGGCTCAGCCCAAGCGAGGATCATTAATTCTACCGTCTTTGAGATTGAGCTTTCAAGTTTAAGCTGGGCAGAAATTACTAGCTCCACTGTCGAAAACAGCATCAGGCTTCTGAACTCAGCTCGGGCAAAGATCGCTGACTCTACTATATCCGGAGGGTATGGTATCGAGCTTTCGGACTCAGCCCAAGTGAGGATCGTTAATTCTACCGTCTCTGGGATTGAGCTTTCAGGCTTCAGTGGAGTAGAAATTGCTAGCTCTACCATCGAAAAAGGTATCAGACTTCTGAACTCAGCTCAAGCGAAGATCACCGGCTCCACTATATCTAAGAACGGAGAGTATAGCATCAAGCTTTCGGGCTCAGCCCAAGCGAGGATCGTTAATTCTACTGTCTCTAGGATTGAGCTTTCAAGCTTCAGTGGGGTAGAAATTGCTAGTTCCACCGTCGAAGGCAGTATCAGTCTTTCGGATTCAGCTCAGGCGAAGATCGCTGACTCTACTAGAGGGTATGGCGTCGAGCTTTCGGGCTCAGCTCAAGTGAGGATCACTAATTCTACCCTCTCTTGGATTGGGCTTTCAGGTTTAAGCTGGGTAGAAATTGCTAGCTCCACTGTCGAAAACAGCATCAGGCTTTCGGATTCAGCTCAAGCGAAGATCACCGACTCCACTATATCTAAGAACGGAGGGTATGGTGTCGAGCTTTCGGGCTCAGCCCAAGCGAGGATCATTAATTCTACTTTCTCTAGGATTGAGCTTTCAGGCTTCAGTTGGGCAGAAATTGCTGGCTCCACTATTGAAACTACCATTGGAGACGGTATCAAGCTTTCGGACTCAGCTCAGATAGAAGTTACCACCTCTATCATTATTAAGAAGAAGCACATCGATGTAGACGATGGTATCAAGCTTTTAGGCTCAACTCAAGCGAAGATCACTGACTCCACTATATCGAACTGGTCAGGCGGCATAAATCTTTCGGACTCAGCTCGGGTAGAGATTACTGGCTCCACTATCTCTGAGAACACATTTGGCATTAGTCTTCATGGTTCAGCCCAGGCAGATATTACTAATTCTGTGATCTCCAAGAATAAATTTAGCATCAGTCTTGGGGACTCGGCCCAAGCAAGGATTACTAACTCCATGATCTTCGAGAACTTCATTATCACCGTGGACGGGCGGCAAGCAGGTGGCATCGGTCTTTCTAACTCAGCTCGGGCAGAGATCACAAACTCCACGATCTCCAGGAATGGAAGTGGCATTGATCTTTCGGACCAAGCTCAGGCAAAGATCACTAACTCTATAATTTCTGAGAATAGATTTGGCATCAATTTTTATGGCTCAGCCCAAGCAGAGATCACCACTTCCACTATCTCAGAGAATGAGGTGAGTGGTATCGTGCTTTTTCACTCAGCTCAGGCGAAGATCACTAACTCTACCATCTCCAGGAACGGGCAGGATGGCATCGTGCTTCTGTACTCAGCCCAGGCGACGATCAGCGGCTCCATCATCTCTAAGAACCGGCATGGCATCCGGCTTCCGGGCTCAGCCCAGGCGACGATCAGCGGTTCCACCATCTCTGAGAACTTGGGTGATGGCATCTGGCTTTATGGCTCACCTCAGGTAGCTATCATAGGGAATGAGATTAACAACAATAGATCTTATGGCGTCGCGCTCTCCGATTGTTATAACAAGGATTTCATCTTCACTGGCCGTGTCTCGGGCAGGGGGAATAAGATCTATAATAACGCTAAAGGTGATGTCTGTCCCAGCGAGCTACAGTTCCTCATGGCCGAAGGAGCCCAGCCAGCTAATCAATCCCCTGTAGCGTCATTCAGCTTCACCCCTGTCTCTCCCAAGGCTGGGGATGAGGTGACCTTTGATGCTTCCGCTTCCCGCGATCCCGATGGGAGTATTGTCTCCTACCGATGGGACTTTGGCGATGGTGTTGAGGGTACAGGGAAGATCGTTAAACACGTCTTCGCTCAAGAGGGCACCTATACAGTCACCCTCACGGTCACTGACAACAGTGGCCTTTCCAGGTCTCTCTCCCAGGAAGTCACCATAAGCAAGGCTGCTGAAGGCCCTGAGAGCCCTAGCCAGTCTGGGCAAGCCCTCAATGTCACCTTCTTGAAAGTTTATTACGGAGACACGGATTTTGGGGAACAACTCATCCTGCACTTGGCTATCAAGAACATTAGCCAAGAGACCCAATATTTGTTTGGTGCTCCAGGGGGAGCACCTCTCGGCAATACCATGTACGTACAAGATTCCGAAGGCCGCGTTTACTATCCGCGCAGCCTCCTGGGATTTGCTTTCCCAATAGTCCCTGGGCAGACTATTGAGAATGAGTTTCCCTTCCCTGTCCCGAAAACTGCCACGGGGTTGAAGCTGTACCTTCGGACTTCTACGGGATGGGAGAGTTTCCCTATATCACAGGTGGGGCCTGAGCAAGTGGGTGTAGTAGCAGACTTCACTTTTACTCCAGCTACTCCTAAGGTGAATGAAGAGGTGACCTTTGATGCGTCTGCTTCGTATAGCCCGGTAGGGAAGCTCGTTTCTTACAGCTGGGACTTTGGTGACGGTGCTATAGCCGAGGGAACGATAGTGCAACATGCCTTCGTTACTGAGGGCAGCTATATTGTTACCCTTAAGGTTGTGGACGAAAGGGGGTCTGTAGCATCTGTCTCCAAGTGCCTTGTAGTAAATGTCATCCTGGATAGAGCTGAGCGCATGCGTCAGGCCATTGGCCAACTGAAAGGCCGAAGTGCTGACATTAAGGTAACGGTGGATAAAAAAGAGTATAGCATAGCTACTTTGAGGCAGAAACTTGACCCTGAGGCTCTAGAGCCTATAGGGGGCACTGATCCTATAACCGTATACCTTGACATCTGCGGCAATCCGGTGAGCGATCCAGAGGTGGCACGCAAGATTGGGCTTATAGAACTTGCGCGCGCACTTCAAGGGATGGACAGTCCCTCCCAGAGAGTAGAAGATCTCGCTGCCATTAAAGAATATACAGACAGAATGGACAAAGCTCTGCTGGTGTGGGGGATTATTGGGTTAAAGACCCCTGGGGATGAATTACAGAAGCTTCTTAAGTCGTGGGAGCTCCATGCGTGGGCGGATTGGTATGTGAACCGGGAGGCATTCGTTCAGTCTTTGGAAGCGTTCAAGCATCAATTGGTTGCTCTTAAAAAAGCAGCGGAGACAAGGCCGCCAGCACACCTTCTCACAAAGATGCTTGTATGGGTCTTAGAGAAGGTCTTTGGGAATCCTGGAGAAGATGCGAAGCATTTCCTCAAGAACTATATAAACCAAGCCATAAGTTCTTATGAAGAGGCAGCTAAATCCAGTGCTGCCATAACAGATGACGCCGAGGCCCGTAGATTTCTTCATCATCTGTATCTAGGTGATGCCTATGCCAAGATTGCAAGCCAACTTGGCTATCAGATCTATGGCTACAACCTCACTCTCTTAAAAATCGAGGTTGTAGAGAAAGTAGTTGGTAGGATCCCTGCGGGGCAGCTTTTGACCGCATTGCTTGAATTCCCCAAGCTGGTAGATAAAGCCTTACAGGGGTTGAACTGGACAATGAACGCGGTGTGTGAGGCAGCCAAGGTGCCTTACCAAGTAGAGGCAGAGACTAAATATAAGCTCAATAAGAGCGCTATATACACCCTCGAGCTGGCTAATGGGAAGGAAGGGGCTAGCCGCTATATTCATCAATATAACAGAGACTATTCTATCACTTCTGCGGAAGGGGATAAAGAGGCTGAGAATTGTACCCGCGAAATTCTTACTAACCTGCTTCCTGATCCAGGGAAGATAATCGACCAGCTCAAGAGATTTCTGGCCTCGATACTTTCTAGCCCTGGGGAGTTGCGAGTTTACGACTCCGAAGGCCGTATCACTGGCGTTATCCACGGTGAGGTTAAGGAGGAGATCCCAAACTCCTTCTATTCTCGTGAAGAGAAGGCTTTAGTGATTCTAGATCCCGCTGACACCTACAAGTACGAGGTACAAGGGACCGGTGAAGGCAGTTACAACTTAGTGATCCTGAAGGGCCAGGAAGGCGGGGTAAAGAGGGTCTCAGTCGAGAAGGCCCCGATCTCTCCTGGTGTCGTTCACCAATACTCCGTCGACTGGGAGGTCTTGGACAGGGGCGAGAGAGGTGTCACAGTTCAGATTGACCAAGATAGCGATGGCGTCTTCGAGCGCGTAGTCCTAGCAGGGAACGAAGTCACAGGGGGTGAGATAGGAGGAAAACCTGCATGGTGGCCTCTGCTGGTGTTGATCTTAATAGTCCTTGCTCTCAGTTTGAGCATCGTCGTATACCAGGCCTCACGCGGGAAATCTCTAGCAGGGCGATCTAGTTGAAGTTTAAGAGGGTGATATAGGAATTCCTGATGTGTTGAGAGCCCTACAAGGGAGTACGGGAGGGGTCAAAGGCCTACTGCTCGTGGGGGACATCATAAGGATTGTCACTTTTGCTCCGTGCGCCGCACTGGGCGCAAAAGCTGACATCAATCAGTATGGGAGCGCTACATTGATCGCAAAATGCTGATGGTGTCTGCATGCGAAGGCTAGTATGGTTGGTAGCGGGTACACCAGCAATATTATTAAAGCCCTGGAACTCACAAAGCGACCATGACTCTCCCCTTAAGTCATAATCTCCCCACGATTGATGCGCTCCGCTGTGTGGTAGGCATCGTATATACCGTAGACCCACAACAAAAATCCTGTGACGAAACCGATCAAGACAAACATAAGAATAAAGTTGACGATCTGTAAAAGGACCAACAAGATGCCCTTGCCGATTTGACCGTTATAGATTTGGCCGGCTCCAGGCCATAAAAAACTCAACAAGGCCGCGATTCCAGAGGATTTCTGCTGGCCGTAGGCTAAGCCACGCTGTGCTATGGGTCGAGAAGCTAGCTCTGCCGAGCATCGCTTACAGTAATTTTTGCCCTGAATCGGCACACGACACTCGCCGCAGATCGCTTGTCCACACGAGACGCAGATTCCTGTGGCGGGTTGACCAGGGTGTATATAGCAAGAAAAGGCGTGCGCTTCGCTAGGCGATGGCGCGGGCCTTTGTGAATCTATGGTCAGTCGTCTGCCGCAACCAGAGCAAAACTGAGCGCCCTCTGGATTTTGCTTGCCGCATTGGGTGCAGTACATTGCTTCCTCCCCCCTTAGGTTGATTGCAGGCGAGTGCCGCAACCCCCGCAAAAGACATCTCCTGGATTGGTCACTGCACCGCATATTGGACACCGATTCTGAGCCGGGGTTGGCTGGCTTGGTCTCTCGGCTGATACGCTGCTCGCGGGAGTCTGGGACATTGTCGCAGTGGGCTGAACCGGTTTCTGTTCCATTGGAGGCGGCGGCATCTGGACCCGAGGCTGCCCCAGAAACAACTGCGTGAGCTTGTCAATGTTATTGAAGGCTAGGACGACCAGGGCCCCCAACGCTCCCAGCGCGAGCAGAAGAAAGAGCACAGGGTAGAGCCAAGATAGGTTCCTTGGGTATAGCCAGTTCACTACCCCCCTGTAAGCAAAATAACCTACACTTACAGCGACCAGCACCGACAGAGCCAAGACCATGTTGCCAGCATCGGGAAAGCGGGGCAGCAGCAGAGCGAGATCGGCCTTCATCCGCACGCCAAACCAGAGAATCACCAATAGTAACAAGGTCATGAGGATAACGTTTAAGGTGGGCCGTATCCATGATGGCAGGTTCGGGTCTTTCATCGGGGGAAGCATGTCCAATATGAGCACTAGGGCTACAAGGCCGCCGGCGCCGACAACTAACCGCAAGATTGAACCGAGAACGTTGCTCCAGTCTTTGTTCATTAGACTCACCTCCTCAAATCATAGTGACTTTTTGTCAACCACAAATCCCTTAGAGAACTTACTCTAGCATAAATCACTCAAAAATGTCAAGATTGTCACAAACTGACTCGCATTATGTTTTGGTAATCCTTGCCAGAGCTGGTCTCTCTGAAAGTGAGCCTGCTACTAGTCTTAACCGAACAATCATGAGCTGCTGCAGGCGCTCAAGATTGCTCTCTTGGGACACGCTTGATAGCTCACGCTGTCAAGCCATATAATGCTGTGAGGGTGCAGGGGAATACCCCATAGTGGCAAGACCATAGGCCCTCAGGTCCCTGCACTCCCGCCCATTCTCCTCAAAGCCGGCAGCTCCTCCTTACTCCAGAGATGCTCCCGCCGTGCTCTCTGTCAAGCTCCCAAAGGGTCTTTTCATAATTGCGAAGCTGTGCCACAATACCCACATCAGACATGCAAAAACTGTATTGCTATGTTGACGAGACCGGTCAGGACACTAAGGGGGCGTTTTTTATTGTGGCCCTCGTGTTGATCAATAAAGAGCGAGACGACTTGCGAAAGCTCTTGATGCGTGCTGAGGATGACTCCAGGAAGGGCAAGCTCAAGTGGAAGAAGGCCACCCGCAAACAAAAAAGCGCCTACATCACAGCTGTTCTCAACGCAGCAGCTTTTCAAGGGAAGCTCTTCTATGGTCAGTTCTCCAACACCACAGCCTACCTCACTTGCATTATTGATGCCATTGTGGGTGGTGTTCTTCAGAAAGCCCAGACGAGCTACAAGGTTTCCATTTTTATAGACGGCTTGGGGAAACAAGAGCGGCGTCTCGTGGCCGTTCAACTTCGGCGTCGCGGGATCCACGTTGAAAAAGTCAGGGGGTTGCGTGATGAAGCTGATGAATTTATCCGATTGGCTGATGCGCTTGCTGGTTTTCTGAGGGACTACCTCGAGGGAGAGAGCTATGCTCGTGCGCTCTACCAGCCTACAACCCTCCATCAGCTCATTTCCAAACTTTAAAACGAAAACCCCCGTGACCCTTTCGGGCTAGGGGGAACGACCTAGCTCGTCTGGCGACGAGCACCGACCCCCAAGGGACGTATTCGGTCGCGATTTCATCTTTAGTATAATCCCTGCTCTTTTTCTTGTCAAGGCCTTTCTAAAGAGCCTTGCCCCCACGCTGTCGCTTCCCGCAACGCTCGTTAATAGCGGCTCACAGAGTGCGACTCTCGGATCGCGGTGTGGGGGAC
>Ga0197142_1002180_pt1 | contig 17336 bp, 18 predicted proteins | sample GBS60_MetaG_FD_148614 | JGI IMG/M metagenome (GOLD analysis project Ga0197142, IMG submission 148614) | Sediment microbial communities from Great Boiling Springs, Gerlach, Nevada, United States - GBS 60_MetaG | ecosystem: Environmental > Aquatic > Thermal springs > Hot (42-90C) > Sediment...
TTAAACGGATTTTGGTGAAAGAAAACTTAATCGATGAATTGGAGAAGAGCCAAATTTTTTCAACGACAAAAAATGAAGAAAGGTGGGATATCCCTTGTGTTGTGCAAAATTATATTGAGGATACTTTTGATGGTATCTCTTCATTATTCTATCTCGTTTTACTTTCGCCATAATCGAAGCCAAAGCAATTGAGAGAATTTTTTCATCGCCCCTCACAATACTCTTTTGAGGAATTCTTCCATCGAATAATTCTATCTTTCCGTCAATCAGCAAAAAAGTTCTTTTAAATAAAACTTCCCTTTCTCTCTCATCAAAATAAATTTTTTTTAGAAGCTTTCTAATTGCCTCCTCCATCGCCAACTTTGTCGCTTCAACAATATTTTTTTTATCAATAATTGTATGAGAAACCGAGGCTGTGCTCCACCTCAGAAACGACGAATTTCTAAATGTCTTAAAAATCCCCTCTCTCGCAAGGGGAGATAATTTCTTGGAATCTCTAATTTTTCTTTCTTTTATCTGTAAATCATTATACTGACAAAAGGGCAAAAGACAGACCGCGCCAGCTGTCACCGGTCCTGCCAAACAACCTCTACCCACCTCATCTATACCAATTACAAACTCAATTCCCTCCTTCCAAAGTTTTTTCTCATAGCTTAAATTTGGCTGCTTTGACATTTTTATTTGTTTTACCTTGATTTTACCACAAAGCAAAGTAAAATTATAATATTACGAAATTATGAGAAAGTTTACCCATCTTCATGTTCACTCTCATTATTCACTCCTTGACGGATTGTCCAAAATCGACGAATTATTGGATTATGTAAAAGAATTGGGAATGGACTCGGTGGCTCTTACTGATCACGGCGCTCTTTACGGCGCGGTAGAATTTTATAAAAAAGCCAAAAGCAAAGGAATTAAGCCCATCATTGGTGCCGAAGTTTATCTAGCTCCTGAAAAATTAACAGATAAAAGAGCAAATATTGACAATTTTTCCTACCATCTCGTTCTTTTAGTAAGAAATGAGGAGGGATATAAAAATTTAGTAAAACTCATCACCATTTCTCATTTAGAGGGATTTTATTATAAACCGCGAATTGACGAGCAAACCCTGGCTCAATACGCCAGCGGGTTAATTGGTCTTTCTGCTTGTTTACAGGGGAAAATACCGCGCTTAATTTTAGCCGGAAAAAAAGATGAGGCAGAAAAATTAGCCTGTTATTATCAAGAAGTGTTTGGAAAGGGTAATTTTTATTTAGAACTTCAACCCCACCAAAAAATTCCAGAACAAATAAAAGTCAATAAAGCCCTCATTGAAATTTCACAAAAAACCAAAATTCCTCTGGTGGCAACTAATGATGTCCATTATCTCAAAAAAGAGGATGCCGAAGCCCAAGATATTTTAATGTTAATCAATACCGGCGCCAATCCCAATGATCCAGAAAGGCTCTCTATGCTCCAAGATGACTTTTCAATGACATCCCCACAAGAGATGGAAAATTTCTTTAAAGATACTCTTCAGGCAATAGAAAATACTCAAGAAATTGTCCAAAAATGTAATTTCAACTTTGTATTAGGACAAATTAAAATCCCCTCCTTTCCTGTCCCTGGGAATAAAACACCAGAGGAATACTTAACTCAGCTCTGCGAAGAAGGGCTAAAAAAAAGATACGGAGAAAAAATCACTCCCCAAATAAGAGAAAGAATGAATTATGAATTGTCTGTTATCAACAAAATGGGCTTTGCTCCTTATATGCTAATAGTCCAGGATCTGGTTAACTGGGCAAAACAAAACAGAATTGTGGTAGGCCCTGGAAGAGGTTCTGGAGGTGGATCACTAGTCGCTTATTTGACCAATATCACCAATATTGATCCTCTCAAACACAACCTTCTTTTTGAAAGATTTTTAAACCCCCAAAGAATTTCAATGCCTGATATTGATCTTGATTTTACTGATAGACGAAGAGACGAAGTTATAAAATATGTTGCACAAAAATACGGGCAAGATCATGTAGCCCAAATTATTACCTTTGGAACAATGGCTGCCAGAGCAGTTGTCCGAGATGTAGGCAGGGCGTTAAGATACACCTACTCTTATTGCGATCAATTAGCGAAAATGATTCCAATGGGCATGGATTTGTTGGGGGCGTTAGAAAAAATAGATGAGTTCAGAAATAAATACGAAAGCGATCCGATGGCGAAAAAGCTGATTGATTTGGCTAAAAAACTAGAAGGCGTAGCTCGCCATTCCTCTACTCATGCCTGTGGCGTTGTCATCTCAACCTTTCCTCTCACAGAACTGGTCCCTCTTCAAAGATCAAGTGGAAATGGCGAGGAAGCAATTGTCACCCAATACGAAATGCATTCAATTGAAGATTTGGGTCTTTTGAAAATGGATTTTTTGGGACTTAAAAACCTAACTATTATCGAAGACACCCTGGCACGTATTTATGTTCTGCATAATAATTTAAAAATAAATATCGAGGAAATACCATATAACGATCAAAAAACTTTTGCCTTGCTTCAAAATGGCCTCACCACTTCTGTTTTCCAGCTTGAATCAGAGGGAATGAAAAGGTATCTAAAAGAAATGAAACCAACCTCTTTTGATGATATTGTGGCTTTGATTGCTCTTTATCGACCAGGCCCTCTCCAATTTATCCCTGATTACATTAGAAGAAAGCACGGGAAAGAAGAGATTAAATATCTTCATCCCAAACTAGAACCTATTTTGAAAAGCACCTATGGAATCTGCATTTATCAAGAACAATTAATGAAGATTGCTCAAGAAATATGCGGATTTACTCTTAGCGAAGCAGATATCCTCCGAAAAGCAATTGGTAAAAAAATAAAAGAATTATTAGACGCTCAAGAAACAAAGTTTATAGAGGGTGCTATTAAAAATGGGATTGATCGAGAAACTGCCCAAAAATTATGGCAATGGATTCTGCCTTTTGCCTCTTATGGATTTAACAAATCTCACTCGGTCGCTTACGCAATTATCGCCTATCAAACAGCCTATCTGAAAGCTCATTATCCAGTGGAATTTATGGCTTCTGTCCTAACATCAGAAAAAGCAGATGTAGAGAGAATCGCCTTTTTAATCGAAGAGTGCAAAAAGATGGGTATTGAAGTTCTCCCTCCTAATATCAATGAAAGTTTAAAAAATTTCACTGTTGTGCCTGGAAAAAACCAAATTCGATTCGGGCTTTTGGCAATTAAAAATGTGGGGAGTAATGTTGTTGACGCTATTGTGGAAGAAAGAAAGCTCAATGGCCCTTTTAAATCAATCAGTGATTTTATTTACCGAGTAAAATCAAAAGATTTAAATAAAAAATCAATGGAAGCTCTTATTAAAGCCGGGGTTTTTGATCAGTTTGAGGAAAGAAATAAATTATTGGAAAATCTCGAAAGAATTTTAGAGGCGGCCCGAGAAAATACTAAAAAACAAAATCTTAATCAATTAGGACTTTTCGCTTCTGCAAAAAATGGTGGATTTTTTAATGAAATTAAATTAGAGCCTGTAAGACCAGCCACGCTATTTGAAAAACTCGCCTGGGAAAAAGAATTATTGGGCCTTTATATAAATTCTCACCCGCTTTATGAGTACAAAAAAATTTTGGAAAAAAAGACGTTAGCCATTTCTGCTCTTAACAATGCCTGGGTTAACAAAAAGGTGGTCTTGGGTGGCTTAATCTCATCTGTAAAAAAAATTTTTACCAAAAATGGTAAAACAATGATGTTTTTAAAATTAGAGGATCTGAGTGGAAAAACAGAAGTGGTGGTCTTTCCTCCAGTCCTGGAAAAAAACCCAAATGCTATTGAAGAGAACAAAATTGTCTTTGTGACTGGCCGTGTAGATAACCGATCAGGAGAAATCAAGGTATTGGCAGATCAAATTGAAGAAATTATCACTCCCTCACCAGAGAAATTTTTAATCTAAACAAAAATTAAAAATTATTTAAAAATATGGCAAAAGAAATAGAAAAAATTCGTCACTCTCTCTCTCATCTTTTAGCACAGGCTGTTTTAGAACTTTGGCCTAATACAAAATTGGGAATTGGACCTGTAATTGAAAATGGTTTTTATTACGATTTTGAATTCCAAAAACCAATCAAAGAAGAAGACTTGCCTCAAATTGAAGAGAAAATGAAAGAACTCATCTCTCAAAATAAACGATTTGTCAGAAGGTTTGTCAGTAAAAAAACGGCCCAAAAAATTTTTAAAAACCAACCCTATAAATTAGAAATTCTTAAGGATCTAAAGGGAGAAAAGGTTTCTGTTTATCAAACCCTACCTGGAAAAACTAAAAAGGTTGTTAAAAAAGAAGATATCTTTACTGATCTGTGTCGAGGACCTCATATCAAAAAAACCAATCAAATAAATCCTTATGCCTTCAAACTCACCAAACTTTCAGGTGCTTATTGGAAAGGAATAGAAAGTAATAAAATGTTAACTCGTATTTATGGAATTGCCTTTCAAGAAGAAAAAGAGCTTCTTGATTATTTAAATTATCTTTCTGAGGCAGAAAAACGCGATCACAGAAAATTAGGAAAAGAGCTAGACTTATTTTGTTTTTCAGAATTGGTTGGTCCCGGCCTCCCTCTTTTTACTCCCAAGGGCGTAGCCCTCAAAGAAGCTGTTCAAAAAGAGGTTGAAGAAATTTGCCGCAAATATGGATTCCAAAAAGTTTCAACCCCCCATTTTGCCAAAATAGAACTCTATGAAATTTCAGGACACGCCAAAAAATTTGACGATGAACTCTTCTATGTCAATTCGAAGAAAAATCACCTTTTTGTAATGAAACCCGTTCAATGCCCTCACCATGCCCAAATTTACGCCTCCAAACCCCGCTCCTACCGCGATCTTCCTATTCGCTATATGGAATCAGAAAAACAATACCGAGCCGAAAAACCAGGAGAAGTGAGTGGTCTGACAAGAGTTTACGCTATTACTGTTGAAGATGGTCATATCTTTTGCACCAAGGAGCAAGTAAAAAATGAGATTAAAATGACAGTTGATATTATAAAAAACTTTTACACTTCACTAGGGCTTTGGGGGAAACATTGGGTTTCCCTCTCCACCAGAGGAAAGGATTTTAGCAAATATATCGGGGAAAAGAACGATTGGGATCTTTGCGAAAAAATTCTGGCTGAAATCTCTCAAGAAATGAACTTAAGTGCCAAAAAATGTCCTGGAGAGGCCGCGCTTTACGGACCAAAATTAGATTTTATTTTCAAGGATGCTTTTGGAAAAGATGTACAAATTCCCACCATTCAGATTGATTTTGCCACACCCAAAAGATTTAATCTTGTTTATACCGACAAAGACGGGAAAGAAAAAAATGTGGTAATGATTCATAGAGCCATTCTTGGATCATACGAGAGATTCTTAGCCCTTCTTATTGAATACTTCGCCGGTGCCTTTCCTCTTTGGCTCTCACCCATCCAAGTTGCCGTTCTTCCCCTCTCTGAAAAATATAATCAATATGCCATCCAAATTGGTGAAAAATTGAAAATGAACAACATTAGAATTCAAGTAAATATCGAAAATGAAACACTCAACAAAAAAATACGCGAAGCAGAAATCCAAAAAATACCTTATTTGCTAATTGTTGGCGAAAAAGAAATAAAAAATCAAACAGTCTCTGTCAGACAAAGAGAAAAAGGAGAGTTGGGCGAGAAAAAATTAGAAGATTTTATTAAACAAATCGATCAAGAAATTAAAAATAAAATCAGCCATGGCTGAAATTTCGCCGCTTGCTCAAAAACTAATTCAAAAATATAAAGAGGTTTATTCAGAAAAGGAAAGAAAAAAAACCTCTGGTTTTATCCATGTAGATGAGGTCGCCTCAAAGGTGGCAATGTTTTACGAATACATCCGAACGGTTGTGGAGTGGAAAGAAGAACACTTAATGAGAAGAACAGCCATCATTAGAAAACTAAAGAGAAAATTTCTTGAGTTAGAATTAACCGGCGCTTCGAACTTACAAGTCGCAGCAGAATCGCTGGTTTTAGAACTCATACGGGGAGGGCACTTCCCCAATGATAGAATCCCCGAGAAAAAAATTAAAGACGTTCAAGCAATTCTTGAAAAATACATTTTTATCTTAAAAAATAATCAAGCATATCAACAAGGAAAAAGAGGATATTTAACTTTCTACAATTGGCTTATTGAGGTGGCTGCTTGCGAAATTGAAGAAACTCTTTCGTCTTTTCATAAGGAGATGGCTCTTATTGAATTTATGTTTGAATCAATGAAACAAAAAATTCAGATCTCAGAGGAGATTTATAAACGAAATCTGCTTGATGCAGAAGAAGCCAAAATCCAAATCTTTATTGCCGTCTGCCGAGCTCTATTCAAATTAGATAAACCCATTATTGGTTATCATCTCTTAAAACAAAAGTATCCGTTCTGGCTACAACCTAATTCCGAACAACTCGAAAGAATTGCAAAAACCATCTTTACTCAATGGGAAGAAATAGAAAAAAGCTTTATCCATCCCTTGGGAAATAAATTTTATACAGTCTGTGAAAAATATGACACTCCATACCTCCTCTTGGGAGATATTTTGGCAGAAAAAAACCCTTTCGAAATTGAAAAGAAAATTAGCAATCCGTCTCAACTGGAAGAACTCATCAAAGGGGCTTATTTTAAACGCTTAAATAGTTTAAAATCAAAAATTTTCCGAGCCGCAATTTACTCAACCATCTCCATTTTTATTACCAAAATTCTTTTTCTTCTTCTCATTGAAATTCTTATTGAGGGATTTATGGCCAAAAAGGTCAACCCTATAATAATCACCGGCGATATTCTCATCCCTACTCTTTTGATGTTTGCAATTGTCTCGGCGGTAAAACCCCCTTCCAAAAAAAATCTTTCGCTCATAATTATTGAAACAATGAAAATCGTTTATCAAAAACAATCTCCTGAAATTTACGAAATAAAACTCAAAAAACCAAGGAGTATCTGGTTAAATCTTCTGCTCTCTCTTATCTATTCTCTCTCGGCGTTTCTCAGTATCAGTGCTATTTATTATCTCCTCAGTTATCTTGGGTTTCCAATTTTTTCTATTATCATTGATATTATTTTCATTGCCCTAATTCTCTTTACCGGAACAATGGTCGCCAAAAAAATGGAGGAATTAACAATAGAAGAAGAAAAAGAGAATTTCTTTACCTTCCTTCTGGATATCTTTTTCTTGCCTCTTCAGGGCTTAGGAAGATGGTTGGCAGATAACTGGAAAAAATATAACCTCATTGCTGCTTTTTTTAACGCTCTCATTGATATGCCCTTCTCGGCTTTTGTTGAATTTCTAGAAAGATGGAGAGAATTTTTGAAAGAGAGAAAAGAAGAACTTCGCTAAATGTAGTAAATTTTATGGCCAAAAAGTTTTATCTTTTAGTCTTTGGTTGCCAAATGAATGTCTCTGACGCGGAAAGAATTGCCGGAGTATTAGCTTCAATAGGTTATAAAAAAACCAAAAAAATAGAAAACTCGGATGTAATTGTGCTTGTAATGTGTTCTGTAAGACAATCGGCAGTAAATAGAATCTATGGTATTTTGCCAAAACTTCAAGAACTAAAAAAGAAAAGGAAGAATCTTAAAATCCTTCTCACCGGTTGTCTCCTCAAAGGAGACAGAAAGAAATTGGAAAGGCATTTTGATTATATTTTCAAAATAGATGAACTTCCCTTTCTTCCTAGCTTTCTGTTAAAAAATTCCAAAAAATATAAAAGACGTCTGTCCCACTATCTTCAAATTCTCCCTTCTTATCAAAATAAAATTTCGGCTTATGTGCCTATTATGACAGGTTGCGACCATTTCTGCAGCTATTGTGTTGTACCCTACACCCGCGGAAGAGAGGTCGCCAGGCCCGTGAAGGAGATTATTTGTGAAATAAAAAATTTGGTGAAAAAAGGAATCAAAGAGATTTGGCTTTTGGGCCAAAATGTCAACAATTACAAAGATGGCAAGGTTGATTTTCTCTCTTTGCTTAAAAAAATTGAAAAAATAAAAGGGAATTTTTGGATTCGCTTTATTTCTTCACATCCAATGAATTTTAACGAAAAACTCATTTCTTTTCTTTCAAAAAGCAAAAAAGTTCCACCTTATTTGAATCTCCCTCTCCAATCTGGAGATAATAAAATCCTCAAATTAATGAACCGAAACTATACGGTTAAAGAGTACAAAATGATAGTCCAAAAAATAAGAGAAAAAATACCCGATGTGGCAATCTCTACTGATATTATTGTTGGCTTTCCAACAGAGACAAAAGAAGAATTCCAAAACACTGTTAATCTTTTCAAAGAAATAAAATACGATATGGCTTACATAAGTAAATACTCCCCCCGTAAAGGCACGGCAGCCTTTTATTTAAAAGACGATGTTCCTCCAGAAGAAAAAAAACAACGAGAAAAAATTCTCTCACAACTTCTTAAAAAAATCGCGTTAGAAAAAAACCAAAATTTAATTGGAAAGATAACTACAGTCTTAATAATGGAGAAAAGAAAAGATGGATGGCTGGGAAGAAACGAGTATTATAAATTGGTCAAGACACATTCTAAAAAAAATATCTTGGGAAGATTCGTCAAAGTAAAAATTAACCGCGCCCATCCTTTTCTTTTAGAAGGTGAGATTATTAATGAATAAAAATTCAAAAAATAAACTCATTGTTATCTTGGGTCCCACGGCAAGCGGCAAAAGCGAGTTAGCGGTGAAATTAGCCAAGAAATACGGCGGAGAAATTGTATCGGCAGATTCAAGACAGGTCTACAAAAAACTAGATATTGGTTCTGGCAAAATCACCAAAAAAGAGATGGAGGGTATTCGTCATTGGTTGTTAGATGTCGCCTCGCCAAAAAGAAAATTTAGTGTGGCTCAATATCAAAAATTAGCTCTCAGAGCAATCAAAAAAATTCTTAAAAAAAATAAACTTCCTTTCTTGGTCGGCGGCTCTCCCTTTTATATCAAATCAATTACCGATCAACCCGCTCTTCCTCCTATAAAACCAGATTGGCAATTAAGAAAAAAATTGGAAAAATTGCCAACAATAAATCTTTTTAAAAAACTCCAAGCGCTGGATGCTGAACGAGCAAGCAAAATCGACAAAAATAATCGAAGACGATTAATTAGGGCATTAGAAATTGTTATTAAAACCGGCAAGCCAGTTCCGGCTTTAACAAACAAAAAAAACCTTCCTTTTGAAATTTTAAAAATAGGAATTAAAAGATCGGCACAAGAACTTGAAAAACGAATAAAAGAAAGATTAATGAAACGCTTAGAACACGACGCTCTCATTAAAGAAGTAAAGAATCTGCGCAAAGAAGGCCTCTCTTTCAAAAGATTAGAAGAGTTGGGTTTAGAATATAGATTTGTAGCTCAATACCTCCAAAATAAAATTAGTCGCAGGGAAATGGAAGAAAAAATAATAAAAGCCTCCAAAAAACTTGTAAGAAATCAAATGAATTGGTTTAAAAAGGATAAAGAAATTAAGTGGATAAAAAATTACCGTCAGGCACAACAGTTAATTAATCAATTTTTAGCACAAAAATAAAAGAATAAATTTAAGGTTTTAATCTTTTTTTCAACAACTCCTGAACCTTTTGGGGATGAGCCCTACCTTTTGTTATTGCCATCACCTGGCCTGTCAAAAACTGCAAAGCACTTTCTTTTCCTGATAAGTAGTCGTTCACAACCTTTTGATTTTTCGAGATTACTTCTAAAATAACCTTTTCTAATTCTTCTTCGTTATTGATTTGCTTCAACCCCCTTTCTTGAATAACCAAGCTCGGAGATTTCCCTTCCTGAAACATTTCCAAAAGAACCATTTTGGCAATTTTTGAACTAATCTCATCTTGCCAAATCATTCTTATAAAATCAGCGAAATCCAATGGACGAATTTTAAAATCTAAACGAGAAAATTCCCTTCCCTTTAATAATCCTTGAATATCTGAAATAAGATAATTTGAAGCCAATTTATAAAAATTTTTCTTTCCCCCCTCCTCTATATCTTTAAGCCAACTTTTGGCATTCTCTGCGACTTCTTCAAAATAATCGCCAAACTCCTTATTTTTAACAAATACTTCAACCATCTCTCGTCCCAATCCATATATTGCTTTTAGTCTTTCTCTCCTTTGCTTAGGCAATTCAGGGATTGTCCTTCGAATAGCCTCAATAAATTCTTCATTAAAAATCATTGGCGGCAAATCTGGCTCTGGAAAATAACGATAATCATGAGCCTTTTCTTTTTCTCTTTGAGAGAAAGTTAATTCTCTCTCTTCATCCCATCCTCTGGTTTCTTGAATTATTTTTTTGCCTGATTCGAGAATCTTATTTTGTCTTTGTATTTCATATTCAATTGCTCTTTCAACCGCCTTAAAAGAGTTAAGATTTTTTATTTCGACTTTTGTGCCTAATTCTTCTCTTTTTGAACTTAAACTAATATTCACTTCTATTCTCATCTGGCCCTTCTCCATATCAGCTTGACAAACATCAAGATAACGAAAAATTTGTTGAAGTTCCTCGGCAAACAATCTTGCTTCTCTGCCAGAAACGATATCGGGTTCTGTCACCAACTCCATTAAAGGAATTCCAGCTCTATTAAAATTGATCAGCGAATAATTCGTACCTTCTGGATGAATCAAACTGCCTGTATCCTCTTCCAAATGAATTCTATTAATTCTGATGCTCTTCCCTTCCACTTCCAAATAACCACCAAAACAAAGTGGTTGCTCATATTGAGATATTTGATATCCTTTGGGAAGGTCGGGATAAAAATAGTTCTTTCTGTCAAATCGAGATTCTTTGGCAATGCTACAATTAAGAGCCAAACCTGTTTTAATCACTTTTTTTACTGCTTCTTCGTTTGCAACCGGCAAGGTACCAGGGTGTCCAGCGCAAACAGGACAAATATTCACATTAGGACGTTTTTCTTCCGGATCATTCTTACAAGAACAAAACATTTTAGAACAGGTTTTCAGTTCCGCATGAATCTCCAAACCAATTTTAGGAAAATATGTCATTTGGTGTTCTTTTTAATTATATGTTCAATCCCTAAAATAATCGTTATTTCAATATAATACTTTTTCCATCGGGAGCAATCTCAAAATCATCAAAAATAACAGGAATTCTCTTTTTTACTTCTTTTAATAGGGCTAACATCGCCTCTCTTATTTCCCAATGAGCATCCGGAGAACATCTTAATTTAAATATGTGTCGCCATTCACGAAAATTAGCGGTAATTACTATCTGAGAAGTAATACCAATAGGTAAAATCTGTCGAGCGTCTTGGGGTAACCAACCTGCCTCTCTCAAGCCACGGTACATTTGTTCATTGAGACTGATCCAATCCGAAAAAGAGATTAAAAAAGAAGATTTTCCTTCGCCTGGCAATGTCAATTTCACGATTTTATCTTCCACGTTTTTATGAGGAGGAGCCACTACCTTAAATTCTTTTTCGTCGACATAACGGGTCGACTCTTGAGTATAAGAAGCTAAACGGTGTCTCACCAATTCATGAGTAAATCCTCGTGAAACATTATCAAACTCAACTGTCATACACGAATGCTCCAAAACCGATTCATGTCCTCGTCTTAACAACATTCTAACAAATCTCTCAGCTGAATCATTGGTTATTTTATCTCGACTCTGATAAGCGGTTCGTCCGGCTAATTCAATAAGATTAAGGGGTTTTTCATTATTGATTCCCATTAAAATAGCTAAAATTTTAAAGTGGGCTGACGATTGAAGTACTTTCATATAATTTTCTCTTGGACTATTTTTTTAATTTCGTCAAAAATTTCTTCAATCTCTCTCTCACCATCAATTATTATTACATTTTTAAACAAAGAGGGCATTTTTTCATAAATTTTACTCACCCTCTCCAATTTTTCTTTTTTCTCAAAAAACTCTTCTTTTTTTCCTCTTTCTTTAATCCTTTCAAGACAAACCGAAGGTGATGCTTTTAATATAATAACCAAATCGGGAAGAAGAAATCTTTTGTTCATTTTCATTAATAAATCCATTTCAATGCCCTCAGCTGATCCATAAGCGAGTGTCGAAAAAAAATAACGGCTACAAACTACTATTTTTCCTTTTTTAAGAGCGGGGACTATTTCTCTCTCCAGATGTTCTTTTCTGTCTTGCACATATAATTTTTGCAACTCCAGAGGATCCATTTTTAATTTTCCTTCCAATACCTGCCTTATTCTCTTACCTGCCTTGCTTTTTTCTGTCGGTTCTTTGGTAACTATAACATCCTTCTTTTTCTTTTTTAAAAATTCTACCAAGAGATTAATCTGACTCGTTTTTCCGCAACCATCAATCCCTTCTATTACAACAAACTTTCCGGGGTAACAATTTTTTCCCATAATTTTTAGAAATTAACTCTTTTATTTTTTTAAAGAGGTTTCTTTTAGAATAATTGTTCTCTAACTTAAAATCTGCTCTTTTCCCAATAAGTGGAATAGACAATTCTGTCGGTGCCTTCTCCATTTCTAAAAACTTCTGATAAGAGGCTTTGTCATCTTCTTTCTCGCCCCTCTTTTGAATTCTTTCCCAACGCAAACGTCTTTTGGCAGTAATATAAATAATTTTCCCGTTATTTAATCTGATAGCCCTCTCTTCTTCTTCGGATCGCACGCCATTAAAAACCACCAATCCACCTGGAATTTGTTTGCTCTTTCTAATCAATGATTTTACCAAAATATCTCCTCCAAACCTCTCCTTAAGAAGTTTGCCCAACCATTGTTGATCTTCTCTCTTTATTGAATTAAAAAAAAATTTTAAAATCTCAGTCAGTATATCTGAAAACCTAAAAACAAAGACATTGGAATATTGATCTTTAAGAAATTGACAAAAGGTATCTTTGCCAGCCCCCATCTCTCCGGTCACACCCAAATACTCTACTCTATTTTTTCTGTCCCTCATTTTCTTTAAAATGATTGTTTTTGTTGATCTTTCTCAATTCTTAATTTCTCTTCTTCTAAAATTTCTTTCAAGCTTTTTAATTCTCTCTTTAAATCTCCTGCCTGAATTAATTCTCCTTTTTCGGAGAGTTTCTCTTTTTCATTCTGATCTTTACCGTATTGATATTTATCATCTAAAATATCTTTCATCTTCCACTCAGAGACCCAATCTTCTATATGAAAAATTCTTAAAGAACCATCGGCAGAAGAACCAATAAATTTTGACAAACCAGCATTAATAATCATTTTCTTACAAAGATAACAAGGAATTGCATCCACCTTCTCGCCTCTTCCATTTTCCCCATATAAATACATTATACCGTTTAACAAACTCACTCCTGCCCGAGCAGCATTAATGATGGCATTCATTTCGGCATGAACAGAACGGCAAATTTCATAACGGGTACCATGGGGAATACCCAAATTTTCTCTTAAACAATAACCCCTCTCCAAACAATCTTTTGTACCGCGAGGAGCACCCGCATAGCCGGTTGAAATAATTTGATCATCTTTTACAATAATAGCTCCGAATCTCGCTCTCAAACAAGTTCCTCTTTTAGCTACTTCCTTGGCAATTCCCAGATAATATTCTTCCTTAGATGGTCTCGGCATAATTATAAAAAAATTTAATCTTCAATCTCAATTCCCATATTTTTGGCTGTACCGGCTATAATTTTCATCGCCTTTTCTATGTCTTTTGTATTTAAGTCCTCTAATTTTTCTCTGCTATTTCTCTTAATTGAGCTTTTGTAATCTTTCCAACCTTTGTTTTGTTAGGCGCGCCTGATCCCTTTTCAATTCCTGCCGCTTTCTTTAACAATTCGCTGGTAAGCGGTGTCTTTAATTTAAAAGTATATGTTCTATCCTTATAAATAGTAATTTCCGTTGGAATGGTATAGCCTGCCATCTTTTGAGTTTCGGCATTAAATCTCTGACAAAACTCGCCAATATTTACACCATGCTGAGCCAAAGCCGGTCCAATCGGCGGTACAGGAGTAGCCTTGCCAGCTGGGATATTAATTTTTACAATCGCTTTAATTTCTTTTTCTTTTGTCATATCGTTTTATATTTTTATCCTATTCTTTTTATTTGTAAAGAATCTAACTCAACAGGTGTGTCACGGCCAAAGATATTAATTAAGACCTTAATTTTCCCTCTTTCTTCATCAACCTCAGAAATTTTTCCTTCAAATCCCTTAAATGGTCCGTCAGTAATTTTAACACTTTCCCCTACTTTAAAATCAATTTTTAATTCGGGCTGCTGAACATTGATTCTCTTCATCAAATCCTCCATATCTTTTTTGGATACCGGAATAGGAGTGGTGCCAGCACCCAAAAAGCCCGTCACTCGAGGGGTGTTTCTAACCACATACCACGATTCATCTGTAATTATCATTTCTACAAACACATAGCCCGGAAAAATTTTCTCTTCTACTATCTGTTTTTTTCCATTTTTTATTTTTATCTTTTTTTCTTTAGGAACAATCACATTAAAAATTTTATCCTCCATTCCTAACGAATCTATCCGTTGTCTCAAATTTCTGGCAACTGCATCTTCATATCCGGAGGATGTATGAATAACATACCAATTGCGTTCTGGTTTTACTTGTTGTTTTGGCATTTTTCTAAAAATTCAATTTATATTTAATGAAAGTTACTAATTTAATAAGCAATTGAGAAAAAGTAAAATCCAAAACACCTAAAAAAACTGCCAAGGCAAATGTGATGCCTATTACCAACAGAGTATAGCGCACCACTTCCCGAGGAGTTAACCATTGAACTTTTCTGGTCTCAATCCAAACCTCATTTAAAAAATTTTTAATTTTTTTTATCATTCCTTATATTATATATTATTTTTCTTCGGTTTTCTTCATCTTCTCTGCTTCTCTTGCCTGAGCCGAAGCCTCCAATTCTCTCTGCATTTTACCACCATGCCTGACAAATTTGGTTGTAGGAGCGAATTCTCCCAACTTGTGCCCAACCATATCTTCAGTTACATAAACAGGAATAAATTCTTTACCATTGTGAACGCCAAAAGTATAACCTATCATTTCCGGAACAATGGTAGCCCTTCTTGACCAGGTTTTTATAATTTTTTTATCCTCTTTGCGAGTGTTAAGCACTTTCTTTAATAATTTTTCATCAATATAAGGACCTTTTTTTAAACTTCTTGACATTGTTTCAAAATCCAAAAGAAGTTCTAGATTGCTTCTTTCGGATAATTATTACTTCTTTCTTCTTTGAATAATAAACTTATCGGATGCTTTGTGTTTTTTACGAGTTTTCACACCCAAAGCAGGCTTGCCCCATGGTGTTTTGGGATGTTTCAAACCAATGGGCTGTCTTCCCTCTCCGCCACCGTGCGGATGATCAACTGGATTCATAGCAGAACCCCTCACATGAGGCCTTCGACCTTTCAGACGACTTCTTCCTGCCTTACCAATATTGTAAAATTTATTTTCCGGATTAGAAACAACTCCGATTGAAGCAAAACACTCATTATTAAACTTTCTAATCTCAGAAGAAGGCATTCGCAAATGAGTGAATTTTTCTTCTTGAGAAATTACCTGAGCTGAAGTTCCTGCAGCTCTAACAATTTTTCCCCCCTTACCAGGCTCAAGCTCCACATTATAGACATTGGTACCCACAGGCAAATTCTTCAACTTTGTCCTATTTCCTACTTTTAAAGGCGCATTCTCTGAAAAAATAATCTCGTCTCCGACTTTCAAATCTTGAGGAGCTATAATATACTGTCTCTCTTTATCCGGATACTCTATCAAAGCAATAAAAGCTGTGCGATTTGGATCATATTCAAGGGCTATCACCTTTGCGGGCGTATCTAACCTCTTTTGAGAAAATTCTATAATCCGATAAAGCCGTTTTGCCCCGCCACCCCTGTGTCTGACAGTAATTCTTCCGCTCCTGGCTCGACCAGCGGTTTTCTTAATATATTTTAATAATTTTTTCTCCGGCTCTTTCTTTGTTAATTGAGAAAAATCTATTCCTGTCATTCCTCTCCGCGCTGGTGTTGTAGGCTTGTAAATTTTCATTGTCATTTTCTAATTAATTATAAAATTTCTATTTTTTGCCCTTCTTTTATCTTTACAATAGCTTTCCTCAACCCCTTCTTCCAACCCTCTCTTCCTCGCCACATTCTTCTCTTTGAAGGAAGATTTATCACTCTTACCGAAACAACATTAACCCCATACATTCCTTCAACTGCTTTCTTAATTTCTTTTTTATTGGCATGGGGATAAACTCTAAAAACATACTGATTTTTTTCAGCCAACAAAGCAGCTTTTTCTGAAAGATAAGGCGAATGAAGAATTTGATAATTAAAATCTTTCTTTTTCTGCTTTATCTCTTTCTTTTTCGCTACTGTTTCTCTCGGTTCCTTTTTGCTCTCTTCAACCTTTTCTTTTGCCTCTTTTTCCTTCTCTTTGACAACTGAAATCCTCTCTTTCTGCCATTTTGCTTTCTTTTTTAAAAAATCTAATAGACCCATAGTTTTTTATTTCTTAACTTTTTTTATTATTCAAAAAAGTATTGCCAATAACATTAATTGATTCTCGAAGCATTAGTAAATATTTATGATTGAGCAAATCCAACACATTTAAATTTCTTGCCTCTTCAACCGAAACCTTGGGAATATTCCGAGTAGCCAAAAATATCTTTTTATCATATGAGGGAAGAATAAGAAATGTTGTTTTGCCCCAACAGGGCAATTTAGAGAAAATTCCTGCCATCTCCTTTGTTTTTCCTTTCTCTAATTCTATTTTATCCAAAATGATAAGCTCCTTTTCTTTTGCTTTTTGACTTAATACCATTAAAAGAGCTTTTCTCTTCATTTTTTTGGGTATTTTTTTCTTAAAATTCTTCTCTTTTCGAGGACCAAAAACCACGCCACCGCCCCTCCAAATAGGAGAGCGAATAGAACCATGTCTTGCTCTTCCGGTTCCTTTTTGCTGCCAGGGCTTCCTTCCTCCTCCGCGGACCTCACCCCTATTTTTAGTATGAGCGGAAACCTGCCGGCGATTGCTCATCTGAGCCACTGCAACTTGATGAACCAAATCTGCATTAAAAGACAGGCCAAAAATTTCCTTGGGTAATTCTATCTTTCCTATTATCTCTCCTTTTTGGTTGTAAATTTCTGTTTTCACTTTATCCTCTTATCTCTACTAAGGCGCCTTTTTTACCGGGCACAGCGCCTTTTACTATTAATAAATTATTCTCCTTATCAATTTTCATTATCTTCAAATTCTTAACAGAAACTCTTTTACTCCCCATTCGGCCGGGCATTTTTTTTCCTTTTATTACATGCTGGGGGAAACGGCACCCCGTTGATCCAAGAGTGCGGTGTTCATGTTTTACT